>Ga0209367_1000176_pt1 | contig 51046 bp, 31 predicted proteins | sample WorMetLIZISLAND2_FD_187412 | JGI IMG/M metagenome (GOLD analysis project Ga0209367, IMG submission 187412) | Marine gutless worms symbiont microbial communities from Max Planck institute for Marine Microbiology, Germany - Olavius geniculatus... ... | reverse complement strand
TTGCAACTAAGTCACTGATGACGTCAGTCGTGACGTCATCGTCGCACCTGAAGCCGCCAAACAGCAGCATCGGCACCGGCAGCAAGATGAAGAGAAATAAGAGCTTTACTGAGCATCCGGTCATCACTACGGTCAGTGAGATCGGCGTGTTGTGTTTTGTATTACTTTTCGTTTTCCTTTGTTAGGCCTACAGTCTTACTCTCCGTACACATTTTTCACTCTTTCGGAATGATTTCGCTGATATCTCGACTTGCTTGCGTTTTTTTCGTTTTAGTTATTTTACTTTCTGTTAGCATCGATATTTTTTCCTTTTTAGTTTAACTAGTGATTTAGCGTTACTTATGTTAGATGCGCAAACATCATCACGGACAGACGTTCGTACGGACGGACGGACGGACGATGTGATAGCATAGTGCGAAAACATAAAGTACATAGACTACACTTCGCTGTAAGTGTATTGGTTTGTGATTCGTTTTATACCGTAAAAACTAATTGTGTTGCCAATTGTCATCATGCATCGTTCGAATAAAATTCATTAAAAGTGCGACCATGGTGAAAGATTACAGTGTATATTATACGCCGTGGTGCGACTGAATAGAAATACTGCTGCGAAGTTATTCGGGAGGTGGCGTTACTAGCTGCTTTTGTAGCCAAGGAGCGGACTATAGGCATAGCGATTAGATTCGGGCCAAGTACAGTACGTATTACATAATACATTAATAGGTTTGGCTTACTGTCAATTCCTAAAACTCCAAAAAGCTGCGTTTGGGTAAAAAAATAAAAATTGTCCAACAGGCTTATAAATTTGATGAAGTTATTCGATGAAATTTAACACAAGGTTTAAGAGCAGTTATTTATCTCACAATGTTGTCCATTTAGAGTAAGCCTACACTCAGACTGTCCATAGGCCCTCTAGTTGTTCGCTATAGTTATTCCGGTTTTGTGTGTATAAATGCACAAAACATCAGTTTATACACTTGTTAACGGCAATATTAAAGAACTTGCGCATCGAAAACAGCAAAAATCACAAAAGGTGATATTGCCCGCATTACAGTGACTGTGACTGACGAACACTTTCTTGGCGTTATTTGTTTTACTTTCAAATGGATGTAGGAGCAAATGCGCCCTTGGGGACAAGACTGTACGAACGGTCACGTAAATGGCCAGCTCATTCCAGTATCTCTGCGTGTGCGTCTATGAGTATGTCTGTCTGTCTGCGCGTGCGCTTGGTTCATTGCACCCTGGTGGCTGTGCAACAGTCAGAGATAAGCCCGCACGTAATAGTCATCGTCGTCAGCAGCAGCATCAGCACGCGTCCACGCTAAATGCCTGCTGCTGTCACTGCACGCAATGACTTACAGTTACTGTACTTACTACGATGAGGCAGTGATAGTTTCAAGACGCTGGACGACAAAAAATGAAGTCTTCATATCGGCCTTATCTTGACAAAAGGAGTAGGCCTAATGAACATTTTGCTAATGATTAGTGTTAAATATTTTGACAACGGTTAACTAATTATAATCATAAATCATAAATAGCCTATGTTGTTATACTAACCATCGACTGGCATTGAGTAAGCTTATTATGCATTGCATACTTTGTCACATCTATTCGTCTATTCTCTAACGACAAGTATTATTCAGTGAGTGGCATTAATACGTAGTTTTGATGCTGCATGGAAAGTCATCGTCTTGAAAAAAAGTTTTGTATAATCATTGTATAAACATTGTATAATCTTAGAATCTTTAAAATCCATGCACGTGTAATTAAGTCCAGTAGTGAAATTATAACGCGTGCTGTGACGCTGAACAACGATGACTTCGAACAATATGACTTTAACTTGACATTGGGTCACACTTCGTCGCCATCCAAGAGCTGTCGTCTTTGCTTCTTCCTAGTTAAACCCCATTTTGTAGGTCTTCCTTGAATACGCTCCTAGTTAAACCGGTATTGAGTTCTCTCAGTACACGTACAAAAATTAATTATTAGGTTGTACTTGTACATACGGCAATGCACAGCAAATTTTATGGGCATTTTTATCTTTTTTATCGATGAGTTAGGTCACCGTTCTGCTAGTTTTTGTTGTATTATATGACAATTTAAATTTTCCTGTTATATTATATGATATATGACAAAAACCTGTGGCAAGCGGGATAAAAGAATGTAGGAAACAGGGGTGATGCAATGTCTAAGCACCTTAATATTTCAAACCAAGTAGCGCATTTTCGTACGAACAACCATACGATCTGACCACACTTTGCTATTTCGATTTGTTGGACAATAGGTCATGGATCTGTTGTATAGCTTTTTTATTTTATGTAGATTCCTTGTACGTGTTGTCATATACAACAGACTTAAGCCAAATCGAGGTTAGTGGAGATTGGACTTAAGTTGTTGCCGATCAGCAGCTGTTGTGTGATATCTTAGTGAAAGAGATAGGAACAGAGAGCTTTAATTTTGCAAGCACGAGGTGCATCAAAAATCAATTATCTCAGCTCGACGTGTTGCTATTCACTGTCAACGTTTAATACATCGGGTGGGTTTCAAAGTAGTTCTATTCACTTCGGAACATTATTGCGTTAACTGCATCTGTCGCCTTGACTGTCTAACAAGAACAGCATACACTCCAGTGATATTGCTGCGACGTCTCCGTCACTTTCGATCGTTTGCCAACGTCTGAAGCCCTGGCTCTTCCGACAACCATACCCGCCACCCGGACATCATCGTCTAACCTTGCTTATAATTTCTTAGTCTATTATTACCTTGCATAGCTCTGCTATGGCAACTTTGATTGATTGATTGTCATGTCATGTTGCTGTGTCGTCGTCGACGACGTTAGCGACCATGCGCTGCCACAGCAATCGATCCTCTGAAGCTCTGATGAACTCTGTTGGGCTCACTTTGTCCTTCCATGATCCGCACTGTAAGCTGTCCAGATACTTCAGTCTCTGACGCCCCTCGCTTTCCTCCTATCTATCCTTCCCGTCATCACCAATTTCTCCAGACCATGTTTTCTCAACACGCGCTCCAGGAAAGCTAGTTGCCGTTGACGTATTCATTTCATTAGTGTACGATATACCCCTGCTTCTTAAAATACTTTCTCGTTACTTTTCTTCTCTTTCCATGAATTGATTGACTGATCGGATGATTGATCGATTAATGATACTGCTGTTGCTGCTATGCAATTACTACAGCGTGCGTGAGTCAAAAAGACTATACAACACCATATTGTTTCCGTAATTTTTTCGCACCTGCTGACCAATGTTTAAACTTCTTATACCAGCACATTCTACAGAAAATTTACAGCACGCAGGCATAGATCATTACGATTCGACTTTACCGTTACATAACCGTGTGAAATAGTTCAATATTTATGATGCCACAGTACAAGGTGAACTACACGTAAGTAGTGGTAATTTTTTTGCCGAATACACGGAAATACGCACACATTTTTACAATAAATAGGATAGGTATAATGCGTATAATAACTTAAGTATAGTTATTATAGATATTTTTTGTTTTTCTGATCTCTGGCTTTTATGTCTTCCATAACCGTCTGTTTGCGAATTTTTTTATACTTAACTACTTTCGTTTTTTATTACTCTCATTTCAGTTCCGTTTAAACAAGTATCGTCGAACGTTGCTTCAAGTCGTCATTGCAAATCGCCAACGCGTGTCTCGCTTATCGCTGCATGTGGCTGGATGAACTGGTCGCATGTGCTGCTGCTGCTGCTGACAACGTGGAATACACGATTGCATCGACACCGTTCCCCGAACTCACATCGCTATACTTCCGTGCACCCCTAAACCATCCCTCGCTTCCTCTAACCACATCACTCGACGGGCTGTCTCAGTAGGCCCGGTGTAATTCACCGTGCGTGCGATGGCCGACAATTAATTTACGACGCAAATCGTTTCATGGTCCCTTCTGCAGTGTATATATACCACGGCTATATAGCATATATTGGATCTGAATCCATATTAGTGTCCTATATCTAACGCGACATTTCGCGGACGAGTTTGTTTTCATAGCGCTTCTTGTGTGTGCTTGTGTTACTGTGAATAAAATGTATTTTTAAAAGTTATTAACAAATTTCGATGATGAATGCTTGTTTGCTATATGTAGCTTGCAATTCGATTATCTTCAGGAAAAAAATTGTAGATAGGATGATATTTTTGAGTGTATCTAATTTGCAAGCTAGAAACGTAATTTAATAGAACTCATAAGGAATAATCCCAGTGATTTAGAATCTATAAGACTATTTTGGCGAATAACCGAGTGTTTTCTAAGTAATGCCTAAAAATGTTTGTGCTTTCACTCGCAGTCTGGTGAAAAAGTAAGGACATGGGGAAATAATTTTATTTTCATATTTTAGGCCTATATATTATTATTTTATGACACTTTGTGTAATATTGCACAACGACTCGTAAAAACGAAATAGGCCTGGTACCTATCAGGACTAAAGTAAAATATTCAGTGCAGCCTAACAGACTAGATGCAGACAGCTTTGCTTCAGTAGAATTATGAAAGCAACAAAAACTGCATCAGTAGATTTATTTTGGGGGACCAGTACAATTATTGTAAGAAAAGAAGTTTTTAGAAACGGTTGGCAACTTGGCAAGTGAAAGGACAAGATTGCTCGTGTAGCTATAAACCCTATGCATTATCAAACGAATGCAAGTCCAATAGCTAGCCACTGAATAACACTGTACGATGGTCACGTGACACGATATAGGCCTACTGCAGGCGATTTCAATCTTCGTGTTTGATGGTTCGTCCGTCGTCATCTTTCGCGCCAAACGATCCGTATATAATAGCGTTCATCTGTCCATGTATAGTGAACGCTGCCCCTATTTCCAGATCTGGGAGACTGCTATCCCTGCAGCTAGTTCTTGGGCGCCTACAGTGTCTGTGAGTGACGTACCTACGCTGGTGATGACGGCCGCGTAAAATGCGTTCTGTCGGTCGGTCATGCAGTGTTATTAATATTGACGTCATCCACTCGCTGAGGGCGGGAATGCTGCTGACACGGTGGTCGCCTCGCTGTCGATGTTCATTCGTTTCCTGGTTGTTGTTAGGCGTTTACGAACCAACGGATATGAACTCAACTGATTCGACCGATCGCTTTGTATACACGCTTCTAAACCGCGTAAGATTGCAATAGACGACGAATATATGCCCCGGCGACGTAAAATGGCAATTTTCGCGAGTTTAAACCCGCATATCTCGGGTAAGGGTCAACCGCCTTCTACCAAATTTGGCAAGTTGCTAGAGCCCTTGAGTGTACACTTTCGCCCAAAACCATGATGTGATAGGTTAAACCCCGTTTGCGCAATAGACGGACAAAGTGTGAGGCGAATGCGCCAAAATTGACACCCCGGCGACTTTTTGCAATGAATTCATTTCTGTACTCATTTCGTATACTACTGATCAAGCAGATTGCTAAATACGGCGCTAAAACTGTGCAGTTTGGTAATGCATAATGACCAATTCACACCTACGACGCAACTCAACTCAACTGTTGAGTTGAGCGCCGTCGGCGTCGTAGGTGCGAATTGGCCATAAGTCTAAGTTAACGTTATCTTAAAAACTATGCGAGATTGAAACCGTATAATTAAATTAATTCAATTCGTTTAGGCTATGCACGCACGCGCACACGGTTGAATGGTATTTAGTTTGTCACGCGCGGCACATACGGGGTGGTCCAGAAAAAATGAGCAATCAAGTTTTTGCGATCACTTTGTCAAATATTGGCCGATTCGCAAAACTCTTATCGGCGCACTAAGCGGCTAAGCGACAAAGTGACAGTTAAGATTTTACAGTGCGTTAAAAGTTCTAGCGTTTCTCGGCCAGTATTTCTTAACGCTATAAAATTTTGTTGCTTATTTTTAGGAACCACCCAGTATAAATGAACTTGATACACCGGTAGCCCGAACTGTGTTGATCGCCGGCTTGTATAAGACTATTTAACATAAGTCATACGTACGATCAGTTTTAGTTATAGTTTAGCTATAGTTAGAAATAGGTCTACTGTAAAACGAACTGTCAGAATAGCAGCGGTTGTATTTTCTGTCATGCTGTGCTGGAAACTGCATCATTTAGCTTATTGGCGGAAGCTGACGATGATTTCTGAATGAAGTAAACTTAGCTAATCTTCAACCAGTTCTGCTACCTTTCACTGCTAATACGCGGCTGCATAGACACGAAAAAAACTGCCGGCTTTGGAATTTTGGATGACATACAGAGGAAACGTATTTTTGTAGCCTACTGCCGACGTTTAGCCGGCCGCTGTCGTCGGTATATGTGGAGTCCATCAGTGGCGAATGGTCTGCGAGCTAATTACCTCCGCCAAGGAGGTAATGTTTTTGCCAGACTTTGTTTGTTTGTTTGTCTGTCTGTGTGTTAGCAAGATAACTCAGAAAGTTCTGGACAGATCTTTCTGAAACTTTGTGAGAATGTCGGGCATGGCAACCACTACAAGTGATTCAATGTTGGGGGTGATCCGGACAGAATCCTGGAATCTGGAAAACTTTGAAATTTTTCGTTAACATTGCTTTCAATGGGGCATAAGGCAAACCGCTGCCAAACCGAATATGGTGCTGCCACTTCGCGAACAACATGGCCTTGGCGCACGTGAGCGGGATCTGACTGCTTTCTAGTTGAGCTAATTATCGGTTACATGGGTGCACACAACAGGCACAGGCAAGTGATATGAATCGGATCACTGCTATACGGGGGCAGCGTGAAAACATGCCTAGGTGTACCCGCTGCACAACAGGGACAAAAGTGTCGTTAAAATTATTCATATTGCCCCACTGTTTTGGAAGACAATTTTAGCGAAGCATTACGTACAACTTTATCACTTCCTTCTTAGGCCAGAATGTTAAAAATCGCTGCTACGGGAAGCGTTTTTGCAGCTAGAATATTGCCAAATGCAGTTTGCAGTAGGAGCTCTGTGCCGGACCCCGCTGGCAGGCCCGTCAAGAGGGTTGGGTAGGGGGGTTAGCTACCCCGAGCCCCGCGACGTTTTAGGGGCCCCACCGTCAGTCAGAAATATAAAGTACGCTAGAATGTACCATTTTGAAAAGAAAAATTCAAAATTTTTCTTCTCAGAAGGGCCCCGTGAAAATGTTTGGGGGCCCCGCGATAATGTTTCCCCGGGCCCCGCTGTGGCTCTCGACGGGCCTGCCCGCTGGGGAACTTACTTGATGCTTCCGAGACTTTCTGGTCGGCTGGAGAGGTGAACACCCATTTCTCACTGTTTTGACGACGTTGGCGTATTTAGAGAGACGGCGCGTCGACTCGCTGCCACGGACTACTAGTCACCAGAATTTAACCCCTTTGATCACTGCTGTGAGTCGAGTAGAAGATGATACGGCCAGGCACCTACTGGGTTTTGTAAGCAGGATGCCATGTACCCAGCAGCGTTATCATGAATCTTCATTTTTACGATAACAGACGACAGTAACATGCTTCAGTGCACCTCCGTCCACACAGCTGAGCCGAACGAACTATGTGAAGCGCAACGAATTCACGGTCGCCAGGTCTCTGTCGTATACCCATGTGGAATGTGAGATTATTCCAAGGTGTGAATTCGTGCACTAAGCATAAGAAAAGGACTTAGGAAGACAGCTAAACACAAGAGGATTAGCCTACTTTGAACGAGCTTAGACTGAAGCTATCCGACGACCGGCGATGCGAAATAGAAACAGAAACGAAACCAAATTGTTTTGATTTCGTATTCAAATTCAATAATCTTAATGACAATGAAAACGATGACTGGACTTTGTTGCGGCCAATTTTTGGGGGACACCCATCGACATTTAGATCATCAGAAATTGTGAAGCTCAAATGTGCTGCAACCGATATAGTCGTGCAGCGTTTTGTTTCTGTTTCACGATTTATGTCATAATAATTATATTTCACATCAGCGGACAGCTTAAGATGCGGCTAGACACTGATTCGTCCGGAGTTTTTGTGCGTGCATGCCGGAGCGATATTTCCCGCGAAGTCAATTGACGCGCACTGTAGCAGCAACAGCAGCAGCAGCAGCAGCAGAATTTAGTTGACGTCGAGTTGAGATGCGTTGCTGCTATCATCTTCTGAGTCGCTGCGCGCTACATTGTCACTCTCCGGACCAGATGTAATTAATTGCCGACCAATAAGCGACGTCGCAGCTGATGACGTAACGATGACGTCATAACAACAGGTGCGCGATTGATGTCTGATGGGCCTGCTGCACAGTCGCCAGCAGCTCCAGTCTCCTCTAGCAGCATCGGAAGCTGTTAGTTACCATCACGGGCACCGAACATGCGCGACCGGATGTGACAATAGCGACAGCAGTAGCGGTGCTGCGATTGTTGACGCGTCGCCGTTGCCTAGCAGCGCATCTACTAATGACGTCATCATCACCGTCTCGTCTGCTCAGGTAAACAGTACAGTATATATTATACAGTAGTATAGTATATTTATAAACCATATAATTGATGAACGCGCTTTACTTTTTTTTCGTTGAGGATGATTATGTGCAATTGACTCTGTAGTCCAGGTTGAATGGCGTAAAGGTGTGCAGCTCTAGGTAGACGGATGGCCGCATTATATCATGTCAGCACTGAACCGACATGCTATCTAGTTTTTCGGAGCGATGTCAGAAATCCTGCAGGCTAAATATATAGTCGAACAAACAACTCTTAATTTGTAGCCGCCGGGCCATGGCTTTGGCTTGATTGGCTAATAATAACGACAACGCTGCATGATTGACTCAAGTTGCTTCCGGGCAAACGGGGAAAATGGAAGCCGTGCCGTTTCTATTTGCTTTCGTTGTTTAATGATGAAAATTGAACGTAATCGAAACGAATGCTTATTAGGACAGGCCTTTATATATCAGACGCTGATAGGCTAATGTTGTGTAGGCCTAACGTCACAAGCACTGCAAAATGAAATCGACATTATCTGCTTTCAGAATTTTTATCGGCGTTCGACAATGATTTCCAGATATGCATGCATGATGTAGGCTATAATCTCAAGAGTCTGTCAAAGATTTGTTGAACACAGTGGCGTTGCGGGTTGAAAAAAGTATAGGCGAAACATGAAGCTGCAGTATTCCGACAGATAGCTGCACATTTCTGACAGAAAATGAGTGCTCAAACTGTCAGTTGTGCCCACAAATTATCTCAATGTGTGGATTTTTAGCTCCAAATACTGCATTTTGAACGATAGTTTTCCGACGAAAACACCAAGAAAAATTATTGAGGTCGAAGACACTCGTCAAGGACCGCATCCCTGCAAGAAATCCGAAGCAGTTCGAGCTGATTGGAGTCTGAGCTTAGGCATACGTCATGATGCAGTCTGCTGCAGTTCTGCGCAGATCGATAACATTCATCGTTGAACAAATTGTCGTCGTACGTGTAGACCTAGCTCTACGTGCTGCTGCTTGCTGCTTCTTGCTTCTGCCATTCTCCATCGTCCTGTCCGTCTCTCTGTCTGTCTCTGTCTGACTGTCCGTCTCCATGTGTAAAAATTGGAGCTGCGCTCTTTCGCAGAAAATTAGTTTTGCACACAAAACACAGAACGCTACGAAAACGTAATCTTCTTGGCGGAGGAATTCGGTGATATATGCGGTTACATTTCTATGGCATGCAAAATTAGCAGGTCTACTTTGAATGTGTGTATCAGCGGCGTCGAACGTGCGTTAAAAAGTAGACAGGGCGGGAAATTGCAATTTTTCGACTAACATGGAAAACTCTTGACAGACAACTGCAAATTTCAGACAAAGAAAATTATAGGTGCTGAAAATATTAATTTTGCCTCTAAATTTCTTTAAAATGGTGATTTTCAGTTCAAAATTTGCATTTTTGAACACAAATTTTCGACAAGAACAAGATTTTCCGACAATTTTTCCGACAGCCCAAAATTCAGAGTAGGAGCAATTGCTGCCTGACCCTATCAATCAATCAATCAATCAGAAAATAACCACTTACAAAAATGACTAGTGCCCTCTCCCCCCTCAGCCAGAATGCCACTGCTTGAGACAGAGATGAACTGGGGCCAGAATGTCTAACGTTAAAGTGACAGCATGTTCGGACGCACGGCGAAATTGAATGAATAAGCCAAATTTATGAAGTGAAACAAATGAGAGTTAACAAATTTATGCACTCCAGACAGTGGTTTAATCGACTATTCCACGCTCATCGACGGTTGATTGTGTAACCGAGACTGTCGTTTGCTTGGTCGTGCTTGAATGCACCCGTGCGTGGAGCTATCAACCGTACCACTACAGACATTGTGTTAAACAGTGGAATGGAATAAGATGGAACGGAATTGTGGGATACGGTCCATCGCTGGGCGGCAAGTAGTTGTGCAGTCGGGTCACACGTGATTGACGGCGTGTTCGTCAGAACGCTGCGGCAAGTCCATTAGTCAAAACACGCGTCCAGTGCAGCGAATTCTTGCCCAGTGCAACTCAACGACCATCTCCATCTCTCCGCGATGCACTACATGTCACGGAAACGGAGGGGGAGGCGGACCTCTTGTTTCTGTAGCCATGTCTATTAGCCTATTTTGGCTGACAATTCATAAGTCTTATAGGTTAAACACATCGCCGTCTTGTTTTCTAATCGCATATAGCTTACGTACGTGAATCGCGATCCGATATGCTACATTTAAAGTTCATAATTTCAAATACATAAATAAACGCGTTTGAGCGTAATGCCCCGTTTACACGAGGAAGCTGGCTCTACAAGCGCAGGATGTGCGCTCGTCGTGCGCTCTATACGAGCGCCTGCGCTTGTAGAGCCAGCTTCTTCGTGTAAACGGGATATAACTTTTGAAAAAGCCTTTATAGTTGTTTCTGACCCGTTTTATGCGATATTAAATTTAATTTGTTCGACGATGCTCAGGTCTGAAACTATAGCATTGGCTTTGTTAAATGGACAGTCGAGGATTTGGACGTGTAGTGAAAATCTAGCTGCACGAACCGAGCCGAATTATTCATGACCATGCGTGCACCTTGCACAAGTCTGTCAGGACACTCGACATCAGAGATACGTGAAACCTGCATGGAGTGGACAAGGCCGACCGGCTATAGCGGAATGCTGGCGATTATACCGCAGGGATTCGACGTTGCTAGCCGCACACGAAGCGCGTGCTACTTTTCGTTAATGCGGTTCGCGCAAGTGCAATAGGCCCACAACCGCAATACGAAGTATTTTTTGTACGCCCGATGCCGTTCTGCTGTGTTGCACAAGTAGCAAGTTGGCGTGGAGATCATGCTTGAAGTCAGAATGCCACGGTACGGATTGGTGAGGCGACTTTCTACATCTCACTAAAGACGACAGGCGTCTTGTAGTGCCCATTATTCGGAGACCGCTCAGTGATTTTCTGGCAGACCGTTAAGGTCGAGTCTTTAGTAGGATGTTTCGTCTGTCTGTCGTCTGTCTGTAACGCATGCATTGCGGCTAAGCAGTAGGTTTTACCAAAAAACTTTTAAAACAATTAAATAGCCCGGTGTTACGGCTCTGCGCACGCAAAATTTCAGCGATCCAGTGCAAGGAAAACATTCCAAAATTTGGAGTTGAACAAAGGTGGGGTAGGTGGAAATGTGCATTTTTCAACCGAGCGTTTTTCCAACGATAAGTCACCGTATTCCAGAAACGGTGAGAAAGAGTTGCTATTTATCCAGTGGCTTCTATCTTCAAGCTTATACCTGGTGGGCGCAGCTTGCGCCCAGTGAAAAATATGGGGGAGTTTTGATAAGGTTGCAGGTCAAAACTTCCCCTACCTATTTTTTTTACTTTCCCCCTATTTTACAATCTGAACTTTTAAAAAACGTCTCCCCTTAGTTTAGTTTAGTTTTTTGTTTTGCTTTTTGCGCCAATACGATAGTGCAGAGACGTAGTCGTTGAGTCGCCGCACGCAGTGCTGCCCATGCTCATACCACGCCACAATTTGGCAAGTTGTTTCACAGAGAACATGCACCCTGCACGGCAGTATTAATTGCTATCACCAGAATAGCTGCTGTTTTGACTTCAAAATGCAGTTCACAAACCATTTGTCACCCGGGCTCCGCCCGGATTTGCTGGGGGAGCTTACAGAACTTGGCTGGCTAGACCCTCTACCTGGGTGTGGGGCCCCTCGAGAAAGGGAGGAAGGAACGAGAATGGGAGGAGGGAACATAGGGAAGCGGAGTAGAGAAAAGGGGGAAGAAAAAGGGGCGGATGGAGCCATGGAGGGGAGGCAGGAAAGGAACGGAACCCGAAGGGTAGGGGGCTTGAGCCCAAAAGTGGGGGGGAACTTGCGCCCATCTCGACTTCAAATTTGGGAGAGATAGAAGCCACTGTATTCGTCACTAATAGGAAGTCGCATAAGCCCTTTCAGATGACACGAAAACGATCGACCTTGGATGACGTTGAAGAGTTGTTACGCACTCCGTTATGCCACTTGTGCGGTACTGTGGCTAAACGGTGCGTCGTAGGGGGTCGGCGATGGTACATTTGCATAGGGCGATGACGAGTTTTTATAGAATGGTTTGGCCGCACTTTTGTATGCAAGGTTTCTGCCTGCAGCCGTCACCCATGTGTGCCGAATTACCGTATCATATCCTAGCGTTGATTGTAGCGTGTGATATAGCAGCACCGCCTTAGCGAGTGTGGGACTGCACGTTACTCTGGAAAATCGCTTTCTTTCCGTGAACGGAAGTCGGACGCTGGCCTTCGGATATAGGCGGTACGGTCGACTCACCCCAGCGACAGCTGGGTTTCTTGTACTAGTTAGGCACAGGGAAAAACAAAATATCAAAAGTTAAATTTCGGCTGCGTGGCACACCAGACGCAAGGCCAGTGCTTGTCCATAGAGAAGTAACACCGGCCTTGACCAGGCGCTGCAATACAAAAGTTAACTTTCAGCTGAAATTAAAAGTAAGTAAGTGTGTACAGTTAGGCGGACCATGATGTCGGCACTAGAACGACAACTTGGAATGTGAATTTATCTAACGTTTTGTAAACCGATAGTTACGTGCAACGATGCTAAAAGTTGCTAATTCTGTGCTGGAGCCTACGGCAATATTGCATATACAGGGTGGGCCAATAAAAAACGTGTCACTTTACTTTTGTTCATATTTCTGCCAATTATTAACCGATTTTCACAATTCTTTTACTGGCACACTCTGCAGACAATTTGCAATGACATGATTATTATATGTCCCACCACACCTAAACACATATCTACAGGGTGGGCCAAAAAAACCGGACCTGTTTGAGCGTTGATAACTCAGCGATGGTTAGTGTTAGAAAGTCGTATGATACGTCAAAAGTTTCAGAATGCTGTAAAGAATAAGTGACAAATTTGCATAGTAAAGCATTTAAATATTTTTTGCCTAATTTGCATAAATATTCGTCACCCCCGAAATTCTGCCAAATTTGACTGTAACACATGGATTTAACATGGACATTTGAGCTTTTATAACTTAGCGTTGTTTATTGATGGAAAGGCGAGTAATACGCCAAAAGTTTCGAAATTGTCTACAGAAGAAATGTACAACTTGCATGTCTCAGCATTTAAATATTCTTTGCCTGATTTACACAAATCTGCCCCACCCCTAAAATCATTTTAAATTGGCAGTAACGCATGAATTCAAGTTGATTTTCATTCAGCATACAGTGAAATATCAGCAATTATTAACATATTCGTTAAGTTTAGATGAAATTCGACATAGGCAGTTGCCCAGCATTTGCATTCATAACCGTCATCTGTCCTTTCAAACAGCTGATCGATCGCTGGAGTCAATGTGTTCAGGATCAGCTGAGCCCAGCATCGATTAGCACACGTTTTAGCTGGTCAGTTACTGAAATTTTGGGACCATGCTATCTGTTGCAATGCCCCCACACTGAAAAATTTACAGAATTTAAATCTGGACTTTTTGGCAGTGAGTTTTTGAGTTCAGTGAACTCGGGCACATGGGAGTTATTTTCAGGGGTAATAAAGATTTATGCAAATTAGGCAAAGAATATTCAAATGATTTGCTGTGCAAGTTCAACCCTTTTTGTCTACAACATACTAAAACTTTTGACATATCACATGAGTTTCTACGGGTAACCATCGCTGAGTTATCAACGCTCAAACAGGTCCGGTTTTTTGGCTTACCCTGTACACTACCCTGTGAAATATAATTGAAATATGAACGTAGAAAGATAATAACAAACATTTGAGGATATGGAGAAAAAAGCACATTACGATGAATGGTCTGTATGACACTAGACTGTGTGGTCTAACACAGTCTACTGTAATGTCATATAATAATTCACCGCAATGTTGGTCTGCAGTGTTTTCTTCCTTTACCTAAATGTTTCAATACTGTAAGTTTTTTCCCTACATTTATAGGCTTATTTCACAAGGTAGTGTAGAAACGCATTTACAGTGTGGTGGGATATATAATAATCGCATTATTGCAAACTGTTTGCAGTGTGTGCCGGTTGAAAAATTTTGAAAATCGGTCATTAGTTGGTGAAGATATGGACGAAAGTAAAGTGGCACGTTTTTTATTGGCCCACGGGGTAGATGGCGAATTCTCCGCACTTTCTGCGTTCGTGGCACTGTCCGTATAGTCTAGGCCTATAGTTTAGCTCGCCCTCAGAATGTTGCACTCGCAGCAGGACGTTACATAATGTAGCCGCCCTGCTGATAACTTGATTAGGTGTGAAATATTGTTGTTATAATACTGAGAATTAATGCCCGGACTCTGTGTCACGTGGGGGTCACTCATGGCGTCATGAATAAAAGCCATTTCTTTGACGTGTGGGTCATTTGTAGGCTTAGGCTACAGCATAATTTCATGTAGTAAAAATAAATCTCAGATCGCATCACTTGACATGAAGCTTTTCAATATAAATAATATGGAAATCATAAAGGCTTGTCAAAGTTATTTTTCGTTCAAATTACCTAGTGCCCTCATTCCGATACGAGTAAACAAATTCACAGCCAGAGCTAAGGCGATTCGAGATTTTTCAGGTTTCTTCCATGTTCGGTGTTGCTGTCTCTATAGATAATTGCTCAACATGACAGTTCTTTGAGTCTAGCTCTATATTGTTGTTTTTTGTTTGTTTTTTGTCTACCAATGTTTGCTTGGTGAAATAAAGATTATCAAAAATGGTTCGATTCGTACGGATTGCGATAAGTAAAATACGCGTATCGTATGCGTATGATTGAAATTTACCAGTCAGCTTCAGTTACGGAAGTGACCGACAGTTGAGACACAATATTTAAACTTTATCACGAGAACGTAATTATGTGCTGACGGACAAGGTCATGGAAACAGTCTTAACTGTGTTATATCAACTCCTATACAAAACATTCCGCGCATCAGTACAGTATACGTCTAACCAACGAAAGCTATGTAGATTTCTGTTTTTGCACGTTCAATTATTTTACTGAATATCATCGTGTTGCTGACCTACCTGTAGGCCTACATGTTCTCAGTCACAGTCAATTTAGCCTCCTGTCAGCAACTGAACGAGAGATAAGTACTAGTTTTTGGACTACGGGGGGGGGCTAAAGCTGTGGTTGATTAGGGCGACGGTATGTCTGCATGCTGCACTGTGTTATTATTGTCCACAAGCATAGTGCGCCGCGGTATCACTACGCCTAGATTAGCTCATACTAATCCATTGAGTCCGCCGCCACTTACTTCAGAGATTGTGAAGCGCTGTGAGTATATAGCACCGTAGCAATTCACCCGCCTTAGCTGCAGTGTAGGCCCTACTAATTTCAAGTTGCTAACCTACTTTGTGCGCAGGTCAACTCGGTCTCCTTCCCTCAGCGGGACGGGTGGCGACTGACGAGTGTGGTGGTAGCCTATATAAACCTACGCGTCTTAGTGTATAGACCATAGCTAAAAGTCTATGGCTGTTTTGGGGAGGTGGCATGTCTGCATGCTGCACCGCGGCTGGCCTAATCGCCAATCCGCCCGTGGTTGAGCAAGATGTACCCCGAGTGGTTCAGAAATGACTGTTTAATTTACCCCCGGTTGATAACATAGCCTTATGCAGTTAGTCGAACACGTGATATGTTTACCAATGTGTTGGTCTGCATGCATTATTAGCGTATTAATGTTTGATGGCCGTGCACAACTTTCAGCCAGCCATCAGAAAGCAACTCGCATGCGCACATGCAGTCTGAGTCCATACAGTTCACCATGTGGCTCGAACGTCCGAGTTGCATTACGCGTCCCTTTTTAATTGCTTATTCGTCTGCTTGCACGTCTGACTGTCCGTTACGAGTTCCCAGTTCGAAAACAACAAGAAACCTAGCTGTCGTTAGGATGTCCGACTGTACGTACTGCTTAATAAATTGATATCGCTGTCGCGGTTTGGTAGGGAATTGAATGGTGGGCAGTGGAGGGATTGGATAGGGCATCGGTAGATGTCTGTAGCTTCTTAATAATAACCATTCCGCTGATTCAGTTTGGCCGTAATGCGCCATGAAAATTTTGGGGTATGGGTCTAGGGTAGGCATCTTTATTTTGAGAGAACAGGTCTCTGTAAACTCCGTGTAAGATGTCGATCGTCGATTGCATGGTTGGATAAGCCATTGGCCAGTTCTCAACTTTTTATAGACGTCAGTAGTAACCATGCCGCGGTTTGGCCGCAATTCGCAATGCAAATATTTGGGGTGCATTCATTCCCCGCGATTGAAAATTGTAGATGGATCTTCGTGTGTCTGACTTCTTACCGTCGGGCAATTTGCTTGACCAAAGAGCTTTCCGATGAAACGTACCATTTAGCCACAATACATACGTAACAGACAAACAGACGGACGGACACGAGCTTGTGCCATAGGCACGACCGTTAATACGGTCGGTCAAAAAGCCATTAAAAACAAGAAGCCTAGCTGTCGCTACTCGCTATAGGTACGTGGGTCGACCGTATCGCCTGTATCCGAAGGTCAGCGTCCAATTTCCGGTCGCGGAAAGAAAGCAGTTTCAAAAAGAGACTTTATTTCCGTGCACGCGGTATGGTGACGCTGCTATATCGAACGCTACAATCAACGCTAGTGTATGATACGGTAATTTGGCGCACGTGAGTGATGGCTGCAGGCACCAACTTTGCATTCAAAACTACGGCCAAACCGCTGCAGACATGTGTGCATTGTGTACTGTAGGCTATTATCGACAGCATATATAGGAACTCGTCAATCGTCATCGCGCGCCCAACGATAACATTGCCGACTCTCTACGATGTACCGTTTAGCCACAATTTATGCATTACATATGCGACAGACGACAGAGAGACAGACGACACATCGTACTGAAAACTCGACCTAACGGTCGGCGAAAAAAAGAAATTGTTCATGTAAACATTTCCCGGTGCAGGATGCAATATAATAGGCCTACAATAGTAAGCTTAGTTTATTAAAAGCCATGCAGTAACTATGTCGATTACTGGTACGGTTTGGCCGGAATTCGCAAAGCAAGTATTTGGGAATGCAGTCATGTACCCTTCCCCCATTTGGGAGGGGAATGAGTCGTCGGTAGTGCGTCATGCATTATGGTAACTACACAGTGTCTCAAAAAACACCCCCGACATTTTTGACAATAACTTAAAAATCAATTAGCAGATTTTAATAATTTTTGGCAAAAATATTCCTGATACAACTTGCCATCAAATGACTGTTTAGTTTCCGATCTCACTCAATGTGTGCTTCTGCACTACCTAGGGAAAGCAGATTAAGCAAAATGTGTTGCAATTTTTCTACAGACACTGCAATTTTTTGAAAAATTCTGACAAATAGTCGCAAATTTTTAGCAGAAGATATTATTGGTGCTCAACATTTTAATTTTGCCCCTAAATTTTCTCAAAATAAAGATATTTTTTAGCCCCAAAATTTGCATTTTGAACCAACATTTTCCGACAAGAAAACATCTTGATAATTTTTCGACACCCGAAAATTTAGGGTGGGCATCTATCCTCCTTCACTATTTGCCCCTTGCCACGACGCTGCTGCTTGTGAATCGAATCAAATAGAATCGAATCGGAATTCTTTCGAATTGAATCGAAACGAATTTGTTGTCAGCCGAATCGTCCATATCTACTATTTCCTAGCCTGTTTCTTTCTTTCTAGTGGTCAGCATCTAGCAGTAAAATCCAGGACTAATTGATTGATTGACAGACAAATGACAAACGGACACAGCATAGTGCCATAGGCGCGACCGTGGGTACGATCGTCGATCGGCTAAAAACGGTGTGCCAATTTTCTGTTTAAATGTAGGCTAAATGGTTAAAGTTAGTGGTTGTCAAAATCAGACTTAACGAAAATGTCTCATTTGTGCACTCGCGGCTGGAGCGGTGATCTAATTTACTGTCAACGCGTGAAACGCTCAGAAGGTGGGCGGACGGCCGCGTATCATGTCGGCACTACGTTTTACCGCATTCAAAAGAATTTACTTACTGATATCTGCGATGGGCCACGCCCCTGCATGTCAGTTCGCCATGTTTGTTGTTGTTTTTATTGCCTGTTGCTTTGAGATCGTCTCTGCGTTGTCGTTGATTATTATGTGGTAATCGTTGCTGCAGACGACAATGTTCGGCCGCAAGGCACACGGGGACGCCAAGAAGGCGATGTTGAAGGTCCTGGACACGAAGAGAGACCTGGTGACGCGGCTCAAACATCTCCGATTCATTCTCGGTGTGTTTTCGCTGTCATAAAACGCGATCTGAAACCTGTATTGAGGTTATTTTTTAGCTGATAGAGCAACGCAGCTCTGTCATTGACATTACTGTAGTAGACGTGTAACGACGAGATTACGATTTTTGCAGTATATTTGGCATTCAGTCTGAAAATACCGATATCCCAGGCACTGGTGATATGCTTTGCAAAGGTTAAGAAAGGTTAAAAAACGGAAGTCAAGAACCGTAAATATCGGACAACGGACAGTGGACATTCTTCTTTTTCTCTTTTTCGGGATACGTGCCAGCTTCCATATGTTGAAGGCTCTGGCACGGTATGACAGACGTGTGATGGGTTAGACATTTGGGGTTAGGGTTAGATGTTGTTTTTGAATGACTCTCTGTACCAAATGTCCAATACCCTATAACTAAACCACGTTTTTTGGTGTGCATGATTAACAAGGGTCAAATTTATGCAAACACATTGCTGAGACCCTGCCAACTGCACTGGAACCAAATAGGATCAGATCAAATCACTAACCCTAACCTTAACTGAAACCCTAACTCTATGTATAAATTTGGTAAAGTTTTTCAGTCTAACATATCGACTTGCAAAACGTTTTGAATGCCCCTCATAGTAAGAAAGTTGTTGTAGATATTGTAAGAATCTTAATAATAAGTCCGCTAATTATGTTGCAGAGTCGTATGAAGTGAGAGAAGCAATGGCGTTCTTTGAGCATTACTACTCACATATATATCTGCTGTTTCACGAAGGCTTCACAAATGTTGAATATAATTTAGCACAGAAAGGTAATACTGCTGAATGCTCAGGTTGTTACTTATTTAACAAATTGATAAATGCTATTTAATGAATAATTTAAGAAAATACTCTTGTATCTTATAGACTGAAGAGTGTGTAATAAGCAAAATGTATATGCCTCAGACTGAAATTTGATCCTGTTTATAAATTGTGCCAATTATGTAACTTAATTTTTTTGTCTCAGACAAACAGCTCAAATGAATAGCAGTATACCATTACTGTTTCTGTTACTACTTGGACTGCAAAAGTTTACTGTTCAGTGCAGTCAAGTGAGTATCGCCATATTGAGTAAGATCTGAAATGGCCTCTTAAAATAATGGATAACCAAAACTGAAATCGAAACTGCATTATTTGGTTAAGCTGGCAGTATTTAAACTGTGATTATAGCTTGTCTAGAGTTGATTTTAAGCGAATTAGCTTTGCATCATGCTGTTTTACCCTTAGTGTTAAATAGAGTTCTGACTAAGGGCAGGTTTCTGGATCTTAACTGGCCGGTCAAGTTATTGTTAACTGACAGATTTGCATAACTCTCGTTTCCCATTGCACTAACCAACGGTCAAAATGGCCAAAAATTTAACTGGCCGAAATCGGCCAGTTAGCTAACCGTCGATCGTAGTTGACGTATTTAACACAACTTTTGTACCATTTTGCAAGCAGTTAATTGAAGAATGTGATACTATAAAACGATTTTACTGTATAGCAATGTCTTCAAAACGCACGATGAGACATTTGCTGCTACAAATTTTACTACAAAATCCATTCATGAATGGACAAAATGGCTATCCGCAATTTCTTGGCTGGCTTGTGGGCTGGCTGACGAGTGCTTGCGCTCATTAATATTCATGACGCCCACCTGCGCTAGGCGGAAGTGATTAGTGCTGTGCGCATCGTTGCTAAGCAACTATAGTTTACCATTCAGTTAGCTAACTGCCAGTCAAGGTTTTGTTCAGAAACATGCGCATACTTAACTAGCGAGTTACAATTGACAGACGGTTTACTAACTGATCAGTTAATTAAAAGATCCAGAAACCGGCCCTAAAGCACTGCACTGCAGAAACTGCATGCTGAGGTCAAACTAGGTAGGTACTTGCTTTGCATCTGCTTTTTTTGTGAATTTTGCTTGACAGTTTTGGTTGTATTTACTAGTGGCTTTGTATGTGCATTGTGTAATGCTGATACGTAATGTTGCTGTATATCACCAAAGTTTGTCATTTGCAGCAAGCAAGACTCATCGCGAAGAGCTGGATTTTATGTTGTTCGTATTAGAAGTAAGTAATTGTGTTTTCACTCTCGAGAATTAGGATATCTAACATCTTGCATTGTGACACAATAGCAGCAAATGGTAGCATAGTTGCATCGTAGCATGAGTGATATTGCTGTTATTGTGAACTCAACTCCAGGTATCCCCTGCCAGATCTGCTGGGAGTTGATACATGATGAATACCCATGCTGACCCAAACCATTTGACATCCGGTTTATCTTGGTTCGGTCCAATTGATTTTTTGGCATGTTTCATTTTTCTGGTGAACTTCTTGGTAGGTCTGTTTTGCTAACTTTAGCTGCGTTTTTGATGCGTAACACATTAGTGTTTGTTCATAGATAAGTATATTATAATTATGCAACTTTCATTCCCAAGCCCAAGGACGAAGAACAAATATATTGCCTCACTACAGCAAAACAAAATTCTTTTGAATTTTTCATCTGCCGTGCCGTCAGCAGAAATTAAAACTAATAGGTAAAAGTAGTAAAACTATTAAAAGTATTATTATTATTAACATATTTATAATATATTTATCTATAGTACACCTAGATTGTTAGGTCATACAAAATGCAGCTTTTGTACTACTGGTGGGATTTCTGTTACTGTTTACAAATTCAGACATTTTTGACCTTACTTTTATGTAGTCAACTAATGTCCTATAAAATAGTTAGACTTGACGTTAAAGGTGCATTTTGTGCAAACATTTCTACTGTGGCAAATCAGAAATAGGTTTGCTCTTTTAACATTCATGTCTGTGGCAGTGCTTACTATAGCTGTGGTTGTGGAGAGTGCATGCAATGGTTGACTGTTGTAGAAAATACTGCTCTACTTGCCAGACATGATCCACAAAAGATGGCAAATGCACAGCATTGGTAAGCAGTCACTAGTCTTTCTGTGTGTGAATTCTTGCACTACTGATTTATAATAATAATAATAATAATCTGACTTGTAAAGCGTCAGTATGTGCTAAAAAGACTTCAGTGGCGCTGGAAAAGACTTCAGTGGCGCTGGGAAAGACTTCAGTGGCGCTGGAAAAGACTTCAGTGGCGCTGGAAAAGACTTCAGTGGCGCTGGGAAAGACTTCAGTGGCGCTGGAAAAGACTTCAGTGGCGCTGGAAAAGACTTCAGTGGCGCTAGAAGCGTCCTGCCCTTGGGCGGGAGTTTTCCGCCATGAAGCACTACACGGTGCGTTAAGCTGACAGGCTTGGCAGAATCAGCAGGGACTCGGCAACTCAACCCCCTCACCCTCAGGCTGCCTGTGGGGGCAGGTGAGGGGCAAGGTGGGGGCATGGACCTAAGGCCCAAGGACTCAAATGCTGCGGGTCTGACCCGTGCAACAGAAAAGGCACTAGAGGGGACTGATAGACAGACAGACATACAGACTTTCTGCGCATTATAGTAAGATTGAAGCGTCGCAGTTTAGCGCTAGCAGCCTAGCATGTCGGACTGGTGGTAACGAGGTCACTGGGTTGACTCTTGGCTGGTACATTGCCAGGTAACAGTCCTGGGCAGGTTGTTTGCGCAAATGAGTTTTTGCCACCAAGCAGTATAATTTGTGATCAGCCTAATCGCTGGGAAGGTAACAGCAGTGTAGGGGAGAGGCCTGGCCCTCCACCCAAGTGACTGAGCTGTGGCTCACTGCCATCTCAGGGCCTTGAAATGGTGATGAGCACTGTACAGAGCTGTGGGTCACAGAGGGTCACAGAGCTGTTAGAGGGTGCTGTTGATTATGGGTGATTCATCTGATTTATTTTCTGTTTGAGGGTGTTGCTTGCCAGTTCTTATGTTTGTTTTACACTGTGTCCCAAAAAACGTCACACTTTGTTATTTCCATACCTTCATGACATATTAACCAATTTTTAAAATTTTTTTCACTAGCACATTCTCTGGACAATTTGCAATAAAGTGACTATTGAATGTGTCGCTACACCACCTTATAAAATATGAATGTTACAAAAACTAGCAATAGGCAACAATCGCATTGGTAAACGAATAAGACACTTTAGACTAAGATCACAGTGAATGATCTGTACGATGCTACAGTGTGTTAGAACCATTTTTTTGGCTATCAGGTGTGTTGAAAGGTACGTTTGTTTCTGGTCTTCATGGCTTACTGGGCCTAGCAGTTTATCCACAATGGTCCTGTTATCTTCAGTTAACTATGCATGCATTTCAAGCTGCAGTCTCATGCTTTTGGTCGGTGCTTCGTTTCCCAAATCATTTTAGTAAAGTGCCCAGCCCTTAGCTTCTGCAATTTGTCTTTAAAATTCCGTCAGTATCTTTTGCAAACCAGATTATTCAAACTGGTATAAATTTTTAATCAATGCCTTGTACTTTGTTGCTGAATGGCATGTTACAATACTGGTATTTGTCACCGCAGTAAAAACCATTATTCACAATAACATCCTTTGTTTTTGTTTACAAACATTGGCCGTGTATCAAAAACTAAATATAATTTAATTTCAGTACACAAATTAGTAAAAAAATTGTTTCAAAAGATAACTTTTTGTGATGTATTTATTCTGATTATAGTGATTTTTGAACATCTATGTTTCACAAGGTAGTGCAGCAATGCAGTTAAGGTGTGATGAGATATTTTATAACTACTTTATTGCAAATTGTCCACAGAGTGTGACAGTAAAAAAATTTGAAAATCAGTAATTATTTGGTGAAGATATGGACAATGACAAAGTGTGACAGTTTTTTTGGGACATAGTGTGGAGTGAATTGTTTTGCTGGAACAACTGGTCATTCTACCCAGTGTTCGTGGAGGAAACTGGAAGATTTTTAATTTTTTACTCATTTTGACGGTTACTGTTATAGACACAAAATGACTTGAACTAGTATTGTATTATTTACCACTGAAGTGTAATTTGTACATGTAGTTTTAAAATCTCTTACGAAGAGTAACTGGTTAATGAGGCCAAAGTACCAGTAATCTGTGTTGTCAGCACTTGAGAGTTTCTGGCTGTTTGTAATATGGTAGTATTATGATGTGCCTCTGTCTTGTTTATGACGTATGATTGATCGATTGCTTGATGCATTTGGTGAGATTTTTGAAGTGCAACCCCTCTGTTCTCCAATAGACAGCATTGTCACATTGATGACTGTCTGGAGTATATGAGGGAAGATTATTAGAACTACCATTATTGTTAGTTACATATGCATACGTATAATGGAGTTCTTACATTTTTAGGTTTACGTGTTTTTTTGTGTTTTGAAGTGCTGTTTGTGTAAACTATAGGACGAATTATGAAGAAACTGCTGCACACTGGCAACTGCTTGAAGGTTCGTTAGTAACTCTGTTTATTGTTTATATTTAGAGCTGTCAAATTAATGCATTAATTAATGTGTTCATGCATTAATAAATTAACGTGCGTGAAAAAAATTAATGAACATACGTAAATTTATGTTAATTTATTTAAATTTATTTAATTCTGTAAAGTCAAAGTTTCAATATTCGGTTAAACTGCAGTTATTTGACAATCGAATGAATTTAAGTAACTAAACTGTAGTTGCCATTCATCACTACTATAAATAAATAATTATTCCAACGACAGGCTATAGATTTCTATGCTAGATGTTTTGATTGATTTATCTGTTGGTTCGTTAGTTTGTTTGTTTATTCATCCATTTATTCATTCATTAACAGACTAATTGTTGCAGCTGAGGCGTGAGGGCATGCGACTGTTTCTGGTCTGGTATGAGATCCTCATGGAAAACGCAACTGAAGACTGCCACAAGATGTTTCAGAGTCTCGTGCCAAAGATTGGCTCGTCGGAAAACTCTGAGTTTGATCTGTTCACCGTCAAAACATTCCGTGAATGTAAGTTTTTCTCAGAATTTGTGTCCACACTGCATTGTTTGTCTAGAGTCTGTTGTTGTAACAGTTTGATAATGGATTTTTTGTAGACTTCTAATTATATTTTCATTGCATTGCAGTCCTTTAGACATCATTGGGCAACACCAGCAGCATTATGATTTTACATTGTCAGTACTTATGTATTTTTATGCGCGAGAGCTAGAATGGCGTGTATTAACCATGGTAATTCTGTCTTGGTGTCTTGGTGACTGTCTTGGTGTCTGTCACAACCCGGTACCGATCGGAGCCCAGGTAAGATAGAGACTTGTGGTTTTCACCATATGATAGCTTAGAGTCTCTAGTATTTTGTGACAAAATTTCATGTTACTGGGTGAAGGGGGTCCCCACGAACGAGGGGGAGAAAGAGGGCACCCCCCTTAAAAAGCGTTATTATACCGTTATTGACTCTTCTAACATGAAAATGGCTGCAGATAGGCACACACATGCTGCTTATCATAACAAGCACTGGCAATGAGCTTCTTAGAAATGCTAACATTGATGACCTTGAATGACCTTGAACCCTCAAAATAGGGAGTTTTGGTGAATTTTTCACGATTTCGGGCTGCGATGCGCACTTTAAGAGTGAATTGCACTAAAATAGCTGGAGATAGACCAAGACAACCTGCGTATGAAATATTCAGCATTGAATGTAGATTTTAGCAATTTAAGTCCGGACCCTCTACGTTCCAGGAGGCCTGCGTACGCGGCTGTCAAATAAGGGTTTCCCTCTTAAAAAGTGGTTATTTATCCGCTGCTGGCTTTTCTAACGTGAAAATGGTTGCAGATAGGCACAGACATGCTGCTTAACATAACAAGCACTGGCGACGGGCTTCTTAGGATTGTCAACCTTGATGACCTTGATTGACCTTGAACCCTAAAAATAAGGGGTTTTAGTGATTTTTTGGCGATTTTCAGCTGTTAAAGAGTGAATTGCGATGAAATGGATGGAGATAGACCAAGATTACCTGTGAACAGGAACTGCTATAGGCTCTCGCGCATCTCATGAGCATTAGCTCAGATTTCTTGTTATGTTTAACTTGGTTATCTCAACATTTGTGCTGTGCATCAGTTGGTGGACTTTGTAGTTTGTGCATATCAGGACAAAGATGAAATATTTGGGTTTTGGATTCAGAAGGTCAACAGTCAGCGACTATTCGAATATGTTAGAAGCTGGTGGAGGCATACAGAGCTTATGTTCAGTTCTAACTGTCCACGTAATACAAGGGCCAAGCTTAACAATATTCAGATATATTGTTAACAGAATATGTGATGAAATGCATCAGATATAGTGAAATGATAATATTTATATACTGTCTACTGCATTTGGTAGCACTATTCATAGTATTGAGGATCTGTAGTTGATATTGTGTGGCTCGGTAACGTGCAAAACTTGTAATCCTGTGGTCACTCAGGGGCACAGGTTTGACTCCGCACCGGGACACTGCCGGGTAACGACCTTAGGCAAGTTGTTCACACACATGTGCCTCTGTCACCAAGCAGTATAATTTAGAATTTAGTACCGGCTTCACTGCTGGGACGTAAACAGGTACACCGCGTGAGGCACTGGCCCCGTATTCGTGGTCTCGCAGTGTAAAAACTGGTGTCTGGCTGAGGGCCAAGGAAATGGAGATCAGCACCGCCCTATGGGTCTTAAGGCTCAGGAAGGACTTTACGTTTTTTAGTTGATATTTGATGTGTGTGTGTGTTTGACAGCAAAAGTAACGGCTCCGGACACCTGTGCTATGCTTCCTCCTCAGGCAGGTGACAGACAGCCAGAGAATGTGAGTCGATGGTTGCTCGATGGACTGCTTATCTACATGGTCTCGGAGGTAGTAGCGCAGCCATTAAGTGTTGTCTGCCATATCATGATCTTTTCTAGTTCCATCTGCCAACTGTTTTAGTTTGAATAAGTTTTTCCTTGGTTTCCATGGTGATAGCATCAATGCACCATTAGGTAAAATTTCTGAGAAAATATTGTTTCTCTTGTCTTTTCACTATGTTTTTTTCTACTGTGCATAGCTACTACTGGATTAGAGAGGCACATCTGTGATATTTTACAGCATGTATTTTTGGGTAGCTGACTGACACCTGTAAATACAGTCAATGCTTGTTTTTTGCAGACTTTGTAATCTTTTTACGCGCAACAGCAGCCATTGCTGTAGCATGTCTTAGCCATCGCAATTCTGTCCATCCGTCCTTCTGTCTGTCACACGGGTGGATCAGTCAAAAGCAGTACAAGCTAGAATTACCAAATCTTCACTGTCGACTACCTGGAAGACTCTAGTTTCAGGAACCGTAAAGCTTTTCCATAAATTCGAAGGGGGTTACCCCGAACAAGAGCACTAAATGAGAGGGTGGGTAGGGAAAATCTGCGACATCCAGCCGATATGGCGTTGCCAGAGCGAGATAGTGATGCCATCTGGTGAGTACAAGTAAGACACTATGAGCTTAGGGCCTACATATTTAGTCATAGGGCGTCTGGCGCCATTTGGTGAATGATTATGTTTTAGTGGGCCTTCTGTGAAACTAGCCAAAAGCCATACGGATGAGATCTATGGATGAAGTCTACGCATCACTAGCATACTACAGTGCACCGCTGTTGCGCATTCCTGTTTGCGTTAGCAGAGCTTTACTTGTTTCTGATCTGTTGTAGACAGTATTTGCAGCTCTGTGTAGGCCTGTGTCGATCAGATGTGATCTGGTTTTCAGTGGAATATTACAGGAGTTGTTGCTGTTGTAGTTATGCTAACTATTACTTTCATTTTATTCCGTTGAATAAGTTTTGCTTGCTGTATAAAACTGGCAGCTAGCCTGTAAGTTTTTGCATGTCGGTTTCCTATTAGATGATGTATTATATGTTGTCTCTGTTTGTGTGGTATGCTGTCAGTTACATAAGATAGAATGGATGAATTCGGAGTGGCATGAGTACAGCTTTAACTTCCTCTTCGATAAATTCAAAAATTTCTACCTCCATGAGATCTTTCCCGACTTCAAGAAGACCAACATCTATGAACCTGATCTCGGTAATTAGCAATTCCAGCTGTTCAGAAAATAGTTATTTGTTTCTGTGTTAAACAAGTGATTTTTCTTTTATCGTACGCTTTCTTTTAATGTACTACTGGTCTGTCTGATAGCCTCAGGTCAAAGCAGATCACCACACAGATCAGCCTAGATCCCGAAATTGCTTACTTTAGATAAGCAGTTTCTAGGATCTGCAGTGATCTGTGGTGTTTAGGCGGACTGTTGCTACTTGATTTGTCATGCCAACAATGCCGTGGCTTTCTGTAGTTCGCTGTTGTACACTGTGAGGCATAAAAAGCACACCAAAATTTATTAATCATAAATTTAAAGACAGATGATCAGATTTTTAATAATTTTGGGTATGAATATTCCAGATGCAACTAGGATCAAATGACCATTTATGTTCTTGTCACACTGAATGTCTGTTTCTGCACTACCTGGGGAAAACGGAACAAGCAAAATATTACATTTTTATTCAATGCAATATCATTATTTGATTGAAATAATGCACATTTGGCACATTTTGTCCAAATTTATAGCACTTTGGTTGACAGTTTATCCAGTTGTATAGTTGTGCAACTGCTGACAGTAAATATTCGAATTATTGGCCATTTGTGTAAGCACAGGCATTGAGATGCATTGTCTGTGCGTTGATAGCAGTGTTTATAATGTTCTGCTTCAGTTTTCAACCAGTCGCTTCTTGAGTTCATTGATATTCCTAAACAAAGTCCCATAAACTTGTTGCTGCATAACACTGCAAATACTGTCGAATGGACTGTTCAGGGCTGTTAAGGGCTACGTATCTGGAATGATTAAATTTACTGATGTTTTTCTTTTTTTTTATCTCATGTTGCATTTGTTCTCTTTCCCCAGGTATTGCAGCAACAGACGTTAGGTGAGCTGGGAATTTGAACAGCCATTTGATGGCCAGACAAATTATGTCAGAAATGTTTATACCAAAAACTATTAAAAATCTCATTATCCTTTTCCAAGTTGCTATCAGTAATGTCACAAATGGTTTTTGGCATTTTTTGTTCATTTTAATGCCGATTTCATGTGTTTTGATTTCTCCAGGTAGTGCAGAAACATGTTTGGTGAGGTGGAAACTTGAATACCCATTTGATGGCAAGTTGTATTAGGAATAGTTGTACCGAAAATTATTAAAATTCAATAATCTGCCTTCAAGTTATGATTTATAAATTTTGGTGTGTTTGTTATACTTCACAGTGTAGTTCTCTTCTTGCTACTGCTGTTGCTATTCATTTGTTGTTGTTGCCTGTCATTTGCTGTAGTAGTAGTAGTAATAGTAGTAGTTGTTGTTGTAGCGAGTTGCAAGGACCACGATTACCTTAAAACAAAAGTACTTCTGAACTGATTGCATTGTTATAGTTGCTGCTCTATTTTGTCGGTGTCAGCATTGTCATCGTCATTTATTGTTATCTTTGCCGGTGTTGATGCGTCCATGGTAGAGATTATGTGTAGTAGTAGTTGTAGTAGTACTTAATAATAGCGCTAGTTGTTGTTAGTTGTTGTATTTATTAAGTGCGGCAGCAACTACTGTTGTAGTGCATCTTATCCATCGCAATTCTGTCCCTCCGTCTGTCTGTCCCTCTGTCCATCCCTCACATGGGTGGGTGGATCGGTCAAAAACGGTGCAAGCTAGAATCACCAGATCTTCACCATCGGCAGCTTGGAAGACTCTAGTTTTAGGATCGGTAAAGCTTTTCCATAAATTCGAAAGGGGTCACCTCGAACGAGGGTGCTAAATGAGAGGGGGTAGGAAAAATTTGCGATTTTTAGCCAGTACTGAAATTCATGCACTGGATATGGAGCTAGGCGTCATCCACTGTCGAGTCTAAATGAAACGTCCTTGTGAGCTTAGATTTCATTTGCACCAGGTCTTCACACATGCATTGCTGTCGTGCGTTCCTCTTTGCATTAGCTGGGCTTTTCTTGTTGTGGTTGTTTTCTGTAGTAATGCTAATGTGCTGATGTGGCAGAGGTGCCGGAGAAGCGAGTGGGTCTCTCTGGCAACGTATCTCAGACAATGACTCTGTGCCAAGAGACTGTTGTCAAGTGGTTTGCTAACTATACAACATCACCTGTGAAGAAACCTGCTGACAACATAGCTTCACAGCAGCATACCAAAACTACGTTAGTCTACTGGCCTATCTCTCTGTCTCTTGTGAGTAAGTGAGTATGAGTGCTTATATCCAGCACAATTTGAGCAAGGAAGTCTTAATGCACTGCAGCATAAACAACCAAAAAACGCCCTTAATTTTTACTTATTTTGTTTGAAGGTAATGTTTCTCTCTCTGTTGGATCTCAGCCGGTAGGTTGTTTCACAGCTGCAGAGGGTGCAGCTGCCATGCAACTTCTGTCAGCAGTCGGCAACTGTGTTCGTGGCATGGCACACATGTAGACGTCTGATGGCCAGAGATGCTGATATCCCACTTTTGTGACAAGTTGATCGTCGTCCAATAGATATGGATAGGATTTGTATTTGTTGGCCATGTAGGCAGTGCTGCTAAATACTGTGACCAGTCGTCATGGGTAAGAGTGTCATTTTAAAACCACAACTCCTCAAGATCAACAATGAGTACATTCGAGACCAAGCTGTTTCTCCCTGAGACCGCAGATGCCGACTGCCAGCTGCAAAGAAGCTAAATTATCTCTGGAATAAATTAAATGATGCATGGCCAGTTGAAAGAAAATAAGTAAATCGTGGCCAGTTTTTTCTTTTCTGGTCAGTATCTTTCATACTGATTGATTTATTTATGTCTTCACATTTACACTTGCCGTTCCATTACTACGTGTTTGTGTTCATTCTGCCTGAAAAGGCCATCCCCGAAATGACCTAGGCCATGTCGGGTGGGACGTTAAACCCTACTCACTCACTCACTCACATTTTGTGAAGTGAGCACAGGCTGAGATGATGGTAGATCAGATAAACTGTGAACAGTTTAAGTAGCCGCTAAAAACTATTTTTGTTCAGGTGTTGATCAATGTGCATTGCAGCTAACTGTTAATCTGCATCTCCTAAGCTATTTTACTTACTAGCTAACAATAATGCGAAGAATTATTTTTTGAATTTATCTTGCAGTTCTCTGAAGTGAGCACAGAGTTGATGGTAGATGATTAATAGTGAATAATAATGCTGAAAGTCAATTTACTGGTTTATTTTGCAGTTCGGCAAAGGGAGTCCCTGCAGCTGAGATGAGGGTAGTGGCGGAACCGTCGACGGGTGATGTGGAGATTGGTCTGCACACGGTGTCCGAGGGAGATCCCCCGGTCCCTGGCAGCAACGCCAGCACCATGTCATCCACAGTGAGCTCTGGCACCGAGCGTGATTCCAACGACTCAAGTGAGGCTGGAGCCGATGAGAACACGCTGAGAGACTGCGAGCTTGTACGCTCCATACTCTACGCTACGCGGGACAATGTCAACATTGTACACGAAGTCTACCGGCAGGTCTGTAGTAGTAGTCGTAGTAGTAGTAGCACTGGGTGGTAGTAGTAGTATACTGAGAGATTGTGATTGCTCTTTGTGGGAAACCCATTGCAAGGCTACAGTGCTTTGCCTGCCATTTGGGATCACACAGCATTTTTTCTCTCTTTTGGTCAGTATGCCATATGACACAGGTGAGTGCACTTTGCTTTCACCGCAGCTAAACAGGCCGGTTTTACTTATCCTGTAGACTGGAGAGAGATATTTTCTTAGTCTTGAGTTGTGTGAAATATCATTGTTGATTTGTTTTGCTTTGATATGTTTATGGTGGTGTACCATCTTTGGAAATTTGTCTACAGAGTGAGCTGGTGAAAACTTGTTAGAAATCTGTCAATATGTGGTGAAGATATGAAGAAAATTTAGTTGGTTTTTTATGGCTCATGGAGTCATGGTGTATATTGGTGTAGTTTGTATGTGGTGATGTGCAGGCATTTCAATTGCCACTGCACAGCAGTACAGCCGTGAGACGGGCGATTGCTGTCTACAAGCACTGGTTCCAGGTTTGTCTTTTTAATTTGATTTTTGTGCATTCAGCTACAGCCTAATTCTGGACAATTAGTTGGATTAAGCTAATTAAATGCTCAGTATGTCCAAATAAACTGCTTAACAGTAACTGGAATAATTCTGAGAGCTAGACTGGTATGCTGGATAGGTATTGGTGCGCTATGATGACTGCCAATCAGTTGATCGATTAATCAGTTGGTAAATTTGTACAGTCCTTTTAACAAAGTACTCACAGGCTGCTCTTTTGGGTAAGCATTATTGAAAAGCCATGTCTTAAGGCTGGGTTTAAACATTGTCTACTAATGCCATTGTTTTTTCAGTTCAAAACACAGTGATGGGCATTGGGCAGACTGGGTCAATTCACATCCGCACATACCATTGACACAAAACTTAAAGCACTAGACTGTTAAGAATAGTATTTGTAAACAGGCGCTTGTGAGAACTCTGTTTAAGTGGCACCCTGCAAATCTGTATATTGGGCGACTTCACTTTTTGACTTGGACTTTCGCTGAGCCTTTTTGCTGTGCCAAAGCTAAAGCTGAACGCTAAAGTCTGTACTTAGACCAAAGTTCAACTAAATGATTAGAAATGGCGGAAAACCGGTAAACCTAACAGGAAATAAATAAATCAGTTACGCTTGGACTTGCTTATTTAATTGCGCTGCGCACGCAAATGATGTAATTACGTAATGTCTTATGTCATTGTGTAGCCATTACAACGTTTATTTTTGGTACCAGACTGTTTTAATTTACTAAACTATCCGTGTTAGTCACCATGTTTTCGCTCACCGAAATCACTCCACTTTTTGACTTAAGTAGGTACTTAGACCGAAGTTTAGGCTCAGCAAAAGTCTAAGTCAAAAAGTGAAGTCACCCATTGATTGATTTGAAATACCGGCAGATTTTTAAACTTGTTTATCCCATATTTTATTAGAAATTTTCACTGTTATTTTCATGTCAGGTTTTAATGTGTCAGTCATATTGTACTTTGCTATTTTATTCACTGTATTTTAAAAATGTATACTGTACACTGCAATCTAGCAGATTTGGCTGCAAAATCAATAAACATGCATATGCATATGTACTGTTGCAGCTACAGCCTGATCACCTGCCTGTATTTATGAAGGAACCGATGGCATTGCCAGGGACTCCACTCGTTGCTAGGGACTCTGCTGCTGTAACTGATGGCATTCCAGCCAACATGGTTTGTATGCACAACATTTCAAGTGGTTTGTCTTATTCTTAATTAATGCTCCATTTTTTTATTATTATGTGACTGTTTTTGTAGGCCACATTATAGGTCTTGCCTGACGCTCATTAGTCTGTCCATTTGTTTCATGTGGGTTCTTAACTTCGAAACAAAAAACTGCAGATAGTAAGTAACTTAGGTGTTTATGAGTAGGGCCCACAGTTTTCCGCAGGTCACGGAATTTTGAGCCGAGCCATGGAATTTGCCCTTTTTTGTGGAATTTTGATATTTTCGCGGAATTTCACGGAATTTTGCAGAAACTGATAAATGATCGACGATCGTTGGCTTCATAACGTAACTAAATAGACTAACTATATTACCGAAAAAAATCAAACTAATTTGCCTAAAACTGTGAGCCCTGCTAATAGCCATCACAATAAGCCCCACAGTAATAAATAAACACAATTCAACTTGACGCATTGCACTTTTGAAAAGGAAAAGAGACTGATAATTTTCTTTCAATATTGCTAGCATAACTGAGCGCAATGCCAGCCTTTAATAAATAGAGTTAAGTTTATTCACGAATGGACGGCTACGGTAAGCCGCAGAATTTAAAGAATTTTGCCGCGATAAGCCGTGAAATTTTGCGAACTGGCCCGCGGAATTTGGAAAAATTTGCCGCGGAAAACTGTGAGTCCTATTTATCAATTCACTCACAACTTATTACACTTCTACAGTGTACAGTTTCTGTGCAGTGACACTCGTTTCTTTGGTCGCTGTAGTCATTCTTGTTTACTTGCTTACTGCTTGAACATGGCATTCAACAGGACTGCTCTTCGCTGCAGTGATCGAGGCTAATTGCTTTAGGAACTGTACAGTTGCTCTATTTGCATGACATGTGTAAAGGTAAAGGTAAAGGTGGTGTACTGTATAGCTCTTAATAGAAAGGCTGTCACGGCGCTACAGAGTTTCACCTTCCATATAGGATCACACAGTGTTAGCTGCCACCCGACACAGGTGAACGTGCCTTAATTTAACCCAAGCTAAAGTGGCTGGTACTTGATTTACCTACCACAGAGGGATGGAATTGGAAGACTGAGTTGACCTTGGTGTTGCTTATATACCTAGATGGTTTGCCTGTTTGCCGACAGTCACCCATTTGAATAGCAACCACTTGATAGTGTCCCGATTGGGAGTCGAATCAGCGACTTCTCGATCATACATTTGACACCCAGCTGTTACTCTACCAAGCCACCCAAGTGCTAGATTTTTTATGCCCCACGCTGTGTATAAATTGTTATTGGTCTGTTGCTGTTGACTATCGGCGATTTAACCTTAACCTTTAACCTGTGTATAATTGCTGTTGGTCTGTTGCTAGGTCGGTGCTGGTGACTCATCTGTTGACACCACGGTGAGCGAGGGAGCTGATAGGTTCGTATGTGTCGGCCTGCAGCGGACCACTCAAGTGTTCATCACTCACTCGGCCCATGTGTTCATGGCTGATTATCCTCCGCTTGTCCACGCTGCTGGCCGAGAAGTTTCTGGTGAACATCTCTTCAAACTAGAAGACCAGGTTTGTGCGTGGCATCTTCAGTCTGTTCCCGCTTTTTGTCAGTATTGTTGTGCATTAGTCATTTACTTAATTTTTGTAGTATTTTGTATTATTTTTTATTGTGATTTTGCGGTGTATTTTAGTATCTGAATATTGATAACTGCAGAATTTTTCTTTTGTGTTACATTAGTAAGTTAATTTGTAGCTCAAAATTTCTGCAAATTATTCCGATTAACTGTGGAATCTTTACTACAATAATAATGTTAACTAGAAGGTGCTTGTGAGAGTGCATATCTTTGCCAAGTGAAGTGGTTTAAACATTACTACTGTAAAATGTAGAAGTATTTACAGGAGGGCACCACTGTACCTGAGTCACGTGAGTCGGGGTCATGTGACGTCATTGGTCACGTGACTATTTGACTGGCGGTGGTCGACTTCCTATGGGTGGTCCATTGCGACCGTGCGTCTATCTGGCACCGTTATGGAGATTTGGCACCTTAAATCAAAGACATGTACGCAGATATGTGCACACATGGAACGATGGACAGAACGGCCAATCTCATAATCTCTTTTAATGTTCACTACATTTGCACTTGGCGGAGATAATAAATTGGATGACTAGACGATTGATGGGCTATAACTTGGATTGCATAAGAGATATCTGCGAGGTGATGCTGTCTGCACCGCTATTTGCGTTGTGAAAAGAAAGGAACTAAAAAGGAGTTAAAAGAATACAGGAGAAAATAATGCATGCGAGGAGTACATTAGATTGGTCATGATCTAAAATATTTCTTGTTCTATTTAGTTTTTTATTTGTGGATTAGAAAATAAGTTAATCATACTAAGTTTGTAGCAAGTGTCAGATTAAGAGAAATGGATTAGAATATTGAGATAAAGTTTTTTTTCTGAATAAAACATGAAGTCACATAGTGTTCACATTACAAGAGTATCTGTCTTCCTACTGACTGGCTATGTGTTTTGCTTGCTGGTGTTTAGGTGGACATCTGTAAGCGAGTTCTCAACATTTATCGGTTCCTTGTTATGAACGTCAAGCTCGACAAAACTACATGGTCTGTAATAATCAATCTTTAGGTGATGCTGTGAGCTAAATCTATTTGCTGTTTTAAATAAGGTGCATTCGGTGCTTAATTGTAGGAATGAAAGTACTGGTTTTTATATATCTATAAGTTACTTCGAATATATTACAATTGGTTTGCAGCTAACAGACATATCATCCCCTCCCTCAGTCAGCCACACTAGGCTTTCATCTCATAGCCCTTAAACTACTACTTATTTTTTGTCCCACTGAGGGTAGGAGGCTGAGTTAGCTTGAGCACACAGTAGGTTAGAGACTTGCTTAGGGTTGCTTGCAAATGACTGTCGGTGAGAATCGAATGTAGTCCTCAAGACCAAAGTCTTGGTCTCGAGGCACATCAAGAATACAAAGTAAAGTCTTAATCTTAGCCTCGAATCAAAAGTCTTGGTGTTGATGTTGGTCTAGAGCAAAAAGTCTAGGTCTTGTTTTTTTTTTTGAAAAGTTTTGTTTACATGATTGTGATTTGGTTGTAGGGAGCAACTTCTGCGGATTTTGCTGCGTGTGACTTCAGCCGTGTTGTCAGCTACGCTTCCGGCACATCGGGAAAAGTCCGTCGGAGATCGGCTGGCAGAACATCTGCTCAAAGTGAGTTAACAGCTGTTGCCAGTGTTGCACTGTGTTGCAGTAATTCATATAGCACACTAAATGCAAAATAACCTGGGCTGACAGACGTTTCGAAGAAGGCAGCAGTGATTGGCAAAACGTCAGCGATAACTTAATATAATTGTTGCATTTTTGATGCATTTATACAAATTATAGTTTCAACTTGTTATAGCGAATGTTTCAACTTGTTAGTCCGTTCAAAGACAGCCTTGAATGTACTTTGTGCTAGTAGAACAGGAAGTAGAAATGTTTCAGTTAGTGTCTAAAAGCAGACAGAGAGAACAGTGTCAATAGAGCACTGTTTGGTGCATTGCTTGTTACCGTAGAGTGGTGTATGGTTAACTTAGGCTAGTTAGTGCTTCATGAAAAACTGATTATCGAGCATCATACCTATTAGCCATTGCTCCATGAGAATGTCAAATCATTAATATAACCTAATAACTGCGATTTCTAACTGTCCCTTACCCTTACCTTACCTTACCTCCAGGGTGGACAGGCTCTTACACCTGCCCAGCGCTGAGGCCGTATCAGCTCGGCCCAATGTGCGTCCCCGAGTGTAACCACAAGGTTACAGGTAACAGCTATAAAGCCATAGACGGCTATGAAGCCGTAAATAGACGGCTGTAAAGCTGTAAGTAGACGGCTATAAAGCCGTAGTCGGCTGTGAAGCCGAAACCAGCACAAGAGCACTGGTAACGTGTAGCAATCTGCCTACATGAGTTTGGTCAGCTCTTAGTTGGCTCCTCGCCTCCGGATTTTAGAAATCTTTCGGGTCATCGGTGCAAAGCCCCACCACCACGTCAAGGTGGCTGACCACGGTGGGGTTTTAACTGTTTTTGCAGTGTCAAATTAAACTAATTATTTGGGTCATTGCTGTATGGAATAACACTTTTGATCGACAATATTTCAGGAATAAGAATAGATCTGAGTTTAAACTTGGCTCGTAAGTAGGGTATGCTGAGAGGTTTATGTGCATACGCAACATTTCATAGTTGTTTCTTTGAGTATATTCATAGGTTGAAATGGTATATAAGTTATATGTAAATTTCATGAGAGTATTCAAATTACTGGGTATCTTTGCTGACATCACTGCTGTCTTTTTCACAATGATTTTCCACCAGGTGTTTCTGTGGTAGACATTAAGTAATCGTGACTTGTCTTGTTCTTTCTTTGTGTGTATCACTTCCCTGAACCACTTTCTATCCTGTTGCTTTCTCTGTCGATCGCCTGGCTAACAGTTACTGAAACATCAACAAAGATGTTAAAATAAAGGTTGTACTCTGATGAAATTTACGTATAAGTTATAGTTTCATAGTGGTGTTTGCTTGGTATCTGTAAGACCGACTTTGTTATGGCTGTTGCTATAGACGCTGATAGTGACGTGGATCAAGGCAAGCCTGAACGTCCCAGTTTCTGAACAGCTTTGGGAAGATTTCCTACATGTCCTGTCTTCTCTCACTGGTTGGGTACAGCTCATCAGAGAGTGGGCGGTACGTATTTCAACAACAGCTACCTCTAGTAGTTCTACTAGTACTACGACTGCTATCATCTATCACCACTGATGTTAATGTTATTATGTTACTGTCTATACTAATCCAAAGTTGAAAAGTTCAGAAAACCGTGATTGCTGTGAACATTTTTTGGGAGAAGTAACACATGTGCAAATTCTCAGCTTAAAAAGTCGGAGTTAGGATTAGTTCAGGGTTGCACAGTGAGCAAGTACCAGTACAGTATGCATAGTTAGGTGGACTGGATGGCTGTATATTTATATTATGTCGGCTCTGGGCTATCTTCTAAACGGAACTTAAAAACCCTAGTATTTCAGCGAATGTTTTTTTTCCCGATTTGGTTTTTGAATTTGTACATTGTCCTTACATTTATCTCGGCTTTTTAGACATGTTTTGTACACCATTGGTGATTCTCGTAAGTGGTTATTTTGAGCGATTGATCTATCAATTGATTGATTGACATTTTTACTTGTTTTTATTACAAGTGAATGGATATTGGTGATACCACAGGATAACAATACATTGCAATACAATGGGCGACTTCACTTTTTGACTCAAACTTTCGCTAAGCTTAAACTTTGATCTAAGTACCTACTTAAGTCAAAAAGTGAAGTGGTATCAAAAGTTTGGTCTAAGTAGGTACTTAGACCGAAGTTTAGGCTCAGTGACAGTCCAAGTTAAAAAGTACCTACTTAGACCAAAGTTTAGCCGAAATAACCTGGCTAAAGTTGGTTCGATTTGCGTGGAAGAGATAGCTTTAGCCTTTAGGGCTAAACTGTCACTGAGCCGAAATCCGCTTCAACTTTTGACCTTAGCTGAGTGAAAACATGGCGACTATTCACAGTCCTATACGTACGAATAGTTTAGTAAATTAAAGCAGTCTGGTACCAAAAATAAACACCGTAATCAGTGGCCATAATCACTACACAATGATGTAATACGTTACGTAATTACATCATTTGCGTGCACGGCGCAGTTAAATAAGCAAGTCCAAGCGTAGCTGGTTGATTTATTTCCCTATAGGTTTACTGGTTTTTCTACCATTTTTAATCATTTTGGTCTAAGTCTACCGACTTAGACCAAAACGATTAAACAAAGTTTAGTTGAACTTTGGTCTAAGTACAGACTTTAGCGTTCAGCTTTAGCTTTGGCTCAGCGGAAAGGCTCAGCGAAAGTCTTAAGTCAGAAAGTGAAGTTGCCCAATTTAAAGTGAAAAATGCTTACATGGCACTACAGTCATGCCACTTTTAGTCAGCGAGAAAGGGTTACGTTTTTATGTTTTTTATCTGTCTGTTTTCTGCTTGTGAATAAATTATGCTAACAGCATATGCAAATGATGTTCATAGAAAACGATGGAGATGTTGACACGTGTGCTGGCACGTCACATGTATGCGCTTGATCTTCATGATCTGCCGCTGGACAAGCTCGGTGAACACAAAGCGAGGAAGCTTCGTGGCGTTCGACTCGCTACCCATGCTGGTACGTTTAACACTGATGCTGTTGTTTCGGCAACAGAAACAGCATCTGGGTTGTTCTATGTCAGTCATTTGCTAGTAACTGTTGAAATTTGATGACAGCTTTAAAGCTTTTATTAAATAAATCAAGAATTGTGGCAGCGTGTGATCACGTCCCATCCCAATAGTCAGTTTCTGTTTACCACTGTTAAAGTAATCTAACAGATGGACAAACAGGCATAGGCATAGTTTGTAAGTGGTTGTTAGTCCAACCGGAAGCAATAACTTTCGCAGTGGACTTACATTTTGCTGGCATTTATTTTTTTTTTTTTAGTTGCGAGATCTCAGAGTTCTGTCAGCCAATCACTGCGAAACTTTGCACCGTTATTGGAAGTGTGTTCGATTTTATAATCCCGGTCCAGAATTTTAGGGGCTCTCCAAAAAAAAATTTAGGGGCCAAACAGTTGCAAAATTTGACCTAATTTTGGACAATTTCAAAGTTCAATAATGAATATCTGCGGAATGGATAAAGGTATTCAAAATCAGACAAGTATTTGATCAACCACGAACCCTCCCACGTGAGGTGAAAAAAGTCTGGTGAATTTTGGTCTAGTAATCACAGAGATCTGAAGGTCAAATCGTATCTACCCAAATCGACTTTTTTGGAAGACCATATTTTGGCCCATATGGTATTCTGCACCCCCAAATTTTCTCACGCTAGAGAATGACCAAATTTTGCTAGCACACACCCCACCAAGGACAGGGGTTACCTTTACAATTTTTTTCAAAGGAGGTTCAAAAATTGGCTTAAAATTCATTGAATGTTTGCCTCTAACTTCGCGGGTAGCGGGAGTAGCCTCACAAAACTTTGCTACTTGATGTGGCGCTAGGTGGGGTTGATAACCCAATTACAACTTTTTAGGGGGCACTGGCCCCTTAAAATTTGGGAGGGCAAAAACATCCGAAATTAGATGCAATCTAAGACAACTTTTGACTTTGACCGTGAATATCTCTGGAATGCATACAGTTATCGAAAAGTGGTCAATGGCGTTATCAAGCAGCGTCCCTCATGAGTTGAACCAAAAAATTTGGTGAACTTTGGTCAACTAACAAAAAAGTTATAGGTGTGCATGTTGACCCACCCTAAGTCAACATTGCGTGTTCTGCGTATGCTAATGCATTTGAGTTTGGGCCATGTGACTTTGCTACCGCAGTATTTCTCCCCCCCCCCAATCGGATTTACGGCACCGGGTGGACTCATGTTTGGCTTTGCCTCAAATTTCTAGTTTATTTTGTTCTCATCTGTTTTCACTTTTTGCATAATACTGGCAAACTTTTAGTGCCAAGATGTAAGTAAAGTCAGCTCCTACTATAAGATCAAATTTATGAGCTCAGCTAAGCTAAGACTGTAATCTAATTTTGAAACTCATATTTTGATGTGCTGCTAGGATCACTGAAGGGGAAGGATCGTCACAACACGAGAAACTTTTTAAAGCAGATTTCAGCTGACCATGTTGTTGTACCTACTGCTGATGGTGCAATGCCCAACGACATGGAGAATGCTGTAAATTCTGGTTCGTATCAGTTGTTTTTCATGTATAGCAGATTTCTGCAGTCATTTCCAAGGTTTGTGGCTTAATTTACCAACGTTTGTAGGTCAAACTTACCATTGACATAGAAAGATATCGGTCTTACAGAAATATCAAGAAAAAAATCTTACCTAACAAGTGTCAATGTAAACTCATGTCCTCATTAATGTTATCAATCTGGGACCTTTTTGTTGAGCATGTAAATGTGTTAAACACAATGATATTTGGAGCACATGATCATGGGCATTGACAAGGCTTGTATAATTACTCTGATAGTAGTAGTGTGAGTGGTAGTAGCATTAGTAAGTAAATAAGCAAGAACAGTTATAGTGTTCAGAAGCAACAATCGTTGCTGTGCGGGCACTTTTGTCAACAGTCAACACTGTGTAGTTGTATTAGTGGTGTGAGTTTTGCTTAGTAGAGTGAGAGTAGTTGTAGCAATGTCAGCGATGTGTTTTAACGTAGTCTGCTCGTTCCGTTGTGCCTCGAGTGTCGTTAATTCATTAGTGGTCTCGTAATGGTGATGCATCACTAGTCTGTATGTTTGTCACAGTAGTCGTAGTAGTAGTGTAAATAGTAGTATTGTTGACACTGTGTTTCAGAATTGGTTCGTTCTGTGGTGTCGCGAGTATTGTCAATTTGTCAACAGTCCCGTTGTGCTGATGCATTGCCAAACTTTCTGTCACGTTAGTAGCAGTAGTAGTAATAGTAGTAGTGTGAGTAGTAGTATTGTCAGCGCACTTGTGTTTCAGAATTGGTTCGTCCGGTGGTGTCGCGCATGTCGTCAATTCGTCAGCGGTCTCGTAGCGGTGATGCATCACCGGTCTGTCTGTCGCAGCATGACATAGTTGCCGCAAGCAGCAGCGTGGCGTCCGCTGCAATCAGTAACGCTGTTGCGACGCTTGCACGCTGCAGCAGTGATAGCAACATTAAGCACAAAGGTCTGTCTGACATAGTCAGTTTGATGCTACTTATTCTCATATTTCACCAGTCAATAATGATCGTCAAAAACTTCGAGAGATAGTCTCATACATGGCACATGAGCTTTTTCGGGTCAATTCAGCCTTCTGCTTAGAATGGGCAGAGTAGGTAGTATGAATATTAGAACTGCCATTACTCTTATATATGCACAGTTATAATGGCGAGTTCTTACAATCTTAGGTTTTAAGTTGTTTATGTGTTTTATGTTTCATATTATGTTTTCCTTGTTCCATTATTACACATATGTATGTGCATTGCCTGTAAAGGGCGTCCCTGAAATGACTTACACTGGCACTGGCTTAACGTTTCTGAGCCAGTGCAGTACAAGGTGGCTGTGATGGTTCACCGATGCCTTTAAAATAAAGCACCGTAATACCTGGTCGACTACTGTATCCCAGTCTCCGATGTCGACAGCATCTGAGATTGCCAGTCAACACTTTTTTACTGTTCCGCGGTTTCGATGAAGCATGTTCGGCCATTGGGCCTTTGCTGTTGGGGGTCCAGTTTTTTGGAACTCATTACCAACAATCTCCGTGATTCATCGCTTTGCAGCAGTAGCTTTAGGCGCGGCTTGAAACTGAACTTTTCACGAGATACTAGTGTATTCAGTGCAATAGAGATGCATCATGATATTGCACTATATAAATTTAGTATTGACATTGACACATATACTTTGTCGGGTGGGTTGTTAAACCCTATACACTCACTCACTCGTACACCATGGGTTGAAGGATCCAGCTGTTCACCATTGCGGCTTACGGATGGCCTCGTAATACACTCAGCATGAGCCAAGCCATCATTTATTTTGAGCAGTTGTTCGAGTCATTGTTGTTCAGGTGCTGTTAGTGCGGCTGACTGTGACTAAATGCAAAATTATGTTAGTTGTTATGATATATTGTGTTGTGTTATTCAATGTTCAGGTTTGCACAAGCCTGCAGTTGAGACTGCTCAAAGCTCATTAGCAGCAGATGGCGTCTTTGACAACAACGCCAGTGAACACAACCGGACCAACCGGACCGTAGACATATCACTGGATTCATCATTGTCGATGTCATCGTGTGTTAACAGTCATCAAGGGCAGATGTCGTACAATGCAGCACGCTTGGTTCCTGGACCACCGAGCAGTAAGATCTGTTTTTTTCTGTTATTATACTATTGTTGTTGCAAGCGAATTTACCTTTGATGCTGGTCTTATTCCCATAATATTTGTGGCGTGCGTTGATGAATTTTTGCACGACATATTTTTTCTCCAGTGCATTCCGGTACGAATCCAAACTGATTGGATTATGGGGTTAATGGTCAGAGATCGAGATGACCGTATAATGCTAAAAAAACTGGTAATAGTATGGAGTATTGGACCCTGTGTGCTGAGTTTTAATAGCTTACCTAGTCCACACTATGGGATCTAGTTTTGCTGACTCAGGTAGCAGTGCTGTGTTTGCTAGCTGTCATCTACTTACTTACTTATCTACTTTTCATCAGATGACAGTTTTGGAATGGTTTTGCTCATTTGGAATGTAGCTGATGTTGTGGCTTTTTTTTATCCTTAAGAAAAATAGACTTGTGCGATTTTTTGGATCATGCATGTTTCTTCGGAATTTCTATTCACAGAGATTCTGGTGTAAACGTTCTGCGGTAAAGTTAAGAGCTGTAAATAAATGGTTTATTATTATCGTAACGAACCAGGGTGGAAGCCGGTGCTGTCATTCATGCGTCGTTGGTCGGCTCCATTCGACAGATGTAATGACAACAACAGCGCTGCTACCACACTGCTGGGCAGCACTGCTGCCATATGTGTACTAGCTGCTGCTGCTGCTGCTGCTGCTGATGATGATGATGGAAAGAATTTGCAGCCAGTTTGCACGGCTGTGAGGGATAATCACAACTACATCACTGACACTGATAGTGATGATGATGAAGTTTTTACAACAGGTTGGCCAGAATAGTGCTAAGTGGAAACCGAGTGGTCGGTTTATTCGTCTGTGCATTACTAACAGAGTTTGGCCATAGTTAAGATCATATCTAACATTTGTGCGGGTTAGAAGGTTTGAACTTATGGAACATCGATTCTGTCATCTAGTTTTGACTGCTATTTGGAGCATTTTCAGCAGTGCATGTTTTACTGTGAACAGTGCGAGGCCAGAGTATATATAATGCGGCTTGCTCAAGACTTTGTGAACAAATTTTGATGAAATTTTGTGGCCCATAGGCCAAGTGATTAGATTTGAATTGTGATCCAAAACATCTTTCAAAGGATGCATCTGGGAGATTGTATAAAGTTAGTTTTTTTTCGCTCAGCAGAGTTTTGTGTTGTTCCAGCACTTTTTGTTATTATATTGGTTTTGGTTTGATAGTCAAGTTTAACATATGTGCATTCACTTTTTTTGCTAGTCAGCTTAGTTGACATTGATGATGAAATATCAGGTAAAGTGTTAAACATAATTGATTGTTATTACTTGCAATAGTTTTGTATTAGAACATTATCATATTCAAGTGCTTCTTTGATGGGGCATTCTATATATTTGTTTCCCGTGCTTGTACTGTAGTCTATTTTACAGCGTTTGTAAGTCATTATTCTTTGCATGCTCTGCACTAAGCAGGTTCCAGTGACGATGGTGCCATCCGCAAAATACCGGTATAATGAATATAACAAGAGAAAGAATGCAAAATACCAGAAAGGTTTTGCTTTTTGGCCCACTCTGTATAAGTAGCTGAATTTTTTTTCTTCTTCTTTGCATGCTCTGCCCTAAGGCAGGTTCCAATGACGATGGCGCCATCCGACCCGGCTCTGTGCTCCTCTCTTCAGTTCCTCGTAACTGATCTTCTTGTCCTCTTGCTCCATAAGTAGATCCAGCATCTTCGTTCTTGGTTTTCCTCTTGGCCGTTTCCCTTCTATCTTCCCCTCTAGTACAGTCTTCAGAAGACAGTTATGTCTTAAGACATGTCCAATCCAGTTTGCTTGGCGTTGCTTGATGACTTGCATCAGAGAACGTTGTTCTTGCACCAGACACAAGACTTCTTCATTTGACACATGTGCTGTCCAGCTGATCTTTTCCGTCTTGCGCCAGATCCACATCTCGAGAAGCTTGTATACGTTTGATGTCTTCTTTTCTAAGTGTCCACGTCTCTGAGCCATGAAGAGCTACACTCCATACTAGTGCTTTCACCATCCGTTTCTTTAAGTCCTTTGAAATGTTCCCTCGTAGTAATTCTCCTCTTCTCATGAAAGCCGCCTTTGCCATTGCAATTCTTTTCTTGATTTCCTGATCACAGTGAGCATCTTCGGTAAGTAAACTTCCCAAGTAGCAGAATTTTTCATGAACCTGTTTCGAAGCCAGATTGATACTACCAGTAACTTAGAAAGACGTCAGTCTTACAAAAGTATTACGAAAATATCTGGCTTACAAAAACTAGTAACTAGTCTTGGCTGAGTTTCGTGTTGTCCCAGCACTTATTGTTGTTATATTGGTTTTTTTTACTAGTCTGTGTCTAACATTGACGACAGAATGGCAGGCAAATGTTAGGGTTGGTTGTTTTTATTTGCAATGTTATTTGCAATGTTTTCATATTAGAACATTCTTTTAATCAAATGTTTCTTTTATGGAACATTCTGTTTATTTGATATCTTGCTTATTTATTGAATTAAATAGTCAACTATTGCAGCAATTGACTGGTTTTTTGTGTTTAAAGTTTTATAGTGAAATGCATATTTTAATGTAGCTGTTTTTGTTTATTTATGGTGCTTTTATTTTTTTCATAAACTGATTGTTTATCTTTTTGTACAACATGTGACAGTAGTACAGCCGGTTAAGATCAGGTATAAAACTGTTTGAGTATTGATAGAGTCTTTGGTGCTAGGAGTTCAACTTTTTAAGTTGTAATGGTATCATTGTAACATGTCGTCATGTACTCGCTACGACAAACGTACCGTAAATCATTTTAAAATTGTGTCATTCATATAATTTGCAGACTATTGAAACTATGTTTGCAGCCAGTAATTAGAAATCCAGAGTGTATATTATCGATTTCTAATGTTGAGAATTGACAGAATTGTGTTGCTTTAAAACTTATTGATGGTGTGTTTTTCATGTCAAGTTTGTAGTTATCAGCAGGTTGAAGCTGATGTTTTTTGTAGCCCATTTTTACACTTTTTTCTTAGTGCCCTATCATATGATTTATTCCTGAGATTTAGCAGACTTTCTGCAGACTCTCTGCAGTGCATCCAATACATTTACTTGACTTACGTGTGTGTAATTCTTTACTCTGTAGATTAAGTTTCGTATGTATGTTTGTGTTCTGCAGACGGTCGTCTGTCGTCGGACGCCGACAGCGTGGGTGACACTGGGATGATGTCACTGCGTGTGCCGACAGTTGTGAAACTGAAAAGTCCGGACAGTGTCAGCATGATGAGCACCGACAGTCAGCATCAACTGCCCTATCAGATGATGCTTGATGATAGCACATCGGTGGGCCGAGATAGCTACTCTGACACCGAAGGACTTCTTGGAGGTGAGTACCAGTATTTATTTATCTTTTCTTACATTTGGCAGTCACCATGTAGCAGATGGGCAATTGCTCACCCTCGATAAATTTTAGTCAGTTGGAAAATTTTTTAGTCAAAAAAATTTTGGCCCAAGTCCCACATTTGAGACAAAAATACCCCATTTTCTTGGACTTTGTGGGCAGAATTAAATTTTTGAGCACCTACAATATCTACAATGCATTTAAATTACTATTTTGCAAAAGTTTACTTCGCATAGATGTGCACTTTTACAAGTGCTTGCTGGTTTTTTTGCAACTATCTCGGAAAAGCAATGGCAGTATGCTTTCTACATAGTCAATGATTGAATGGCCAGTACCGGTATTGCCATACCAGTCCATTTTGAACACTGGGTGGATATATTGTCTGTTTGCATTTTAGTGTCGGACTCGGGTAGTTTTCAGTCGAGTCATGGCAGCAGTGTGACACGGGACTCGACGGGGTCACATCATTATCAGCATTATCATCAGCATGAACTGAGTCCCACACAGTGTAACGGCGGCACCGCCGGTGACAGCGCAGGTGAGGATGAGCTCATGATGGAACGCTCGCCCTGTGATGATGCTGCTCCAGAAGATGATCGACTTTCCACCCAGTATGAAACCTGATACTTTTACACATGGCTTTCCTGATGCAGGGTGGCCACAAACCTGGAAAACCTGGAATACTCAGGGAATTCTCTGAACCTGGAAAACACAAGAATTATCAGAGAATTTTGTGCAAATTCAGGGGAAAATTGTAACAAATTATTGTTTGACAGATTTGGTTTTTGGAGTGCCAAAATGCTCTAAAATACATTTGCAGCTGGAGTTCCATCCTGAACCTTGTTGGGGGAGCTTACAGTGCTTCTCCATATTACCATTATTGCAATTACTTTGTGTTGTGATACCTTATAGATAAGTAAGTTTATGGCACTGTAAAATCCTGGAAAACTCGGGGAAATTTTTTTCCCCTAGTTTTTGGCCACCTTGTTATAAGCCACGTTATGGGTCTCGCTCATCCATCTGTTTGTCTGTTCTATACATGCTCCTTGACAATAATTTGTAGAAAAAACAAATGCGGTGTTGACATTTTTTGGAGCACGGGTAGCTGGTATGCTGGTTTGCAGTTCAAAAGTTGAAGGTCAAGGTTAGAGTCAGGGTTGTATAGTGCAGTGTAAAGCAGATGTATGGCTGGATAAAGTGGCTGGTATATTTTTCTGGCTTGTGTTTCATTTTCTGAACAGGTCTGTGCAGTATATGTTATTGCTGAGAATAGTTTTGTAGACAATAAGGTGTCAGCCGATGCTTCTGCTTTCAGACAGATGTGGATGATTTACAAGAAAGATGGAATGAAACAAGACTGAAAATGTTGCTAATGTTATTATATTGTTGTAATAGTACATTGTGTTGCATTAATCTGTGCCACCATACTTTTGTCTGTGTCTTCTCTGTAGCCACTGTGGATGAACTGGTCTAAATGAGGAATACTTGCCACAAGCATTTTTTTTGCAGATATTGAGAGAGACATGTCTAAACAGCCAAGACAATTCTCATACAGATCGTTAAACAGGATGCTGGCCTGCAGTGTTTTCTACTATAATTCTCATTTTTTATTGTTTTTTAAGATATGCATTTCACAAGGTAGTGTAGTGATGCAGTCAAGGTATGGTGGGTTATTCAATAATCATGTTATGCCGAAATTTTTCACAGGCTTTGAGAGTGAAAGAATTTTTGAAGTTGGTCGATATTAAGTGAAGATATGGATCAAAGTTTGGTGGCCCGTGTTTTTTTTTGTTGACCACGGTGTAGTAGTGATTGTCAGGGATTGGGGCCTCGATGACTGCTCAATCTCAGGGACAACTGAAGGACAAAAAATTGTGGCATTGTCATTGGCCTCGAAAAAGTCTGTTCTTGGTCACTGGTCTTGGCCTTGAAAATGCAGATTTTGAAGCTGTCCCCGATAATTGTCTGTGGTATTTCTAGAGCCAGTGCGGAGTACGTGGCAAGTCCTGATGAGATGAGCCATCACTCGGAAGTGGATGGTGACAGTCATCATCGTATGTCGCTGGATGACGTCACCAGTGCCGCAGTGGAAGTGAGTGTGGAAGACGATGCTGCTGCAGCAACTGATGATGATGATGATGATGATGACAACGCACTGTGTCGCGAGTTTGGCAATGAGGACGAGGAACCAGCTGTCAGTGATGCGATCGATGAGCATAAACAACACGATGGAGTTAGTCTGCGGATTGACGACAACGATGCTGTCGAGAAACCAGGTGAGTGACTAGTGGTAGTAGTAGAGAGTTGACTGTTTTATGAGAAACTTGTAGACATTTCTTTTAAATATTGCTTTTAGCCCGTAACATTTTAGTTACTGTGTTTTTATAGGTGTTGCTGTTGGGTGACCTTGATGTGGTTGGTTTGTTGGTTGGTTGATTGTGTAACAGTAGTAGTGGTAGTAGTAGTAATAGTACTGGTGGTGGTCAGGGTTATGGTGGTCGCAGTATTAGTGGCTGGTATATTTAGCAGTAGCAGCTGCAGTGCAGTTTACTTGCCAGTTTACTTTTAACTCACAGTAGATAGGAAATACGTAAGTTGAGCTTTTTTAGCCTTATGGCATGTTATGTTGCATTAGAAGTCATTGCTGTTGTTACTATTTCATCATAAGATGAGTTATTATTTCATTTATTTTTTACTGCTTCAATTTACTACACTATCATTCCATTGGTAGAGGGGCCACATAGGACTTAACTGAGTTGTATCCTTTTAACATTGGGAAGTCCCAGCAAACTTCTGCTTATGGGCTTCAGTTTGGTATTAGACTGAAGTTTTTAGTGTTTCATCTGTGCAAAACAGTGTAGTATGGTTTGGCACTCTGTTAGATCTATTGCACAAGTCTGATGGGGGTTTCAGAGCCTGCTGGTGAGGAGTTGTGTTCCAAGCGGTCACCAGAGGTCGTGGTAGTAGTAATTGTTGTTGCTGATGTCATAGTTGTAGCACTAACAGTAGTGGTTGTTGTGTCAGATCTTCTGGACAATTCTGGCAGTGATGCTCGGAGTGTGCTGGCGGGTGGCTCTGTACCCGGCTGGTCGCCCGAGGTCGCTGTGGTCCTGTGGCGAAGGATACTCGGTTGCCTTGGTAACGTCAACAAAATTAGTGATGTCAACATTCATGAGGAAGTCTACGAGTACCTCTCGGACCTTGTCAGCACACTGGTCAAGGTAATTAGTGCTGATTGTCATTTTTTTCTGTTTGTTTTTGTTTTTTTCCAAGATTTAGTTTTTGTATTTTGTCTTTCTTTTTGCAGTTTTTCGATTTCTGGCTTTGATCTGTTTTGTAACCATCTGTTTAGGATTTTTGTTTTGTACTTAACAGTAGGTGGACTGGGTCAACTCAGCCTGGCCATCCCTCTGTGGGTCGGCGCAGTGAGTACCAGTGAATGCTGGGATGTAAACATGCACACCACTCGATAAATTAGCCCTGTATTTGTGGTTTCACAGCGTCTGGCTAAGGGCAAAAGAAACTGATATCAGTGTCGCCCTCTTAAGCTGATGTCAGACGAACGACAAAGTCGGCCAACTTTTATGGGCATGGTTTAGTTGCCCGACAAAATCGGATGACAAAATCGGTGAACCATGATCTGATATTTTCATCTGCTACTTTGTACGATATCAGCTAGCTGAACAGCAGAATGCAGATTGCAAAATAATACTTGCATCACTTTTTTCTGCATCTGATGAGCGAAAATAAATAACAAACACAATAAATAACAAAAATAAATATTTATCTTCCATTGTATACAATTACCATGGTAACATAAACAAAATTTGTTGTTCGATATACAAAAAGTCACCCAACAAAATTGTCAAAGATAGAACATGCTCTATCTTGGCCGACAAAATTGGGCGATTTTGTCAGCCGACAAAATCGGGCGATTTTTGCATGACACGCGACAGATTTATGTCAGGCGATTTTGTCGGCAAATCAAATTAGTCGACTTTGTTGTTCATCTGACGCCCCCTATAGTTGCCTATTTGAAACTGCAATTTAGATTGTCTGGCTAGACTGTGCCAGTGTGTTGAGTAGAATATCTTACTATAAACAAAATCATTTCATGCTCAGTGCTGGACTGGCATTGACCTAGTGTTTTTCTGTATTGGCTGGTGAAGAATAACGCATGTTGTTGTTAGATACGCAGCAACCAGGGAGTGACAAAGGACAACATGACCACCCCACCACCGCCAGTCTTTGTACCGCCACTGCTCTTCATTGCACCCTGGCTTTTTGAGGTACAATTCAATGTTTAACTTTCTTCATTGTTCAATGACAGTAAAAACTCAACAAAGCAACAAACAAATTCCATGTCTGTGTGTATGCTAGTGTTTGTTGTGCCATAATGCAAAAGTGATCAAGTACATAAATGTAGGAAAAAGTTTTTAGTTTACCAGCCAGAGAATCCAAGATGCTACAATTATTAGGAAATATGTAGAGCTGTCACAGTTGACGCGTTAATTAACGCGTTAATGCGTTAATAAATTAACGCACGTTAAAAAAGTTAATGCGTGTTAAAAAAATTAACGCACATGCGTAAATTTATTTCATTCGTTTACTAAATTCTGTGCAGCAAAAGTTCGGATATTCCGTTAAACTGCGGTTATATGACAATCGAATGAAATCAAGTAACTAAACTAGTTTTCGATTCATCACTACTGTAAATAAACAATTACTTATTTTTAAAAATTGAAAAAATTGTAAGACTAGAAGTAAGAAAATTTGTCGGTTGTGCAAGTTCACGACAGGCATCATGGTAGGCTATTGTGACACAGGCACTACATTGTGGGCTTCATTCGAGTCACCCTCTCCATGTAGTCCACTGTCCACCTACAACATCGGCAATATTTATAGTTACTTTATTAAAG
>Ga0209367_1000175_pt1 | contig 51060 bp, 32 predicted proteins | sample WorMetLIZISLAND2_FD_187412 | JGI IMG/M metagenome (GOLD analysis project Ga0209367, IMG submission 187412) | Marine gutless worms symbiont microbial communities from Max Planck institute for Marine Microbiology, Germany - Olavius geniculatus... ... | reverse complement strand
ACTTACAGACTACTACCGGTAACTAAGTATTGATTATTCAAGCCGTGTTTTTATGAATTAAGCCAATCTTTTACAGACCAGTTTGGTTAATAAAATGTGTTTTCGAGTGACGTCTGTTGCTTCACTAGCTCCTTAAAACCTTTTTTATAAGCCTACAAAATGTATGCAAAAGATATTATGGCGAAATATAGTGCACCGTTGCACGCGTCAATGCCGCATATTTCATACGCTAGAAAAATACGGAAAAATATGCCGCATGAAGCATATATCCCGCATGTATGCGCCGCATATTTCGCCAAATTCCGCATATTTTCCCGCACATTTTGCCTCAAAAAGTTCCACATATTTTAAGAAAATTCTCTGCTATAAACCAGCATCCCTAATTAGTACTGTTTCATTACCTTAATGTACCATTTTTGACATTTGTGCGATAGGTTGCTGTTTCGTTAAGGTCAGGGAAATTGTCATTCCATGACTGGAAAAGTCGGGAAATTTTGCTGGAGAAGACCTGTAGGGAAACCCTGAGTTATGTGTCATTTAAGTTTTTCTCGAGTACTGGCTGACTGTTGCATTCACGCTTGTGATTCGTGTTTAACTATCATGTAGTAATTATGCAATGTTGGCGCCATCTGCTGTTGTCATTCTGGTTCAATCAGTTGGTTGCCTCATTGTGCCTTCTCACTGCCTACAAAGCATCGAGTTGCTGTACAAGAATCAGTAATTGCAGTTGAGCAAATATGTGTGGCAGTCTGTCTGTGTATGATCAAAACTGGTGCTGCTCTCGTACTGTGTTGTTATAGAGTTCGTTCATCATTAGTAAGTATTCCGTGCTGTTTACTTTTTATATCATGCGTCATTTTTAGCAAGTGGTTGAAGTTATTATAAAATAAAATTTGTTACGATGAGCATATGATATATACCACTCACTAGATGGAAAATCAGTTTGTGAATGATGAAGTTAATGGTTGATTAATTGTTAATCATGTTGTCGTAAACTTATTGTTTAGGTAATCCACGACTTGGTATTAATAGATCAGGTTGTAAAATTTGATAAGGTTGCAACAGAGACTGGCATACTTTTAGTCGGATAAGGTGAATTGGGTGTAATGTACTGGTTGACACGGCCAAACCTGCAGCAAAGTAGGAACCAATAAGGACACTACCGGATGCTTTTTCGAGCTGAAGCCTCTGGATGCATAAAAATGCGTTTGTGGTCAGGACATTGCCTGGACCCCACTGGGGGGGCTTATGTTCATACCAAACCCCCTAAATACATTAATTGAAGGCTTGTTCGCTGCCCAGGGGTGCCCCCCCTTTCGAAAAGTCAGGCCAACAGGCTGTGTTGGTCTGTCACGGACAGACCTGTTGTGTACATCCTAAGTTATTTGTATGTAGTTTTGCATCTACATGTAGATTTATTTTGTATTATCGATGATGCAATGTTTCGTAGTTCGATACAGCAGCAGTAACTGTTTTTTACAAACAACTGCTGTTGTAATTCTGTGCGTAAATAAAATGAGCCAAGTTATAACAAGTCACGACTCGTGCAGTGCAGTGTGCTGCAGTGCATGCTGTGTGAATTCATGTATTGTACAAGTGCAGACATGCCACGGTCAAGAAAGAAGAATGTGTGAAAATGATTTCCTTTCTCTCACCTCCTCTTTTTATCTTGCTCCCCCCTCATCTGCTTTCCCCTCTCTCACCCTCCTTCTCTTTTCTACCCTCCTTTTTACGCGCGAAAGCAGCTACTGCTTTCAGCGCGTCTTAGCCATTGCAATTCCGTCTGTCCATCTGTCTGTCACACGGGTGGATCAGGCAAAAATGGTGCAAGCTAGGATCTCCAAATCTTCACCGTCGGCTGCCTGGAGGACTCTAGTTTCAGAAACCGTAAAGCTTTTCCTTAAATTCGAAGGGGGTCACCCCGAACGAGGGCCCTAAATGAGAGGGGGGTGGTCAAAATTTGCGATTTTCGGCCAATAACTTGCTGTATCTCAGTAACGGTGCGAGATAAGGCCTAGGTTACTATTAATCACTAATAGCATATCGTATACTGGCTTTCGATTGGCGCCGAATTCAATGACCTTGGATGACCTTGAACGCCAAAACAGGGGGTTTTATGGATTTTTTGGCCGTTTTCGCCTGTGAGAGTCTATATCATTCACAAGGTGGCGCCACGCCGCTGACACCACACGCTCCTATGGCCGATGTGTATTATGGTCCTGATGGGCCAAGTCCAAATGATATGCGATTTTCGAAACTATAACCACTGAACTGGAAATGCTATAGGTTTTCGCGCGTCTTGTGAGCTTTGCTGAAAACAGTGAGATATGTTTGACTTGGCAAGTCTGCATACATGAATCAGTGACAGCCAGCTAAGCGTATCATCATGTTGTTTCGTTTTCCACACTATGCTGTCGTCAGTCTATCTGAACGTAGATTTTGCAGAGTGAGTTTTTTCGTGGCCAGTTTTCCTAGCTCTGTAGATAGCATGGCAGCTAGTTGAGACCTGGATGCTATTCATTGACGTGTTCAGCGTGCCCAGGGTTATTGCCTGACATTTATTTTTGAGTCTTTGTGCCACAGTTTGTTTGTTTTTAATGGGGTAGACTCATTTGTTTTCCACATTTTGCCCGTTATTAAATTGTGTTACACATGAATACATGTTATACAGTATGTACCGTTGGTCATGCAAACCTCAGAAGCAGGCACTAGCAATAAACAAAAGGTAGATTATAAGCAGTTCACCATGATTATTACTTAAGATAATATTTCCACTGTTCAAAATTGCAGAAGTTTCCTCATGCAATGAAAACTGCTATTTTGTATTTAATTATGTTTACTTTTCCTCTTTAATTCCATTTTTGGTTACACTTAATGACTCTTATTATGACATTAGAGCCCTGCATTATACAAACAAAGATGTCTGATCAGAAATATAAGACTTTATCAATGTTACAATGGCTTCGTGGCAGGGAACATAGGGGTAATTGCCCTTCCGCACCCATATTTTATGTTGGAAAATTTTTTCTCTTGTCGTAATTTTTTTCCTACAAAAATACCACATTTGAGGCTGAAAATCGAAATTCTGAGCATCTGAAATTTGCAGCTTTGTGTGGGAAGTCAGAAAGCTGCAACTTCCTGCCAACCATTTTTCTAAGCCGCGATGCCGTTGTTACTGAAAATCAAGTTACCGGTAGTTATTACGATATGACGCATAGACATCTAGCGTTGGCTAACGCTGTCTTGTTGCTCAAGGCATATTCAGTCACTGAACTCAATTAGTGTACAAGCGGTTGATGTAGATATCAGCTGTAGCAGCGTCGTCATCAGCTGAAGTTCGTCGCGAGTATTTGTAGTACCTGTTAAACTCTGCATAGACCAGTCGGAAGATGTGTCTAGCAGCCGGTGCTAGGACAGTGTTGAGTTGACGCAGGGTGTGTTCAGTACAGATGTCCAACAGCTTATAGACCGCCAACAGCAACACCCGCTATGCATACACATAGACCACACACACAGTCTGACACATGACAGTATTGAATTGATGCTAGGTGAGTCCAGTGTCTACCTCTGAACACCTTAGCTGCGTTTTGGATGGCCGAACAACCATGAACAAGTTCAGTGTACTGTAGATAAATATATTATAAATATGCTAATGATAATAATACTTTTAACAATTTTAGTACTTTAGCTAATATTTTTAACTTCTGCTAACAGCACAGCAGAAGAAAAAATTCGAATAAGTTTTGTTTTGCTGTATTGAGGCAATATACTAGTAAATTTGTTTTTATGCTCCAGCATAGACTATTCAATTTGACATCGAACATGTTCTTGTTCGGTCATCCAAAATGCAGCTCTTATATACCACCAGCAGCAACACTTAAAGCTGCCAAAATATCGACAAAAAGCACAGTAAACCAAACAAAACTCCAAAAATCAAACTTCCATAGTTAGAATTTTTTCTTGCTGTTATAAACGTTTTACTCTGCCAATGTTGACACGTGAATAAATTGCAGTTAACTTAGCCTTCACCAAAATTCCAAAACTGTGTACACAGCAACATTTTCATTATTACAGACACTAAAAGTCAACTGCTCGTAGCGGCTAATCCGGAGTAACTGGGGAATAACAGACTGGTTAAACAATAACTGAATGTGCATGTAAAAGTCGTGTGAGAAGAAGACAAGAACCTTAACTGTGGGGTAGATGGTGACTTGCTGGACAGCTGTGCAATAGTCGGCAACGACGTACGGAGCTGCTTTACTGAAGTCCACCCGGTGACTGCATACCAGACTCACAAGCCTACAACAAACAGACATGAATAACATTCACATTCAATCAATTCACGCTCAGCTTCAGCCCAGTGTCATGCCAGCTACAATGATCACACGCGGGAATTTCAATGACAGGGTTCAGACACCAGAGCACATGCCACAAATATATCAGTGTGTAGACCAAAAACAATCCAATTCTAGGTTCTTGTTCTTGGCATAGACCAGAGCAACAAGACAACTTCTGCAAGTGCCAACTGGAGACGAATCGTCAACTAAAATTTAACCCTATACACACCCTCTAACCTTTAACTTGGTGAGCTGTGAGTTGATAAACAGACCTGTCAAAGAGACGTGCAGAGTCAACGACTACATCTAGCTGTCGGTGTGTTAAATGCTTCATCGCGTCAGCATTCTGAGTACCGGCAAATACTACAGACCTCAGCATCTCTGATCAGCAGCACACTGTTAAGTACCGCAACAAACTTCACCCTACACTGCATCTCAAAATTACTTCACAGTTTTGCCGTCGTTTTCAGAAAACTGTTACTAAGTCTACGAATTGCAATAACTTCCGAGACAGTGACGTGAATTTCCAGCCACCTGTACCAGAAAAAACACGTTGACGATGTCAAATGTGTTTGTACAACAGTACGAACAGCAAATATGCAAACAGTCAGCAGAGCATCAGAACACACCATTACTCCGCAATTTAACGTAAATGAATCGAACACTACCGTGTGCCACTGTTATGTCTTGTGCATTAATAGCAGCACAGAGAATCAAACTGACAAAACCTTGCTGCTTGTCTATGCCACGGTGATCACAGCTTGCCACATATGAAGGCCACATAATAAGACTCAGTCTATCAGTCACTACCCTCTAGCATTCACAGTTCTACCTCTGCATACACTTTCCGTCGCCTCCTAAAAACTCACTGCTTCCAGCAGGTCTACTGCTCCCATAGCGGCTCAGTCAAGTGCCTTAGATTCGGCACCTAGCTGGCATTGTGCATTCTAAATATTCTACTTACTTACTTACTTACTTAGTTTTTAAGAAAAAATAAAGACTTTCAAGTACCATTTCAGACCTATTCCAGCCATGTTTTATCCTGAGATGTTAAAGTATTCAGTGTTTCTGGCATCATATAAACAACCGTTAACAGCATAAAATTAGTATTACAAACTGCCTTAATCGAAATTCAAGGACCAGCGAGACCCTCTTACATGAAATTCCAAAACTTTTAAGGCCCTATTTCAAGGAATTCAAATCCTGAAAAAATGGATTTTTTTCAAGGACCTGAAGCCATCCTGGTATGCTATAACACAGCATCTAATCAGCAACAGGTCACGTTCAGTTTACAGTATGCGCTGACACAAAATACATACAAACACTAGTTACATGGAATGCTGTAAGGATACGCTGAACAGTAGCGATAAAGACAGGAACCATGTGAAACACTGTCTCAGATCTGTGCACCAGCATACAGTTCAACAGCTGATGGAATGCACTATAGATCAGTGAATACTCGTCGATGTTCAACGATTTCCGACGACATTTGGCAAAAACTGCGGTACTCGAATGTAAGCAGACAGATAACTCGTGAGCCGACAGAAACGTCTGAACAATTGTAGACACACAAACACAGCATCAAACTGCTTGCTGTAATGCAACACTAACTGGAACAATACGTCGAACTAGTGCTGACAAATCATGCAAGCCATCAACCTATTTCGGAATGCCACTTGAAAGTCTACTTTTACACAGCCACCACTGCGTCTACAGGAGACGTCTTTGACATCGCGTAAGCTTGATCCCTGAGATGTTGAACTGAAAATAATCATGCTTAAAGGAACATTCACACCAATTTTGGCCTTTTATGTCTTTCGTACACATTTGGTAAGCCTGTAGAAGACAAACAGATGGCTCAGCAAGACTATCAGGATGGCCAAATAATAAACATATGGACCAAAATGCTGATCACTGGGCTATCGAAACAATGACATTACCAAGAGAAATACACTGAACAACATGCTCAGTAACACCAACAATCAGCTGAGATGTATAATTTCAAAACTTTATTTCCTCCATTCCCTGCACAAACTAATAGTTTTGATACAGCTGCTAAGTGACACACCCTCCAGAACTGCAGCGAAGAGAAAAACAGCTTATAGACTACAGAGGCAACGTTTATTGCAATCAGTGCAGATATCAAGCTAGCAACAGAGACAGACAGTTTGAAGCAAGGAATGGAGATGTACGCTCACCGAGCCAAGGCTGGAGACCATCACAGACAGTGTCTGTAACAATGTTGCTATAGCAACAGCATCATCAATGGTCTCCGACGATAACAAGTTCTGAATCAGCAGCAGCATCTGAACACCGCAGCAACATACAGAGCAGATGACGGTTACACACACCAGTCCACGACGCCAACAAGGACCAAAGCAATGTGGCAAAAAGCCGAATCACTGTGCCTCGTTTGTAGTCACTGGACTGACAAATTTTCTGCAATTTGCAGCTGCATGTTTTAGCTCAAGGTTTAACCCTCAAAGTTCTTTCCCCTGGGGGTCAGCAACCCCCACCTAACACCATGCCACTGAAGCCCATAACTGTACCTACCAACTGGCATCTATGTCCATTGAATGGATTAAACATGGGGCAAAAATGTGACAAATGAGGGAGAAATGTATATAGGAACAGATGGAATCGCTTGCACTGCAAGAACCATTCAGCCTAACAATACTGATTATTGAGCAAAATATCACTGATGTAAGCATGCGATGATGAGCAACAACCCAGAACAACATTAACAGATACAACAGAGTGACACACCAACCTTGAGATTGGAGAAGTAGAGAGAGTCGAGCAGTTCAGGACGATGTTGCAGCTTTACGCGAAGCAGCTGCTGATAAACTCTCACTGAACTGAGCGATGCTGCTGATGTCACACCATCACTGCACTGCTCCTGTTTACACACACAATAACCACTGCACCATCCGCTGCATACACACTGACAAGTCATCGATATAAACTCCATATCTACTGATATAATATTGCTGATGCAAAAGTATTTGCTAAGGTTCTACGCAACCAGCACCAAGTTCTGCAAGCACCTTGACCTCCACCTGCACATAACAATTACAATTTGAGAGACAAACCTCATAGTAGTTGAACGAAGTTTTACCAAGCGTAATTGTCTTCCTTTACATTATATAACAGCAGTCTGACAACAGTTTCATTAACGAAACATCTGAACTGCTTTGATTAACTATCAGCACATTCAACCGAGCTTAGCGCACACATCAGCAAGCAGTATATTATACAGTTCAGCCTGCTGTATACTGACTAGCAAGCCAATGACATTTCACTCAATTGACTAGAGTGTGAGATTCATCTCGGATGATCTGCATAAAACTAACTGGACATAATGTTACTCCAAAAGACACAAAAGACAGAGCAATGACGACAAAAGAACAAACTGAGTGGAAAAGTTCACAGCTAACTCCTACAGATATGTACCAGTTTATTTAGCATTCCATGCTGCACGTCATATCCGAGGCGTACATGTAGTGCAATCTAGCGGTAATCCCGCTACTAAATAAAGCATACTTACTTACTTACTTACTCACAAAAACACAGCTTTGCTGCACCAAAGTACAAAGTTATTCCACTGCAATTACATCAGACGACGTAACAGGAATGTTGCTTGTTCGTACAAATGTAAAAATTACAACATGCTACAGCAAGAGAGAAATGACGTACCACATCAGTAACGAGTGCCAGCAAGCAGGAGTTAAACGTGTCTATGTCAAATACTGAAATGAGAGCAGCCAATGTCAGCACCATGTCGTCACTGCCGGCAATTTCATTAGTCCCACATGACCCCCGCATCACTTCATCACCGTGCCGCTGCCGCAGCTGACCAATCAGAGCTGAGTACAAGTCCACGAGGTAAGTGACTGCCAGATGCTGGCCCAACAGTGTTATGTGTGAGCACATGCAGCGAATAAACTGTAAGCAGCTAGATCGAACCATTGACGTGGTCACCTAAACACGTCATCCATAATCAACCAGTAGCCATGAGAACCTCAGACAACATGACATCAATGTAGCAGAAACATTCATTTCTAACAACACCATGCAAGGTTATGCACACGAATAGATAGATGCAAGAATAGATAGACGCACAGAGACTGGCTTTTTTATTAGATTGACTCAGTTGAGAAATTGACCAAAAAATTCTGCTAGTAGCATAAGAACTGAGCAAAGAGCAGTAGGCTGAGTCGACATGGTTGGCTGGTTATGTACGGAGATGGTTTACCTGTCCACAAATAGTCACTCACCCATCCATGCAATAACCGGGCCCGGCACGGCATAACTACATTGATAGGCCACTATATGTTAACGACTACATCATGCCAACAATGAAAAGCATTAACTTACATTGTCCGAGGTCAGAAGACGATGGCAGACGTCAGCCACGCAGGGCAGCCAGTCAGTCATCTTGCAGCAGAGCTTGTCGGCCATGAGACTGTCAGCAGGCTGGTCCTCGTTGTGCCGCGATAACACATAGCTCAGCTCATGACTATAGACGGAGAGCAGATGTGACAGCACACGGCCGTCAGTCGACTGCAGTGCAGTTGACGGCTTGAACTCACGAAGGACCGGCAGCAACTTGACAAACTCTCGAAGCAGCGAATCATTCAGAGCCGACAACATGGCACGATTGTCGGCAGGCAAGTACGCTCGACCGAGTGCCTGCATAAACAGACACACAGAGATAAAGACAGACACTGATTCTAGATGCAGAGAGTCGTTTAATCATTTACAGCCAACAAGGCTGCTGCATGATGTCAGCTCGCATGCGCAGTCAACAGAGATACACAGCTCACCTAAAACAAACTGACATTAATTCTGAACAGTTTGAGCGATGGCTGCTTAAGACATTCTTGTTCCAGTGTTGAGATTTTAGACTGCATTGTGGCTAACTGTTAAATCGCACTTCTTGAGATCTGTGACTTTCTTACTTACTATTCAAGAATGGCGAGAGAGAGATGAACCTGTGTCATGACGTGCATGAGTGATGTGAGAACGTTGAATGTCGGCGTCTCAGCAACTGACCACAAATCACCATCACATGATGACTTCCTTCGACCACGCAGCTCCAGCAACGACTACGTACAAGCAACCAGTCTGTGACGGACAACTACACTGTATCTCAAAAAACTGTTACAGTGTTATTTTTTGAATAACTCCATAAATCACTGGATGATTTCGATAACTTTCGCACTACTCAGTATGAATTCATTGCTGCAAATGGCCATACAACTATTTCAGCATTTCACAAAATAGCGTAGCAACAGTAATAAAATGAAATGGGCAAAACTACAAACATTTGTGTCAAGTTTCTTCACGATGTTGCACGCCTCAAATTGTTAAAATTGGCCAATGTTTTAGGGAGTTGTTTAAAAAATAAATGTGGCAGAATTTTTTGAGACATGACGTACACATCACCATCATGTCATGGTGCATTAGAAATTGTCAATTTTATTTTTAGTATTATAAAGTTGTTAGCTGTAAGAACATCTAGCAGTAAATGCACATCATTCCAAAATGGTGTTTGTCAAAATGTCAACAAATCAGTAAATAAATGTTGTAATTTAACAAATTTATATAACAACTTACAATCTCTGCTTCTTGGACAGTCTACCCACCACATACAAGTGATGTGCAGCTTTCAGTTCATGTCCATTTACCCAAAAAGCACAGACGACAGTCTGGCAATCTAACAACTTCATGTAATTAAACCAACATTCTTCCCATCACAAAATGCAGAACTACAGTTGAGTCAAACAGAAAGTCAAAAGCCACAATTTCTACAAGATGATATAAATATGACAAAAAACAAGTTTTATAGTAGTTACTATAATGTAAATTCAAGTTTCCCCAATCCTTCCCTTATAATGTTATGTTCTAAAATATAAGTCATAAAATAAAAGCAGTATTGGTGGCAGTGAAACAAAGCGTACCAACCTCACGCACAAAAACATGCAGCTGTTCAATTGTTGATGAGTATTTGACGCAGTGTTTCAGCAGGCAGCGCAGAACGTCGTCACAACACGCTACAAGTTCACTGCGTGACGAAAACTGAACAACACACAATCCCATACATGGCCACCACTAAACAACTGATGTCACAATGACGGCAAAACTACGGTCATTTACGTTTAAGTTTCTTCGTGACGTTCAATGCCCAAATTATTACAATTAGCCAATGTTTCAAAGAGCTATTCAAAAAACAAAAATGACTAGGTTATTTGAGACATGGTGTGGTGCAGAACGAGCTTTTCCATCTACATCAAATAAATATCTAAACATTTGCATACTAACAGATTAACAAGAAATTTGAGCTAACACTCACGAGATGCACGAAAGCCGATAGCAGTTCCGATTCAGTATATTAGCTAAAAATTGGGGTGTTCACGCTAAGTTAATACACAAACACCAAATTCTCTATCTGGATCGCATAACGATAGTTCCGTGCAGCCAACAGTGAAAATTTAGTAATCCTAGCTTGCACCGCTTTTGACTGATCCACCCATGTGACGGACGGACGGATAGACAGACAGACGGACGGACGGACAGAATTGTGATGGCTAAGATGCGATGAAAGTAGTAGCTGCTTTCGCGGCCTGCTTTCGCGTGTAAAAATATAACAAGTCAATCAATGCAATCAATCAGCGTTAGTTAGTGCTGGACGTTGTAAACCGATTCCTGAGGTAGCAGCACTATCGAACAAAATAACACTTGCCGTAAGATATGCAAGCCATTTCACCAAATAGGCTTACTGTGCATCAGAAATGTACTAAATAATAAATTATTGCGCTAACAACACAACAAAATCACACAACGAAAACTTCTGTCGCTGTTTGAGTTAGATTTGCGAAAATTTGGGATAAAATACAACACCTTTATTACAGTCATGCCGAAGTGCACATAAAGATAGTTCCGTGGTTCCACCTTGTGAATGATATAGACTTGTGTCGCAGCCCGAAATTGCAAACAAATCCATAAAACCCCCTATTTTGGCATTCAAGGTCATCCAGGGTCATTGAATTCGGTAGCAATAGAGAGCCAGTGTACGATTTCCTATTAGTGATTAATAGTAACCTAGGCCTTATCTTGCACCGTTACTGAGATACAGCGACTTATTGACCAAAAATCGCAAACTTTGCCCACCCCCTCTCATTTAGCACCCTTATTCGGGGTGACCCTCTTTGAATTTATGGAAAAGCTTTACGGTTCCTGAAACTAGAGTCTTCCGGGCAGATGACAGTGAAGATTTGGTGATTGTAGCTTGCACCGCTTTTGACTGATCTACCCATGAGACAGACAGATGGACAGATAGATGGACGGACAGACGAATCGACAGAATTGCGATGGCTAAGACATGCTGAAAGCAGTAGCTGCTTTCGCATGTAAAAAGTTTTCAAAACTTCACTGTAATTAAATACTTCATTTTTTTGTGAAACAAGAAACTTAAACTGAATTAAGTTTGACGTGGTTTTTAGGTGGGTTCTGATTTAGCCAAAAAAACCATTTGTTTATGGGTACGTGTCCAGGTGTCTCAAACCTGGCAGTAATTCAAACACACAGACAGTGAAAGAGACAGAGACTATAAGGAACCTGAACAGCAAGTCGCGAGCAAAGTGCAGTGAAACAGTGCAGGAGGCCATGGGTGGACAGTAACGCCAACATGAGCCGACGAACAGTTTGACTGTCGGTTAAACTCAGTCTTAACAGCCGTAATACTTGCTCCACTGTACTAGCCATGGCATCACCACCACCATCCTCATCATCATCAGCAGCAACAGCAGCTGTAGCAGAACTAGTAGCAGATGCTTGGTATCGGTGGTTGAGTGCAAGCAACACTGACAGTGACATCAACAGCAGAATACAACTGACTTGACTGCCGACACTCAGATACTCCACCGGCAAGTAGTCTAACGTCTACAACAACAACAACAACAACTACTATTACTATTAGTGCAAGTACTACAACAACAACAATTAATACTACAATTACTGCAAGGTGACTACATTCCAGCTCGTCTTCATCACTGATCTTCAACTGCACCCAATTGTCGACCGTTGGCAATCGAGCTTTTTTTGTCGCCATCACGTATGTCTGGAACAGTCTGTTTGAACATGACACCTCCACATCTTCCGTGGCTGTCTTCCACTCCCATCTAAAAACTCACGTTCCACATACATTCCAGCCCTTCATATCTGTACAGTGCCCATGCAGCAACACTCATGTTGCTATGACACTCTAATCGTTTCTGTTACTTACTTACCTACTTACTTACTAACTACAGTGAGTCAGTGACGACAATAATGACAACAACCACAAACACATCAACAACTGCAACAGAGCCTGCTGGTCAGAGAAATCTAGCATACATCTCTCATGCACTGTGTCAACAATCCTCAGCCACTGCACACCAACCCCACTCCACTACAGCACTCAGCACCTAACCTTCAGAGAATACTAAAAAGACTACAAGCTTAATCTAACACGTAAATGAAAACAAAGGAAAAAGTACATTTACACTGACCTGCAAAACTCGTTTGAGCGGGGAAACATCGGCAAACAGCTGTAGGTGATGGCAGTGTGATGTAGACAACATCTCGTTCAGTTTCGTCACAAAATCTGGCGACATTTCGATGCTTTTCAAGCCACTGTCACCAGATGACGACGAGAGTAACATTACAGCATCTGATAACTCGAACAAAAGTTTCACAATGGCGTCTGCATCGACTGCATGCTTACGACGTTTAGACCTCCTTAACAAAAACAATATCACATAAGTCAGCAGCACAGTAAAATATGCTTCTGGATGAATAATACAAATTACGACAATAACAACAAGATGGGTAGGTGGTAGACCACATGCTGCCATTCATTACCTTCCGGGTGATTTGACTGGGTATCAAAGTATACTGCTTTGTGTCAGAGACACATGTGAGAACAACTTGCCCAGAATAGTTACTTGGCAGTGGACTGGCCAGAAGTTGAACTCACGACCCTTGGATCCCGAATACAATGCCCTAACGACTAAGCCATTAAGCCACAATGGCAATAAATTAAGAAAAAAATGAAAACAAAGTCCGAAGAACTTACTGTGTGTGATGTTGAGAACCAGAGAGAAACTCGACAACTCGAACAATCACCAGGGACAACAGAGAGTCATGTAATAAATGCATTTCACAAAACATAGATGAGCGAATAAACCTCTCGACCACTTGAATCTGCGACCCACCACTGCAACACATGCCACGCCCAATAGCTATGTATCAACGCTGTCAAGTCACCGATCAAATCACGTTGACTGAATCTTGATTACTGATACATACAGATCGTAAGCCTGTCAAACAACACCTTCCTCAATTATCAGACGTCGGTGGTTCTAAGCATAGTACTCAGTTTTTAGGTTTTTAAAACATTGAAACAGATAAATTTTTGTGCAAATTTTTCGTCATTTATTTGCTCATTCTAAAAATAACTGAAATACTCATGAAAACCCAAGAACCCAAAAAAATGGGGCTTTAGAAACTCACGTTTAACCCAAAAGACCAACAAACTCACTGGGTTTGGCTTTATCAACCATGTATTTAGCTAAATCGTAATTAGATGCAAAAGCCAACAGTATATAAGACATAAATGAACAAAACATGCAGGCCACCTGTGCAGTTGAGATATCAGTAACTCGGCTACAGTCGTCACATGTTCACTGCTGCCATGGTCAGCAATTATCAATGCTATGTTGTCCAGCACCATTGACCAGCGACCTGAGATGAATTCACTGTCTTCCGCCTGCAGTAAACAAACCACTGTCTTAACTAACATCACAACAGATCAACGTCAAATTACAAACTGTTTAAAAACAGGTTAAACACCAATTTGATATAGGGGTGACTAGAAGTGTTTTACAATCTTGGAAGTGACAGCTAATTGGCATGAACTAATGATAACACGGCACATAGCACATAATGAACTCGCCCACTGTCAGAGAACAGACGAAGCTGTGGAGCATCCATACAGCAGACGTACCACCACCCAAATCAGTCACACTAGGCCTTCATCCTGAAGCAGTTTAAGCAACTACTCACTTGTCATGAGCTGCTATTGCAAGAGAAGTGAAATGAAACCTGTCCAATATGCCACATGGCAGAGGTGGTAGTGAGCAGATATTCAGCTAGATCTCGCTGTAGCAGATTACTATCACCAGCAGATTGAAGGCAAAACTTGACACGCAGTACCAGCAAGCGCTCCTGTCAACAAACAACTCAACCTGCTACAATCTCACATCAGCACCAGCAGGAGCGGGGAGCTTATCCCCTTTACAGCGCTTTAAGCCGGCGAGGGCGAAGCCGACGCGATGGTTTTACCTGCCCGCAGGCAGTCACCCACCGCAGTACTAAGCCCAATTAAGCCAGCATATAGCCCAGGTCGGCTGGATGGCCGGCTCAAGTTAACAGCCAGCGCCTTTAACCGACTGGGTCAGTATACTAGCAGTCCTGGCCACAGGGGCTACTGTTGCACAGAACTCGCCGTTTCTTCCCTAGCGATGGGCGTGACCACCACTAGTATTCATTTTATCGTCCCACAAAGAGTAGAAGGCTGCGTCGACCTAGCTGGCAGGCTTCACACCGAGATGGTTTACCTGCCCGCAGGCAGTCACCAAACCTAACTGGGCCCGGTGTAGAGTAACTTCGTTTCATCCAAAACGCATTACAAACTACGCCACGCCACCAACCAACTTCACAGACAGCAAGACTAAAATCACATTTAAATTAAATATCCCTTTTGTTATACAAAATATGTAAATGCTATTGGTCCAAATCGTGTCACATGAAAAAATAAGGCAATATTGTTACGGCACCACCAAAACTACAAAACCACTGCAAGTGTCACGTACCCAGCAGAGCTGAAGCTGACGGTGCTGAGCTTTGCTGATGAACTGATGAAGTTTGTTCCAGCGACGCGGAGACCACGAGCTGCAGCCGGGGTACAACGAAGACAGGTCAACCAGCTGACGACGACTGACATCACGTGACGACTCACCATCGCTGCCGACACCAATGCCGTGTGAGCTGAGCTGTGACTCAGACACAAACTGACTGGCAGGCCGGGTGTCTGGTGGCTGATAGGTCTGACGTAACATAAACAGCTCGCCACAGGCGTGAAGTAGAGTCAGCAAAAAACACAGAACGGTCATGCCATCACTGCTGTGTTTCTACAACACAGACACAGACAGACATACATACATAGAGATGCACACAAAGAGAGACAGACACAGAATAAGTGAGTGAGTAAGTGAGTGAGTAGGGTTTTAAAGTCCCACCCGACACAGTATAGGTCATTTCAGGGATGGCCTTTCCAGGCAGAATGCGCAAACACATAATAATGAAACAAAAAGTTTGACCTTTACAGAAAAAAAACAAAAAATGACCTGAGCCTAAAATTGTAAAAGTTGTCAGTTATGAGTGTGCATACATAACATTAATGGCAGTTCTAATAATCTTCCCTGTTATCCTGCAAACAGGAAACAGACCCAAGAGAACAGACAAGTAGACAGAGATAGCAGATCACACAACACAATCACGGAATTGCCGCAGTTCTACAACTCATACAAACAGACAACACTCGGTCGTTGTTATGCAGCCGTACTAACACACGCGGGTTCTTGCTCCTCTGTACAGTGTCCGTCCATCCATCCTGTATGGATTTCATACAACTGACATTCTAAGCTAGTGTAGAAATGCAGTTCACGTATGGTGGTATCATCAACGACAATTTATTGCACGTTTTCTTAAATATCTGGCAATTCTCAAAACAATGATTCAGTATTTGGTGTAGCTATAGACAAAAATTTTGTATCTACATGTTTCTCAACTCGTAGTGTACATGGTAAGTAAGTAAAAAAAGGATTAATATAGTGCACCGACACCAGAAAAGCCCCTGAGGCACTGCATACAATATATACTGAATGATAGCAGATTTTGTCAGCCGAGCTGTATCTACCAGCTTGTGTTGCAGCAGCATCAGCACATGCTGTGAGGTTACTGCAAGCAATGCATCGACTTTGCTGTGAACGTTTGCCGTGACTGAGTACCCACTGACATTGACATTGGACAGAAACATCACAGTCAGTCGACAAACTGCATCTAACTGAACAGCAAGAGCTAAAAACACACGTAACAAGCACCGGCAAATACTGCACTGACAAACAGCTACAACTTCAAATAATTCTTTTTCAGTCAGATTTAGTCAGTTATTAGATCTATGTTTCTTGTACATAAATTACTACTTTGTTTTCCAGTAATGCACAGTTTGAAATACATATTTTGATTTCTTTGTTTAATCTGAAAATTTTAGGATTCACTGCAAAACGTGGCCGGCTGATCTCAGCTTCTCAAAAACCATATCTGAATAACTTTTTACAATACACATATCCTTCGTGCTGCACAAATAAATAAGTACATTTATTACAAAGTGCACTGCATTGGCTAGAGACCAGCTAAATCTGAGGCACAAGCGAAAGCATCAAAACGCTAAAGATTATGTCAGAAAGAAAGAAATAAAACAAACAAACAATGTTCTGCATGGGTGTCTGTTACACGTTGAAGCTGATTGTTGAATGTTGACCAGACCTCAAGCACCGTTAACTGTTGAAGACCCATGAAGCAAGCTTTTAAACTACACACAAACATGCAACATCACCAATAGTGGTAACTCGATATCAAAATTTCAATTTTGATACGATATCGATATCGCTATATTTTACAAAATATCGCTATATTGATATGTAAGTCTTATACAAGCACAGGAAAAAGACATAAGAAAAAGACATAAACCCAGGCAGTGTGCTTTATTTAGATAATAAACTGTGTCTCTGGGTGAACTTATAATACGACTATAATTGAATTATGACACCATTAATTCGCCACATTTGTAATCTTTTTTTCCAGTCATGCAGCATAGTAAAGAATCTGTAGCAAATATCCCAATAATATCTAAAATAGTTAGATATTTTTTAATTTCACGATTAATCGAAAAAATTGATGTTGTTTCTACGATACGATACGATACAATATATTGATATCAAAAAAAAAAATATTTCTGATATATCAAGTCATCACTAATCACCATCAGCATTAGCAACAGCAACTTCTGGCTCAACTCTGATCTGGTCTCCGCCACAAACTCACGGCACACCAAAACATCATCAACTCAACAACGAACCGCCTCTGTCAGAAATGTCGTAAATCATCACAAACACTGAAACACTCGCTACAGACTTGCCAAACAAACCTTGCACAGAAGCCATCGGGCAGGTGCACAGCTGTCACTGGTTCAGACTGTACGGCAGCAAACAGTCGCTGAATGAATCGGTCGATCTGCCTCAGTTGAACGTAGAGTTGTACGCAGTCGGTGAGCAGCGCATCTTGCGACAACCGAGCTTCAACATTCAACTGTCAAGCAACATGTACTGAACACCGAGCAGCACTCAACAATAGTAAAAAATGGGTTAAAATGAGCATATAGTTCTTATATGGGAACTCATCCCAAGGTTGTTGTTGACGTCATGAGAAGCCCATCAAGTGCTGCCTATGTGGGGGAAGAGGGATGTAGTAACCGAAGAGATGAGGAATTCCACCAGGCTGTCACTCTCCTAGAAAACAACTGACATATCAATGGAGTCACCAAAGTACTGATGGCATTTTGCTGCTCATTCTGGACAAAAGAGCTCTAAGTTAGTGTTCAGCTGTCTCCTCCCCACTTCCACCATGGTTCCTACTACTCTGCAGAATCATTTTCCCTGACTTTTCCCTGACTTTCCAGAACAAAATGAATTGTTTTCCCTGACTAATTTGTTCATGTGAAATACCAATGCTGGCTTTCAATCACTTGCAATAACACTAGAAACAAGGGCGGCAGAACAAATGAAAAAGTAAAAGTATAAATAATCTGCGAGCGAAGCGAGCAGAAAAAATTTTGAACTGCTGTATGCAGTGTGTGTGCAACAGTTCTGTTTTTTCTGCATTTTTGTTAACTTTTGCACCATGGTACTTTTGAATTCCCTGACTTCCCCTGACCGTCTGGATTTTCCCTGACTTTCCCTGACTTCCCCTGACCGTAGGAACCATGCATAAGAAAGTCTTTGTCTTCCTGAATAGTCATCAGTTCTAGTGCGCTGGCATGTGCAACGTCAAACAAGTCTTCTAATCCCTCTTTCCAGTTCTCTTCTTTTTGCTGCAAAACTTCCGAGCGTTTGACTTTGTTCTCTTTATTTTTCTTCAGTTTTTCGCATTCTCTAAACATATCTTCAACTTTGCTCACAACATGCTTTTTCAGTCTCGTTGGGATACTGGCTTTGGCCCATACTCCCAAAACATCTTCTGCGGTAGAATGGAATGCATCGCGTACAGTTTTTTTTGGACAACTTGCTTGTAGTGAAAAAACAGTGCTAATACTTCACGCTTTGACATAAGCTTGGTACCACTCAAAGTAGACGACAGCTGGCCAACCAACCATACATCAGTCTGTTTTCTTGTAACAGGCTTTGCACTGGATTGTTCTGACACTGCACAGGCCATTGTGTTTAAAAAATTATGCTGACACTCAGTTTTACACTAAGTGCTATATGAACAACATGTTTTACTAATAACTTTCTGCAACAATATGACTGAAAACTGTGACATCATACCTTAGAATGGTGAAGCAAAAATGCAGAAAATAAGTAAAAAAAAATAACTAATCATATGTTGGATACCCAATTAATTCACTGTTGCAAAAAATGTCTTAGTTTTCACAATCCTACCAAAGGTCGCACCTACATAGGCCATGTAAATATTTTGACAGCCGGTAGCAACCCCTAAATATTAACCAATTTCCACAAAATTTTTTACAGAATTTTTTTTCATATATACGAACAAAATGAGAGGGTGCCCAATCAAAAAATCAAAACTTCATTTTTCTGAATCACCCTAACCACTGTTCCTTGCAATTATTAATGATCAGTCATTCCTTAAATTATTAAAGAAGTTTTAACTGCTACCAGCTCTACATAAATTGCACAACTGTGCCCGGTAGCAGCTGTGTGCACACTACCCAGCTCAGAGTTGTGGAAGTGTCACCTGCCATATGGGATCACACAGTCACCTGCCACCTGACATAAGCAAATGCATGCTGCCTTGACCCAAACTAAGCAAGCCTGTGTCTGACTTACCAACTCCGAAAAAATACAAGGCTCAGTATTATCTGTCCAAGCAATATCACTTGTTGGCAACTCAGTATATGAAATACTGGCAGAATTCCAACAGAACAGGCAAAATGTGGGAAAAGGGGCAGTACTTTTTAACAGGCACCAGCAACCAACAAACTCCCTGTACACAGTTTAATATTTCCAAGTACTGAGCCATTGATGACTGTCTGGAGGATAAGAAGGAAGATTATTAGAACTACCATTATGTTAATTACATCTGCACGTGTATAATAAAGTTCTTACTATTTAGGTTAAGCTCATTTTTGTGTTTCGTGTTTCTGTAAAGATTAAACTTTCTGTTTATTGTAAAGTTTAAACTTACTGTTCCATTATTATGTGTTTGTGTGCATTCTGCCTGAAAAGGCTGTCCCCGAAATGACCTATAGTGTGTCAGGTGGGGACGTTAAACCCTACTCACTCACCCCCCACTGGAAAAAAGTAAAATTTATTTTTGAGTACTACAGGGCTATACACAATACATACGTACATCATGTACCCGGTATATGTTAAAGAAATAAAACCAGCTCCAAACAAAACAACATAAAATGTCATCAAATTATACCATTCCACTGGATTGCAGCCAAGACACTGCAACTATTTCTTCATTCGGAATATGTGCGACACGAGGTGTCTCTTCCCAGCAGTTCAACAAATAATCCTGCATTAACATAAACAAATAAACTCTCTAAACAATGCGAGCACAAATTTATAAAAAAGTGTATAAAATTTATAAATCAGTAGGGCCGACAGTTTTCCTCAGCAAATTTTGCCAAATTCTATTTTCTGTGTGCCAGTCTGCAAAATTTTGAAGCTTGTTGTGGCAAAATCGTCCAAATTCCATGGCTCACTGTGGCTCTCTGTTTGTGAGTAAACTGAGCTCTATTCTGTTCAGATACTTCCGTTATTGAAGGCTGTCATTGTGCTCAGTTATGTCAGCAACATACAAAACATATAAATTTTTCTTTTTATTTCAAAAAGTGCAATTAGTCAAGTTAAGTTGTGTTTGCTTCATACGATTTTGCCGTATTACGATAGCTATTAGTAGAGCTCGTGTGGCTCGGTAGTCTAACGGTAACGTGTCGGACTTGTAATCCTGAGGTCACTCAGGGGCACAGGTTCGACTCCACACCAGGACACTGCCGGGTAATGACCTTAGGCAAGTTGTTCACACACATGTGCTTCTGAATGAATGAATGAATATGTCGATTTGTATAGCGCCCAATTAGAGAAGACCTCAAGAGCGCTCTATCACCAAGCAGTATAATTTGGTACCGGTTTCACCGCTGGGATGTAAACAGGCACACTGCACGATACACTGGCTCCATATCCGTGGTCTCGCAGTGTAAAAACTGGTGTCTGGTTGAGGGCCTTAGGAAACGTAGATCAGCACCACCCTATGGGCCGTAAAACTCGGGAAGAACTTTATGTTTTTTTAATTAGTAGAGCGCACAGTTTTAGGCAGTTCGGTTTAAATTTTTCCATCACATTTCGTGATAAAATTGCATCATCAAGCCAATGATCGTACTGATCACCGGCTGTTTCTCAACTTCGGCGAAATTCTGTGGACATATCAAAATTCCATGAAAAAAGGTGAATTCTGCGGCTCAGCTCAAAATTCTGCAGCCCACGGAAAACTGTAGGCCCTACAAATCAGGTACACATATTGCAACTACATCACAGACAATAATGTACAGTCTAAAAGCAGCTATATAACAATAATTACTAACAGCTTATTGCAGAAGACAAACATGTTAAATTAAACCTCATATCATTATAAATCATTAAACTGACTACTGACATTGAGTTTACAGTTCATGTTCATTTTAAAGTGTGTGCATTTATAATGTTTATACACATTTTATATGCACAGAATTGCTAGAAAATATTTTAACAGCAACGCATATAATGAGACTATAAATAAAAAACGATTATACCTTCATCTGATAGACATAGCAGCTAGCAAGTGAAGTGGCAATGAGCAGTTTCAAGCCACTATTGTGCCACTGCAATGCCACGATCCTCTCTGCAAATGAAGCAACTCTGTGTACCACCCACGGCTTGCTGATGTCACAGACATAGACGTGATAGACGGTGTCAATGCTTGACCTACAATCAAAACACCTAATAAAATGCCTAAGTTTACAAGGACTGTGCACATAACAAAGACAGAAAGAATTGGAATGACTATCAGTATGAAAAAGAAAAGCAATTAAACAACACTAATATGTCCAACAAATTTACGTTTACTTAATAAACAAACCACCAAAAACAAGGTGAAACAAAGTGAACATTTAGTACTAGAGGAAGGTATGAATAATGTGTTCCAAACAATCATAGTAGTCTGAGCAGCAAAGCTACTTTAAAAATAAACTGCTCAACAACAGAAACAGACAAAGTTGCCTTTAATTTCTCCACAAGAAAGTTTCAAATAGTGATATATATGATTGAAGCTAGAGGGTAGAATTAGAGCTAAAAATAGTGATCTGGGTTACAGTTACAGATATGGTCGTGGTAACTGAACACAGTGATGTTCCTGAGGTGATGATGTTTTTAGCGGCTGACGAAGTTCTGTTCCAGCATGAACAGTGACTAAAAATAATGAGACATAATGAAGCAGTGGCTACGAGTAAAAAGTGGATTGCGGATGTGCAGATCTGTGGACGTCACAACTTGCAACATTGTAATTAAGCTGTAATTTATTAGTTTAACAATCTCCTAACGCTATTCCTAACCCTATCCCTATCTCTAAACCCTAATTCTAACCCTAATCTTAACCCCATCCCTAACACTAGCCCTAACGCTGTTGCCACATCCGCAGATACGCACATCCGCCGATCCGCTTTTTACCATCGTTCTGAAGCAGTCAGCATACATCTGTGCATGTCAATGATTCTGGTAATTTCTACTATGCAACATATAGCAAATTTCCAATAAATTCACATACTTGTGCAAGGTGTTATGTGCTGTAAAAATTCACAGAAAATAAATAGTCGATTTTTGCTATCTGCCGTGAATTTTCACGGAAGCTAGCATCGAACAGCTATCTGCATAAAAATTTACAGCAAATTAATATTATTATCTGCTGCTATTTAGTAAAATATTATCAGATTATGCAGGCAATAATACCAAATTAGCAACTGCTGTAGCCTGTAGTGTAGGTTTATGTAACTAACCACATCACTGGTAAGTGGCCATGAGTTTTCAGCTAATGTCTCAAAGTGTGACCACGATCTTATATTTCTAAAATGTAGACCTATAACCTGTACACAATGAGTCTGTATATATTTTGCCCCATATTGACCAATTTGCGAAATTATTTCACTGCCAGACTTGCGCTCACGGCAGACAATTTGCAACAAAACAGCATTAAAATTCCCACCTGGTTTAAATTAACTAACAGACAGACAAACAGACGCACCAGCATAGCTGTAACACGTCAATAATTAATTGTGTGCTTAATCGCTTATTTCCATAGCTTTAATGTATATGTTTCAATACATAAATTTTCACGACATATAGCCAAAAAGTGAAAAAATGCTTCCGTGAAAATTCGCGGAAAATAAGTAGTTGATTATCGCTATCTGGCGTGAATTTTCACGGCAGATATAATCTTCGCATACCTGCTGACTTTATCTTCAGTGAGCGCGGCAGTGGTACACAACGCCAGTGAGTTGCGAGCAGAAAGACTGATCAAAGGTCGTTCATCACGAAACACAAAATCACGACGCTTGCAACGCTGCGACTTAGCTACCGTATACACCAATTCCATTATCTATCTAGTATTTATCTTTCAAATAAAAGTAAACGAAACTTGTCACAAAAAGTAAACAAACACAGCCTCATAGAATATTTAATCTAAAAAATAAACAGAACTAAAAAAGTAGGGCTGTGCTGTTTCAATAATTTATTAAATATGTTTATTCGCCACTCAGGCAGAAGACAAATACAAATACAGAATAAAAAAGTACAATACCACTACCGGTACTCGTTGTGCAGTTGAACAACTCTAAAGATTACATCAGAAAAAAAAACTAGCACAAATTCCTTCTTTGTCCTCATGCTTTTGTGCAAGTGGTAAGCAGCTTTTAGCTTCATTCTGTATGCTGCCTTGCTAATTTCTCATTCCAGTTTCCTTTAGTTTTTTTTTAGTTTATGTACCACATTAACCTTACAGCCACCCTAAAATATTTTCAGTGCAAACTACTGCAGTAAATCAATCCGATAACGAAGCTGTGACTGCTGACCTCAACCAACAAAATATCGAAGATGAGGGTCACAAATTATAATTCACACATTTGTTTGACAAAGAAAAAGAGTTAAGTAAATCATGTAACAAATGGCGCCGTGTGTCTTCTACACGAGCAGTATAATGTACTGATAACATGCGCTTTTCACTATAAAATGTCTTTTAAAAAATTATCCTCAACAGCTCTAAACCGCAGCAATTGGCCCGTTTGTTAACGACTCTCACTGGTCTAATCCAAGCTCTTCTTTAAAGTGATGACTAATACTTAATCATCAGTTGTAAAAGCCCGATAACATGGTAATAGAGTTTTATTTCACACGCTCAAACCAACAGTTTAGACCGAGCACTTTATGTAGTGCACAAACAACCAAAAATGCACTTTCACACACTGACTACTTTCAGTTAACAACATTACAACAAATGTTGAGAAAATAATAAATGCGCAGTACACACTTCAAGAATGGAAAAGCTGCCAAAATAATTATACAACCAGGGCTAGATTACTGTTCTGAAAAAACAGGTTTAGTTTAAAAAATTTACATATCTATTAAGGCATCCATTTTTTAAAAATTTGTCGTGCAGTTTGAAGTACAGATGGTATTTAACTGTAATCAAATATAAAATTCTAATCAAAATTGTAAAGTTTTGCTACAATTTACAGAAAAAACGATCTGACAGAGAAAAAGATGTTATCTGATGCTGTTCTTTAGTCATAGCTTTCAGTTCAATCGTCTTCGTACAACAAACCAACCAAAGAACTCGAAAACTTTTTTCAGAAACCAAAGTTTTTTTCCAGCCCTACATCCAGTAGTGAACTACATTTCCATAACTATCACCAATGACAACATAGCTACACAGAATACTGCATATATCAGGAGCCGGGTGACCAGTCATTGAAAAGTGTCAAAATCATGTTTCTGCGACTCTGTAGCCATCATGCCAAGGCTGAGAAATTGGCATAAAACTTTTTCAGCTTAATTGAAAACCTCAAAACTCCATTCTATTAGGTTTTTCATTATTTCTAACTATTGTGCAATTTATAACACTGATCAAAGTTCATATTTTAATTGCGGTTTTATATTTCTGAGGTCAAGTCAACAACTAGACAATGTGACCTGGAAAATGGTGCGTAGGCTGAACATCTTTGGTTGTTGCCCGTTTTTGTTGTCCATTTAAACCTTAAAGCCTAAAATCTTTTTTTTCAGAAACCTAGGGTTTTCCAGCTCTGCTTCTTACCCACATTATCGAGTACAACACTAATACACCAGTAGCAACAATAACAATGCAATTTCTAAACATACGTCAAATGTCCTGCAATTTCTAGCTTTTGCAGACAATTGGTCACCCTATAGTAACAAATAAACAATATACGAACATCACATCCAATTTTCAAACAGAAACGAAAAGGCAATCTTTTATGCTACAATCAGGGGCCATAGTCCACAGACCCACTCAAAACAAACATCAATATAACCTATGCATGTAAGACAGCGAAGCAAACTCAACAATGTTTTTCCAGCACTCAGCCTCAGAGTTGACAAAAGCAGCAGGAAAAAATGATAAGAAATAATTTTAAATTATTGGGTATGTGTGCACGTTCTGGTCATAGTAAATAAATTACCAGAAAGTACTCAAAAACAGATAAAATATTTACCAATACACTGCAGCAGTACATGAAAAATCATTTAGTGATAAAGATGCTTCATTGTCAATAGAAAAACTTTCCGTATACATCAATATCTGAATCACTGCCAAAATGTATCAAAGCGATATCGAAGCCATGCCACGAATTTTGAAAAATAGACATCAAAATCATTCTTTTTGAAGCTGGTTGTACCAGTAAATGATGCTAATACTGTGGCAAAATAAACTTACAATATTTCTTCTTTTTTCAAAAAATCCGGCAGATGAACCATTTGGACACGAAAACAAACACAGTTAAAAACGCAAAATTATCCCTTTCCTTTAGCAAAGATAATTATGTGGTAAATATATTACAAATGCTTCTTGAAATGTTTTCAGAGCTTAAAAAAATTACGTAGTCAAAATCCTAAAAATCAACTAGAAACAACACACAGATCTCCCTTCACTGTGGTTCTGTATTCGAAGATTTAACAAAAATGAACAAGCAATTTCACTTATTTGTGTAAATTCTATTCAGACAAACTAAGGCTGATGTTACACTCACTCAGTACATCGCAACACAGAACAGGTAGGTGTTCAAATACAATCCATAAATCACAAATATCGATGGCAGAATGGCTAAACATCATATCTGCATGTAGTTTTCTAGCAGAACGTCCTAACTACAGAGTCCTGCACAAAATGCCAGATGTCAAAATGTTTCAAAATGTTAAAGTAATACCTCAATGCACAATAAAAAACACAGTTAGCAAATGTGTATGTGTATTAACAAACTGCAAAACAACCTTTAAAAGATATGCGAAAAATGCATATTATAATTTTTTTCTGATTTTCTTGAAAGATCACCAACAACAGATAGGATCTTTTGCCGATCTGTCCTCAATATGCCGACTAGTCTCAACAGATAGAGTATCTGACGTTTCTGACGCACCCTATAGACACCGGAGCAAGCACAGATGGAATGCGTCTGCGTCTCTTATCAGATGAAATGTGGAAGACAGATCGATGGAATATACAAGGTGGCGCAGAAAAAAAACAGCATAAAAATGACATTCACTAATGAAGATCTCAGTGGAACGTTAACTACAAGGTAACAAATGGGACAAATTTTGCACAGAATTTAACTGATATCTCTCCAAGCAAAATTCATTGTACAGTTAATTTTGGACTGGGGACATCATGAGACAAGCAACCTTAAAAGTCTGAAAACTTTTTTTCCAAAATCATAATTTAAGTTAAGGCTGAAAATACTCCGAGTTTGAAGAAATCTAGACACCAAATTGAAATTTTCAAGCATCAAACAATCCTGCTGGAAATTTTTAGCAGTCTGTCGGAAAAGAGTAACTTGCTGCCCCCCACTTTCTCAACCCACAATGGCGCTGTTTTGGGCCACCCTGTAGAGACGAGCCGATGTGACAATCAGTCAGTGTGAGACGTAAGTGTACGTGCGAGATGGAGAATCCAAGGGGCTGGAGTCGGACTCGCCCGACGGAACATTAAGGAAATCCCAGATGAGAATCGTGTCGTCGTGCGAACTGCTCACAATCTGAAACTCATCAAATTGGAGCCGGAACACGCGACCCGTGTGCTCCTACGACACAGCAAAATGATCTATCGTCAACTTCTATTATTTAGCGATGCTTTCCGTGCTTAAAGTGGTGTATTACGGGCCGGTATGGCATAGCGGCACTTCCGTGGCCAGCATGAAATTATACTGTAATTTCTTCCAACCAGTAGCCCTGCTGTAGCTATAATAGTCAACCATTCCTGCTCGAAAGCCAGCAAATGAGAATCCGAGCACTGGTGGCATCCCAAAGCCAGGATTTTGGGATTGCAAAAACATGCTAAAATAGTACTTTTTAAGTGCTAGACGATAAAAAACAATGTTATCCATCTTACAACAATTATTCATGCACACAAGAGCACTTTCTGCATGCTAAAAGTTGCACGTTAACAGTCACACGAACTCCCGATGCAAGGAGGGGCTTACTGCATCACACGTATGGCGTAAGTCTAGCAAGGCCACTACGGTGATATCAAATAATGACCAATTCATAATCCTGATTCCTAAAACAGGATTCAGAAATACCAGTAACAGTATTACAATCTTCTTCATCCCAATTCCAGGATTATCACAAATCGGAAAAAGCCATCACACAAAGTGTGATGGGAAAAAGCCAGTTCAGTTTAGGCCAAAGGTCATTTTATGTTTGGTGCCGATCAGCCAAAACCGTGCTGAATGAAACGTAAAGTATGCATTTACGAGACAAATTATCACTCTATGCTAACAGATAATCTTCAGCAACATTTTTATGTGTCTCTGAAGGCACTGTGTCACCTTTTTATTATGAATGTAAGCCAGGATTCCAAATGCCCTCTCTGTCAAGAAGATGAGGATACATCTTAAAATTTCATTGCCCAGTGCAGTGCTTTAATGCTTCTCCGCAAGGATATCCTTGGAGACTATACTATTTCGTTAGACACCTTGAGTGATATCCATTGGTTTCTCCTCCTGAAGTTTGCAAAAGCTTCCAAGAGGTTCTGTCAACCTTGAGGTCTGTCGGAGTTATGCAATGGGCCATGAAGTGGCCTCAGCGCTGGGTGGCCGCTTATGTGGTCACCCTCCCCGCAGGTAGAGGTAAAGGTAAAAGGTAAAGGAAGGCACTGTGTGAATGAAATCAAGATGGCAGTGATTGACTGACCACCAATGTGCGTAGACACAGAGTGCTGGCCGGCGCTCGTGGATCCAACGCTGCCTTCAGGTCCCACACTTTTATCTTCCTGCATCATAACAAAATACACTGAAATAAGCTTGAGAAGCGTATCAGAGCAACATTACTTATCCAGAAATGTGATAACAATGACACTATGTATTGGCAAAGAGAGCAATAAATATTATACAAACAGTGACCGGTGTCGAGATCATTAGTGAAAAATTTTGCCCCAAAGTTCGTAAAATATTGACGACCTAGGGCAATATTTTATAAACTAAAGGAAAAAAAGTTTCCAAGAACGATTGATGATGCCAGTTGCTGTTTGTTTTGTTATACCTCAATGCAAAGTTTGTGGATTTTACAGTCCCTTCAAATAAAGTAAACAGACAACATGGTCATCTGCTAATAACGTACGATGTACGTTTTAGCCATAATATTTGCATACATGACACTATGACGTACAGCTTAGCCACAATGCATGCATCACACAACACTATGATGCACTGTTTAGCCACAATATATGCACACACGACACTACAACGTACAGTTTAGCTACAATAGAGCCAGCCAGCCATGTGTCGTCAGCGTGCTCATAGATGTCTTGAATATTAATGAGGCATGACAAGTCAATAATCACTTTAATATTGCCTCGAGGGGAATATTAAAATGATTTTTGACCGGTTGGTTGAACGGTTGGTGAATATTGCATATTTGAAAACGTCACATGATGCGATTTGGACCAATCAAGTGCAGGTATTTTGCACTGAAGTATAACAATAATGATTATTCACAATCATGCGATTAACGGACAAAAACTTTAATGATGAATAAAATTTCAATCGCTAAGTTTTTGAATAAAGTCTTGATCACCATGGCATGGACACATAAAAAGTTGATACAATGACAGGCAGTTGACAGGTTGAGTGAGGAAGAAAGCAGAGAGCATAGTCCATAATGACCCGAAGAAGACCATCAAATGAATCACTAAGATGGCCTAAGAGCTAGGTCATATAAGAGAATGTGATGACAGTTACCCATCGTAAGCGCCGCTGACGATGCGTTTGTTGTCAAAGCGAATGCAACGCACGAGTTCCTCGTGACCTTCAAGAACCCGAAGACATGCTCCACACTCAATGTCCCACAGACTGCAACCATTCATCACAACAAGAACTAAGCAATCACAGAGTTGCAACGATGCACCATGTGTAGGTCAACATATTGTGTTGATCGGTGTTCACTCTATCGTCTGCTCTGCACTCGATGTCCCACAGGCTGCAGCAATTATTCACTAAAAACTCAACAATTCACATCTGCTGTGACATAATGCAGTATATTCCACGACACAGATTCTGAACAGATTCTTAATCACAATAGCTGAAGCGCGGTAAATAGTCATTCTCTTGCCGGGCTGATCTCCATTCTTATACTCCTCAGCCATGCACCAAGAGAATGACTATTTAGTCTTACTTGTGCATTGCAAATAATGTAAAATATCGACTGCACTGTTAAAATTTTTAACTCACCGCACAATATATTTGACATGTTGAAGAAAAACAATGAAAACAACAAGACAATAATGCAGTGCGGTCCAACAGTAAACACAAATTGTAAAAACAATAACAATAGTAAATAGCAATAACAATACCGTATGGTATTATCCGAGCTGCCGGAGACGACGAGTCGATCGCGGTACTGCAGGCAGGCAATGCCACGCTTGTGACCGTTCAACGTGCGGATGAACTCACTCGTGACTGTGCTCCAGACTTTGATTGTACGGTCACCGGATGCCGAGACAATGTACTTGTCATCAAAGTCGACGACATTTACAGCTGCACGGTGACCCACGAGGACACGACGCAGGGTGATGTCCATTGCCGACTGCATGTCCCATACTGCTATTGAACGATCCTTAGACACAGACCCGTACCACACACAAATGAATTAATCAATACATCTCTCTATCCTTCCATACGGTCAATCAATGACACTTATATGACAGTCACTTCATGGCTGAAAAAATCATTAAAACAGAAAGTTTTTGCCACTTTCTGGCAACCTGAAGCATACTGCATGGACCGGTGAATAACCACGGATAGAATGAGACAACTAAACCAGGGTGTCCGTTGGATTGCATCTTGGTAGCTGATGTAACTGATGTGAGGCCTAATTTGCAACATTACCTTGGAGCATGTGACCATAATCCCGTCACTGAATCGTAGATGTAAGACGGCCTCGCAGTGATGGATTAACGTATTGAGCAAATCACCCGTCTTTAAGCTCCACACCCTGAACACAGAAAACAACAAGACATACAGAAACTAGAAAAGCAGTCAGAGACCGCAGACCTCCGCCAACGCCATGTTTTCGCCAGGTGCCAGCACCATATTCGGTTTGGCAGCGGTTTCCCTTATGCCCCATTAAAAGCAATGTTAACAAAAATTTCAAAGTGATCCAGAATCCAGGATTCTTTCTGGATCACCCCCAAAATTGAATCACTTGCAGTTATTGCCATTCCTGGCATTCTCTGAAAATTTCAGAATGATCCTTCCATAACTTTTTGAGTTATCTTGCTAACACAGACAAACAGACAGACAGACAAACAAACTTTGGCAAAAACATAACCTCCTTGGCGGAGGTAAACAAAGTAAAACAGTTAACTTCATAAAAATACCAAATGTTCCTCCAACCCACCTAATTTACTGATGTTCATAAATAAAACTGAAAGGGAACTTAAAAAAGAACCAATTTGTAAAAATAAAATTTACGAGCAATCATTGCAATATCAGGTTAAGGAAAAGTTGGGCAAAACAAATGAACATACTTACATACTTATTGAAATTAAAATCAGTCAACATGGTGATCAGAAAGAATACTGAGAGAAGATTAGCAGTTAAACATCGAGAACACACTTGATAAAACCAATTGCTGATCTAAGTTATGACATGATAACAGAGGCCAACTAAACTACACAGACATGGGGAAGAGGTGCTCACTGCTCTACCCCTCCAAAAATTTCACCAAGATTCAGCAGGTCATAGATTAGAAAACGAGGAAAAACAGAAAGCTAAAATTTTACGAGAGACACAACTTGGCAAATTTCTAACGGACAAGTTTATAAGTGCTGAAAATTTCAATCCTGCAGTAAATTTTCATAAAATTGGAAATTTCCAGCCCAAAATTTCGTACCAGTACTTTTCGAAGATGATTCTTCAACAAGAAGAAATTTGTCTGACAAACTAAAATGTGTGGGGGGCGCAACTGTCTCCCGTCCCCACAACTGTCAATATCCATTCATAACATAATACACTGATAACAAAAGTGATGCTCCATCTAAGTCACTGACCGGACTGTGGCATCACTGGAGCCTGAGACAATGATGTTGTCATCGTACTGTAAGCAGAGCACTGAACCTGAGTGACCTTGCAGAACTTGTGAACACTCCAATGAGTCACGCTTCCAGATCTGAACCACACACGAACATCATTCGGTCATCTATTTAGAATGATCAGAGTTGATTTTCCATTATTTTATTCACTATAACTGCCAGTTCACATTTGTTGGTTTCTTAGTATTGGCAACTATCATTGGACAAGATCAATCATGAGCAGTCAAAAGAATTAATCACCCAGCGCAGGCAAAGACATCATAAATGTTAACGAGGTAAACTGATCGACTGATTAGAAACCAAAACCAGCCCTTAACATTTGCATTTAGAGTTCAGACGCAGTTTGTCAGCTTAAGAACCAACCCTGCCAGTAGGCAGATGACACTTTGGATGCCCAAGCCACAACCTGCCACAATAACGCACGCAAATATTTGATCCCTCTGCCAAATTCTGACCCACCGACAACAAGAAAGCACAGCTGTTGCTAGGAAAGAAGTGCTACAGCCTATACAGTTCTGACCTTCAAGGTCATCCAAGGTCGATGATTTTCACGTCATTCAAACCCCCACTTCCTTTTAGTGAGTAATAGTAACCTCGGCTGTATTTCTCACCATTTCCAAGATGTGGCCAGTTTTCCGTTAAAAGACACACATTTTACTATCCCTCCTCCATTCAGCCCTAAATATGAAAATGTTCCTCTGCACTAGATCGCTGAAATTTTGCACATCTAGGTTTAGGACACTGGGCTAATTATTCACATAAAAATTTTCACCTGTGACCTACCGTTTAGCAACAATACATCTGTTACGGACGACAGACGACACATTGTGTCATAGACGCCCTACATCATAGCTGTAGCATGTCAACCAAATGTTGAAAAATTCAACCTCATCCCAGAATGCATCAGTGCTCACAGTCTGATAAAACTGCACCCTGAAAGCACTCAAGATACAGTGCTAATAACCTGCAGGCTGCACAGTTGAATAGATAAACTATACAAGAACTTCAACACCTGCTTTCAGTAGTACCCCGATGTTGGTTGCTGGAAAATAAGCAAGATAATGTCACAATGTGAAATTTAACACCCAGTCATAACGTGATGTACTGCCAACAACCGAACATTAACTGCTGTTCTCAACCTCTTCGCAATGGTCAGTAAATAATCGCAATCAAAAAACGTACCTTGATGGTGTTATCTCGTAGGCCGCTGACGATTTTCTGCTCATCATACTGTAGACAGTAGACACCTTTGCTGGCTTCACTGCGACACAGAATCCGCTGTATGCTGTGGTGACCTGTCCGCCAGTTGTTCTCTATAAACTGATTACACAACAAAGACAACCCCTCACCTATATCTGTTCTTGTAACTTGTAAGACTGTGCAGATTAGGGACAGTGTGACCAGCAGCATTTAGGAACATCAGCTGTGATCCCACAACACTGTTAGGGATGTGACGAAGTTTGTATTCGCACTTGACAACATGCGAATATTCGACAACTTTACAGCTATTCGATATTCGACGAATAGTTGGGAGCATATCTGGCGAATACGAATATTTCATTTTATTCAACCTGATTGAACATCACTGAATTTTACCTAGGAAATACTGAAAATGAAGAGAACACAGCACTCTGGATGTTTATTTTCTTTACTGAACTGAACTGACTGAACTTTGTCTTAGATACCGTTGCTGATTTTCACTGACTGAACACTGAACAACTGTTTCGCTTTATTCAAATACTGGTATAGAGAAGTTTTCTTGAGGCTGAATAAGTATTTGCATTCCCATTCGTTATTCGATGAACAGTTAAGTTAATATTTGCATTCGACGAATACGAATATTTTTTCGCTTCGTCATATCCCTAAACACTGGCACACATCCCACTGCGGATATGACATGCACAATTGGATATGTGAAATGTTCACACCTAATCTTCAAAAAAACTAACTGTGGAGACCATAAGACAAATAAGTACAACCCATATATCTCATGTCTCAAGTCCAAAAATTACGGGGACGTGTTTTGTACAAAACAATTTTTATATTCCCCACACCCCACATTTATGGTCGCATAGCCGCCTAGTCCAAACAACGTTGCAAATACAAGAGTACTTGAAACAGACTCTAACACATAACAGTTTTCCCACCTGCTAAAAGGTTACATTTTAGAGGGTGGGCCAGAAAAAAAAACGTGCCACTTTACTTTTGTCCATATCTTCACCAATTATTGATTGATTTTCAAAATTCTGTCACTGGCACACTCTGCAGACAATTTGCAATAACGTGATTATTACATATCTCACCAAATCATAAATGTGCCTTTACACTACCGTGTGAAATATCGATGAAATATGCATACATAACGATAATAACAAACAAACAAACATTTTGGTAAAACTGAAAAAAACCCTTCAGACCAACATTGCAGTGAACGATCTGTATGACACTAAACTGCATGGATCTAACACAGTCTAGTGTCATACAGATCATTCATCGGAATGTTGGTCTGAAGTGTCCTTTTACATTCAGTCATTTACCTAAATTTTTGTTGTTATCGTTAGTTTTTGCTTACATTTATATTTCACAAGGAAGTGTAGAAACACATTTACAATGTGGTAGGATATATAATAATCACATTATGGCAAATTGTCTGCAGAGTGTGCCAGTAAAAGAATTTTGAAAATTGATCAATAATTGGTGAAGATATGGACAAAAGTAAAGTGGCACGTTTTTTTCTGGCCCACGGTGTATGCGCAAGTGTCACAGCAGTCATCGGCACTATTTCCAGTCTGTTGTATATAAACAGTAGTCTAAATTTTGCCAAAAAGTCAGTCACAAACTAACAGCACTAAAAAATCATACCATACTACTGAATGCAGCCCGAGAGTTAACAAGAAATTTGAGCTAATGCTCACGAGACGCGTGAAAGCATATAGCAGTTCCGATTCAGTGGTTTAGCTGAAAATTGGGGTGCTCACGCTAAGTTAATATACAAATACCAAATTCTCTATCTGGATCACATAACGATAGTTCCTTGATGCCACTTTGTGAATGATATAGACTACACAACCCGAAGTCACCAAAAAATCCATAAAACCTCCTATTTTAGCATTCAAGGTCATTCAAGGTCACTGAATTTGGCGCCAATCAAGAGCCAGTGTACAACTTCCTATTAGTGATTAATAGTAACCTAGGCCATATCTCGCACCGTTACTGAGATACAGTGACTTATTGGCCAAAAATCGCAAATTTTGCCCACCCCCCTCTCATTTAGTGCCCTCGTTCAAAGTGACATCCTTCGAATTTATGGAAAAACTTTATGGTTCCTGAAACTAGAGCCTTCCAGGCAGCCGAAGGTGAAGATTTGGTAATTCTAGCTTGCACTGTTTTTGACTGATCCACCCGTGTGACAGACAGACAAACAGACGGACAGAATTGCGATGGCTAAGACACGCTGAAAGCAGTAGCTGCTTTCACACGTAATAATATTTGCATAGGCTCTTACTCTGTGACTGGTTGCAAAAAGTAATAAAAAACAGAGAAAAGTATTGACAGCAGCAGAAAAACTAAGCAAAAATAATTTTAAAAATCTACACGAGCATGGAACATGTTATAAATAATTGTGCTGCATACTAATATTACCTGAATATCCCGGATAATACTTGGATAAAGTTTTCGATAGAATTCATGTTCTCGATGCCGTTCACCAGGCTTGGGACGAAACAGATATGCTCCCCTGATAACAAAAACAAAACAAAATTGTAAAATGAATGTTGATAAATGGCAGGTTCTCATTTGCATTGAAAAGACAAAATTTAGACAAGAAGCCCAGCTATCGCTAGGACAGCAAACCGCTGGCCTACGTCTGAAGCCCGGTGTCCGAATTCCAGTCACAAAGAGAAAATTTATCAGAGGTGAGACAGTTCAATGGCTGCTATGTTAACAAAATGCTGTCTCAAAAGTGACAATGAATGCTAGTATAACAGACATCACATGCATTCATTTCGCCAAGCGATATAAATAGCTAAAAAATAAACGAGCAAGAGGGATAATATCCAATGCAGGTTTTTCAAATATTTTTCACAATAAAAACGCCTTGCTCGGGAAGACATGCCACAGCCTATACAGTTCCTGTTGCAGTCCTGACCTATGGCCACAGGTCATTCAAGGTGAATGATTTATACGTCATTTGAAAGCCAGTATGCGACTTCCTATTAATGATCAATAGCAACCTAAGACCTATCTTGCACCGTTTAGCCATAGTAGATCCGTGACGGACGAATGGACAGATGGACGACAACAGCTCGACCGTTACTTAAGCACAGTCAGCTAAAAAATAAAGCAGCACTGCCTGAATGAGTAAGTATACAGTGGGTACAGTAGTTTCTTAACAGGACATAAGTACACAATCCATTTTATGCCATAACACCCACATCACCCCCACAGATCATGTATCCATCGTATGGCCCTCTTAAGCATCAAAACATAATGACACCAGCAGCACAAAAAGTAATCGTCATCACCACATTTGTTGTGCACAGATATACAACAAGAACAGCAAAAGAAGGTCATCATGCAGTATAAGAGTCAAAATATCTCCAAAAAATATTAGTTATAAGCAGAGCAGTCAATGTAACCTAGTCAGCATAATGCAGACCATAATTAATGTAGTTAATTGCTTAATCAATATAACAAAGTTCAAACTGATAAGAGAAGCCAACATACTTACCACCCTTTTCTCTCTGACAGTCCACACCATAGCGAGTCTGTACGGACTTTGAGTTCAATCAGTTTGCGCCAGAGCATTCCGTCAGATATGACCCGGTTCCACTCCTGGGACACGAGCTCCGCGGCACATAATGACTTGGCATCTAGGTATGACAGAATCTGTTCCGCAATGTGGTCTAACCCTCGAGCTGTCAACACACATAGCAAAAAAGCCATCCAGAGAGTGCAGTCCTATGACTATGCAGTTTTCGCTACATCAATTTTTTACATTCCCAGCTGAGAGCATTCGGTGAAAGTCGCCCCCATCAAGCAACAGAATAGAATCACTCAATCCTATCCAATCCTGGATCCAGATGCCGAGCTGGATCACAACCAAAATCTCAGATCCACCCCTATGTTGGGCCATGTTAAAATTTCAGCCGAATCAACCTGTAACTTTTTATGTAATCTTGCTAACAAACCAATAAAGAGATAAAAAAACAAAAAGCAGCACATAACCTCCTTGGCAGAAGTAATAACTAATAATACAGAACCAAACATACCCAAAACTATAGACACAATCCTGAAATACAAGAAGTCCAGCTATTGCTAAAAAAGCCTACCATACCGCCTACATCCAAAGTCCAGCGTCCGACTTCCAGTTACAGAGACAAAGCGATTTGTCAGAGATGACACAGTTCCATGCTCGCTATGTTAACAAGACGCTGTCTTAAAAGCTACAATGAATGCTAGTATAACAGACAACACATATGGTCATTTTGCCAGGTGATGTAAATAGCTACAGAGTAAATAAACAAGGAAAATACAGAACACAGGTTTTGCAAATATTTCTCACAATAAAAACGCCTCGCTCGAGGAGACACGCTACAGCCTATACAGTTCCTTCTGCAGTACTGACCTTCAAAGTCATTCAAGGTGAATGATTTTCATGTCATTTGAAAGCCAATATGCAACTTCCTATTAGTCATCAATAGCAACCTAGGCCATAACTCACACCGTTTAACCACAATAGCACGTAACGATCTTCAAGGTCATCAAAGATCGATGATTTCCATCTAATCTGACAAAGCGTATGCCACTTCCTATTACTGATCAACAGTAACCTTGGCCATATCTCTCACCATTTCCGAGATATGGCCACTTGTAGCTTGCAACATTCCGTTATGACCCTTCAAGGTCACCCAAGGTCAATGATTAATACTTCATTTGAAAGCCAGTATGTGACTTCCTATCTTGCACCATTTAGCCACATAGCCACAGTACATATGTGACAGATGGACAGACAGACAGACGGACAATAACCATGACAACAGATTGACCATTACTCAAGTATGGTTGGCTAAAAATGACAAAATGATAAAGTGTGTTTTGCTAGTGTATCATTTCCCTCTACGGAGTAGTTTTGGCAAAAAGATACATAATTTTTTTACCTAAATCATATTAAACTTAAACATATGCAAACTGGATTTTCTAGACGGTATACCAGGCAAAGCAGAGATGAAGTCTCGCTGCAGCATTGGCCGCAGGAAACAGTCGACTTGACCCAGCTGACTGTGACACATCTTTGCCAGCAACTTCTCGACAAAGTTCACCTGCTCCAACTCCGACCATTGGCTAAACAGCTCAACACATTCTTCGTGCTCCGATATGTACAAGTCAGACAGAATAAGCCGATCCTCAGATGCTGTCGACATTCTCGTGCTTGTCACAATGGTCTCTTCAGTCATCTGTAATGCACACAAAGTAAGTAAATAAGAAAATATCTGTTGCATAAAACAAATGAAAATGCAAAACATAAAAAGATGAACATCCAAAAATCTGAGCTGACACCTGAAAAGACGGTAACTGGAACTTTCGTATCCGCAGGAATGAAAGTTCCATATCGGTAGGTGGAACTTTCGTTCCTTGGAACTTTCGTTCCCTAACACTGATTATTAGGCCTATACTGTACACAAAGTTTGATGCATTTTTTTAATTACAGAGTATGCTGTAGGCATCGACGTTACCATAGTTGTCTGTCTCTCATCTGTCCGTCCGTCTGTCTGTCCGTAACGGATGTATTGTGGATAAGTGTTGGATCATACAGGAAAACTTTTTGCATGGATAATTTGGGGTTGATTTGGGGTAGAAAAATGTGCATTTTTTCAATGGAAAACTAGCCATATCTCACCTTTTCAGATGAGATAAAAATCATCGAACTTAGACAACCTTGAAGGTCAGTACTGCAACAGAAACTGTATAAGCTGTAATGCGTCTTCTCTAGCAACAGCTGGGCTTCCTTGTTATTATTATATCCTGTTGAAACTCTAGCTATATACGTCCAGCAAGTGACACAAAATTGGAGCTTTTTTTCGCTGAACTATAAGAACTACATAAAGATAAGGGGTTCAGTAATTATCAGTGTCAAGGAACGAAAGTTCCATGCTAATTTTACTTTTGGGAACGAAAGTTCCCAGAGACGAAAGTTCCCGAGAACAAAAGTTCCAAGTAAAAGTGCAACAGGAACTTTCGTTCCCGGGAACGAAAGTTCTCGGGTACGAAAGTTCCATGAATCGAAAAGACGATGGTTAAAAGAGGAACGCATTACAAAAGTAAAAGTGCAACAGGAAATATAAAAGTAGTGTACGCTGGTAGATTAGATGTGACTGGTGTTTTTCTTCTAAACTAGTTTAATACATAAACAGTGCACATGCCACAGAATTTTTGTTGAAAAGCATTTACGTGCAACAACTTCACTGGCTAACAGTGACAGCCCACTTACAACAAAGACACCTATATTTCGATAGTATAATAATTTACTACTACAAAAAACACAACAAATAGCTAGGGTTTAAACCTTCAAAATCATTTCTAGTTTATACACGGCAAGTGACCGGTATCTGACTTTTATGCTTGTCTCTCAGAAGCTACAGAACTGGGTAAACAGAAATCGTCGTTTGAGCTCCCACGTTCCAGCAGTAACTGCATGAAAATGCTTACACTTTGTTTGTCAGAAATACTATTTTCCTCCGTCACATCCATAACGGCAGAAAAGGTCGTCATTGTCAAACAATCATCTTATTCCTCGATTTTTCCCGAACAAAACAAAAACCGATGTTACGCACTGGCTAAACACCGTTATGCACTCAGATTTTTAAAGCACAGTAAAATACTTTTTACCTGTTAACATTAACAATAAAAAAAATTAAAATTAAAAAGTAAAAAACACAAAAATAGGTTTGTTTAGTTAAAAAAGTAATCCCTAAAATAAAGTTTTAAAATGCGGTTAGGTACCCGTAGTACATTTTGAATACTTTTGACATTTAGGCGGACTATTTTTGATTAGATAGTCTACGCTCGGTTTTCCCAGTTGGTGTTTATCAACAATTGGTAGATTCAGAGGTTTATTTTGCTTTAAACATGGAAATTGTCATGCTATACGTATCTGTGACCACTGTTGTGGTTATCCTGACTTCCCTGATATTTTTCTTGAAACGGGCTACGTCATCAGGTCGGTATTTCCATATTTGGTTGTTTTAGCACGTATTGTGAACATCTGGAATAGTTTCCCTAATTGGGTAGTTGATGTACAGTCTATTGATTTATTTAAAGTGCGGCTTGATAGATTTTGGGCACAACAAGAAGTTATGTATGATTGGACCACTGAATTAGCCGGAACCAGAGATAGATCGGAGTATGTCAAAAATAAGTGATTAGATTATTAGTATAATTTATTATATTGTGATACGGATATAGAGGGACTTTTAGTGCCTGCATCCGTTTATCTACATTACTGATCTATATTACTGATTATGAAATAAACAGCAGACGTTGATGTATCAGATGGTATTGCTATTCTAGCCATATCTTTAATTTTAATGTTGCGAATTGTACTGGTTCTAAATGCAAGACATTGAATCAGTAAGGGCCGATAGATTCATGTCCAAGTTAACTTCTAGGTTACTTGACCTAGGTTATCTTGGTTGTGAGGTTAATTTCGGAGGTTAATCTTTGTTGCGTTTATTCAGGGAAAAAATAACCAGGGTTTGCTAATCCACGAGTTAAACTTCATCCATATAACCACGCCATGAGTCAAGCATTTCGATTCGCGGTAGTAGTCATGTGGCTGTTCATTTATGGCTTACTATAAGCTTATGAACTAAATAGCATGTCTATGGGTAGTAGAGAATTATTTAAATTGCAGTTAATGTAAAGTGTATTCTGACAGGATGCAATAAAGGCAATACAACACATTGCAGCAACTGTGAAAGTTACAATTTCAATACATAATCGTGATTACAATTATTACAAGAATTTTTAATATTGTCAGCTTTACTGCATATCGTCCCTATGTAAAAGTTGACTGTTCTGCATGAGGCACACCGCGAGGTTAAGGTCACTGGTGCAGACGATATTTTTATTCACAGTGACATTGCAAATTGTGCACGTAGAAAAAGTGCAATCATATTACAATAATTTTGCTGACTATAATAATCGAATTCACTATCCTACAACTGTGAGAGGTTTGCAGATGTTGTTATTTACACGAATCAGCTTCGATCTTGCACTAATTGAAGGTTAACCTTGCAAAATCGGGAGGTTAACTGTGCAAGTTGAGTCTGAGGTAACCAAGAGAGTTAACCTACTGTTGTGTCATGAATCAGCGTGAATTACTGACTTTAAGCTATAGCTTACTTTTAACCTGGACGTGATTCAATCGGCCCTAAGCCTGCATCCGCATGGGTTGCATTAACTTAAATAAGAAAGGCCTGTGCAGTTCTTTACTCTGTTCTGTATTGTGACCTTCACTAGTTTATCATCCGCAAGCTGTTTGCATTGCAGGTCTGCAGCAACCAGAAGCCGAAGCGGCTGACGCTCAGGCAAACCAAGCTGTGCAGAGAGGACCAAGGCGTGTAGCAGGGGTCAGAGCTCGACCAGCACGCAATCGACTAGCTGCCCATGCGCAGCCTCGTGATGATGACTCTGGTAACTGCATTTTTTGGCACCAGGGCCCAATCTAATTCACAGAGAAAAAAACATGTTACACAGGCATTTTGGGGAAAAATGCAAATTGAATGGTAATTGCATGTGCAGCAACTGAAATGGTTCATAATTTTTGTAATTTCCATGTCACACGTGGTTAGAGTGAAATGTCGATGGCAGGATATAAGTATACTGTAGAACAGATTTGTTTGTGACTTAACCAACAAAGCACGTCATCTAGCTAAAGTACCTAATGTTTGTTTAAAATATTTTATTTGAGTAATTGGTAACCAAAAGTTGTGCACTAAACGTCGAGATTCAAAGAACAACATAAAATACAGGAAAATACGAAAATCTTTGGACTGCACATGATTTCACTGATATTTCTGATTACATGGATTGTGTTTTGTTTATGTTATCTTGAATTATGTTGGGCCTTAGTTGTCACTACTATTATGTGGCCATCCTAGTAGCATACATCATGGGTCTTATGCATCTGTTCCACCCATTTTACTGTTAACCACTCATAATTTCAAGAGATTTATACTGATTAGGTAGAGAGTATTTAGTTGCACTGATGTGCATGTCCTACACTCTTTCTAGACATTACATGCATTTTGACCACTGGCCTTTGCTAAGTTATCAAGGCTCATAAACAGTCCAGCTGTTTAGCCAACACAAATTGGTTTGATATTTTTGCTTCTGGTGAATTATTATTAGTCCGCCCGTAAGCGATAGCTTGCGGAGCGGACTTAAGTTTTAGCCGTGATGTTTTTTTTTAACGAGAGATCTCCGAGATGCGTGGGCCGACCGGCGTGAAATTTTGCACGATGGTCAGTACTAGGCCCAGTTTTATAATGCTGGTTTAAAATTTTGGGGGCACACCCAAAAACAATTTCAGGGTCGAGAAAGATGCAAAATTTGGCCCGATTTCGGACGACTTTGAAGTTTGGCAGCGAATATCTCCGAAACGGATGAAGATATTCAAAATCGGATAGCCATTCCGTCTACCGCGATTCCTCCTGCGTTAGGCGAAACAAGTCAAATGAAGTTTGGTCCAGTAACCTTGGAGATTTACATTCTTAATGGTACCCACCGAGAGCGTGTTTTTCGGAAGACCATATTTCGGCCCCTAGGGGGTGCTGCGCCCCCAAATTTTTACACGCGCTAGAGAATGACCCAAGTCTTACTAGCGCACTCCCCACCGGGAACGGCGGCCCCCCTTACAACTTTTTTCAAAGGAAGGTCAAAAATCGGCTTAAAATGTAATGAATTAGCGCTTATAACTTTGGAGTTAGGGGGTGTAGCCGACGAAACTTTGGCACTTGACGTGTTTCTATGTTGGGGTGTTAACACAAGTACAAATTTTGGGGGCACCGCCCCCTTAAAATTTGGGAGGGCAAAAAACGTTCAGAAATTGGTGCAATTTACGACAGCTTTCGAGTTTGAGCGCAAATATCTCTGGAACCGATGAAGATAATGACATAATCTAAACGGCGTTGACGAGAGCGATCCTTTCGGCGTTGAACAAAAAAAATTTTGTGAAATTCCGTTTACTAGGAACCAAGTTATAAGCGCTAATGTTGACCTACCCTAAGTCGACAAAGCGCGTTCGGCGTATGCCAATGATTTGAGTTCAGGCCACGTGACTTTGATGCCGGGGAAATTCTCCCCCCCCCTCTTTACCCTCCTTCCCTAATTTTCCCCAATCAGACTTAGGGCGCCGGGCGGACTCACGTTGGGCTTTGCCCCAAATTTCTAGTTGTGTTATTTTTTGCTGTTTTTTTAGGCATGTTTTGGAATTTATCCAAATATAGCCAATTTTTTTCCATGACAGGGATTTCTGCAGTAGGTTTTTAGAGGCTGGGCTTGTTGCTAATTAACTAAGTACTGCAAAATTGATTGATTTACTTGACTTATGGGTTATGCTTGTTTGGCTCAGTCCAGTTCATTTTTGTTGCTGTGTACATGCCTGTAGATGCAGATCTGAGTGATGATGGTCTAGAAGATGTTGACATAAAAGAACAGTATGATGGAAAAATCGGTACAAAGAGACTTCGGAAGCTTGAAGAAAAAGCTGCACGAAAAGCACAGCGCGAGGTCATAAGGCTTTGCTGTTTTCTGTTTTGTGATCCTGTGTTTTGTCATCTCTGAGCAGTACAATTCTTGTTGCCACAGCTGATGACTGTTAATTAAACTCGTCACTTGTACTTTTGTTTTTTTCTCTCTTTAGAGCTTGGATGCAACATAGACAACTTTTCCAGTTGATAAGTATGCAATTGAGTAAGCAAAAACTCATGTAACAGTAAGTCACAATGCACCACAATATCAGCATACAAAGAAGTCTTTCAGCCACAAGTTTCACATTTCTGGATGAAAATTTTCAGACAAGAAGATTGTCTGACAATTTTTCAACAGCCCAGAATTTGGGGTGGGAAATGCCCCATTCCCTAATCTCCTCACTATGATGCCATTAACAGTGTATGTCTGTTGAAGGCTGAGGCTGAAGAGAGGCGTGAACGTCAGGAGAGGCAAGAAATGCTGGAGAAGAAAAAGAAGAAAGAAGAACAACTGAAAGAGAAGGAAGAAGCTGCTAAGGTTTAGTTTTACAATGTTTACATTTATTAACAATCATTCTAAACTGAACTGTATTTTATTTCATTGAATAACTTTTTACCCTGCATGTGTACGAGGCCATCCCAAAAAGTTTCCGGTCTCGACATATTAGGCAACAATATTTTCCACAATTTTGTTCTGGCTATAGGTATGCTACTACTACAGTAAACTTTGATTTGATTTGGTTTTTAGTTCGTCTAGAAGCGATAGCTTGCTGAGTGGGCTTTTGTTTTGCTGGCATTTATTTTCTTTTTGTTCTCGAGATCTCTGAGCTCCATCGGCCGATCACAGCGAAATTTTGCATGATGCTCGGAAGTGTGTTCAATTTTATAATATCTGTCCTGATTTCGGTTGACTTCAAACTTCAATGGTGAATATCTCCAGAATGGCTGAAGATATTTAAAATTGGTGACTTACTTGATTTACCCCAATTTCTCCAGCGTTTGGCCAAAGAATTCAGTGAACTTTGGTCCACTAATTGCGGAGATTTTATGTGGAATCATACCCATCCAAGTCAACTTTTTCGGAAGACCATATTTTGGGCTTTAGAGGGTGCCCCCGAATTTTTACATGCGCTAGAGAATGACCAAGTCTTGCTAGCGCACCCCCACCGGGGACAGGGTTCCCCCTTACATTTTTAAAGGGGGTGAAAAATTGGCTTAACATGTAGTAAATGAGTGCTTTGGAGTTAGGGGATGTAGCCTGACGAAACTTTGGCACTTGGTGTGCCGCTATCTAGGCATGATAAATTGCTCACAAGGTTTGGGGGCACCACCCCCTTAAAATTTTGGAGGGCAAAAAACGTCCAAAATTTGGTGTGATTTAGGAAAACTTTTGAGTATGAGCGCAAATGCCTTTGAAACGAATGAAGATATTGACAAGCTGTAAATGGCGTTAACAAGAACTATCTCTTCGGCGTTGAACAAAAAAAATGTGAACTTTGGTTCAGTAACAACATTGTTATAGATGCTCATGTTGACCCACCCTAAGTCGACAATGCATATTCTGCTTATGCCAATGCATTTGAGTTCGCGCCACGTGACTTTGCTGTCGGGGAAATTTTACACCTCTGAATTTCCCCCCCCCAATCGGACTTAGGGTGCCGGGTGGACTCACGTTGGGCTTTGCCTCAAATTTCTAGTATTTGATTTGTAACGTGGTGAGTAAGCAGTCAGAGATAATAGTAGTAGACTACTACTATTAGTAGTAGTAGTAGTAGTAGTAGTGTTGTAATATTCATGCACGGAGATAACATAAGGTGTACTTCAAGATACAGTGGTAGTGAACTTAGAAAACTTGGAATGCTCAGGGATTTCCTTGAAACTGGAAAAACTTGCAGAATTATCGGGGATTTCTGTGCAAGTGCAGCCTCAGGGAAAAGTTGTAATGAACAAAATAGTGTCACCGGATGCAGTTTTTGTCATGCAATAATGCTTACAGTACAATGCTTACAAGATTATCATTATTACAGTTACTTTTCTTGTGACAACCTGTGGAAAAGTAAGTTTATGACTCTGAAAAAGCTTATAAAACACAGGGAGTTATTTTCTCTGATTTTTGGACATCATGTTATTAGTAATTTAGTAGTAGTAGTAGTAGTTATTGTAGTAGTAGTAGTAGTCATTCTAGTAGTTGTTGCTGTTGTCATACAGGCAGCCGAGGAGCAACGTCTGAAGGAAGAGCAGGCTCAGAGGGAACATGAAGAATATCTGAAAATGAAGGAAATGTTCACTGTTGATGAGGAAGGAATGGACGCCATTGAAGAGCAGGAAGCTGAATCACTTCTGCAGGAATTTATCAGCTACATCGAGGTTATAGACTTTGCTTTTTTTACTAGAAATTGTATCTGTTGTATTTTTTATTGGTAGATCACGTAATAGTCAACTACATTTGCATTTATTGCATGCTTTCAATTTGATACGGACTTGTAACGTAGACTACAAATTGTCGTGTGGATTTGCTGGTGTCTTTGGATTTGTTCTTTGTTTGACGCCCCGCAGCTTGCAGTACGATGGAATCGCGTCACATGGTCGTCTCTCTGTCTGTCGTCTGTCACATTCGTGTACAATATGTAAACTGTTTGACGGATTTACATGTCATTTGGCGCCTACAGGTTCAATAACACGCTTAAGCTTGTGTTAAATAAGATGTGTACTGTATGTAAAGTAAGAAAACCGCAAAGTTCTTCTTGAGACACATGGCCCATAGGGTGTCATTGATTTCCATTTCCTTTGCCTTCAGCCAGACACCATTCTAGACAGTGAAATCAGCTCAGACCAAGAATGCAGGGCTAGTGCATCACGCAATGTGCCTGTTTACGTCCCAGCTTTCACCAGTCATTACGCCTACCTTCTGAGGGATGGCTAGACTGAGTTGATCTGCTTGGCTGGTTACATAACAAAATGGTTTATTCATCTACCAATTGTCACGCACCCAAATACTAATAATAATACTAGTACTAATCCTAATAATACTAGTTTGGTGGTGACTAATGGGGTGTTTACACGATGAAACAAACATGAAGCAAACTTATATCACATGTCATGTACGTCTATATTGAAACATTTGTTTCATGTTTGCTTCATTGTGTAAACACCCCTCTACTAATTTGGTTGATGCGACCAGCAACTTTACCAACTAAGCCAAACTGCTAATGTGTATTGCTTAGATACTGTAATGAAAAGACAGTGATTTTTGGTCAACTGGTATTCTGTTTACAAACGACATCTTTGTAGTTTTACTATCTTAACAATAATTCTGGTAGTTTTGAGTTGGCCTCTGTATAAGTTTGATGCTGTTGAAGAATTAGTGAACGGAGGATCTGTTTTTTTTTGTTGCAGCCAATGGCTGGATTTCAAAGCAGAAATATCAGGCTAAAAGTAAAAAAAAAGAATGTGTACTGCAGTTGTGTAAAGTTGGTTTAATTGTTAAGCAATATTCTAAAAAGGCTTTTGTTCAACAAGCTGGTTGCATGAATGGGTGGGCGTCTAATCTGTGGAAAGTCCTCTGCTATGATTTCCGAAAAGTTCGCTTTCGGGGACAGTGCATATTGGCTGATTAATCAAAACCAGACTGTATACGTGACAGTAATTGTCATGCTATAAACTGTGTTTGTGTATTTTGATGTTGTTTTGTGTATTTAGAGACTAAAAGTTGTGATGTTGGAAGATCTGGCAGCACACTTTAAGATAAAAACCCAGGTTAGCTTATTAAATAATAGTAGTAAATAATGGACACATGCTATATGTCACCAGGCTGAATACTACAGGGCTCTTGCAAGTTCTTGAAAGTTCTGGAATTTTTTCCAGATTTTCAAATTTCAAGGCCTGGAAAGTCCTTGAAAACAGACATGGTGGTCTTTGAAAGTCCTTGAATTTGATTTTCTAAAACGCCGTGACCTAACAAGAGATTTTTAGAATCAGTGTTTTTCTGAGTCTGAGTGGTAAATAGACTTCATCATTACCTTTTTTTCTGTTAATTCCAGTTTTTTTTATTAATACCTGAAGGTGTTAAATTGTCAAATGTAAACTAAATCTGCTTATATATGCTTACAAAAGCGTCGGTTTGATTTAATTTATATTTCTCTTTATATATCCTTAGTATGGTTCTTGAAAGTCCTTAAAAGTCTTTGAATTTGATTTTGACAAATGGGCAAGAACTACGAGGGTCGTTCGATGAATAAGTCACGAAACAGCGTCATTCCATTAGTTTTCTTAATCTAAAGAATCGGAAATATACGTTTTGTAAAGAATTTTATTCTGAACACGTGTACAAATTTTTTTGATGATGACGTCATTATTGTGATATCATCTGCTCATAGAACACGGTTTTTACACGTGTATTATTTTCTCCACCAGTAATCTATCATACCTTGCAAGTGACAAACAGCATGTGAACAGAGAAAATGTATAAACTTAACAAGTTAACGCCATCACTTTAAATGCTAAAGATTAATGTTTCATTTTTCACCATATCATCAGAGTTTGCTCAAACATTTGTCTTATCTGTCAGCAAACTACTGAATGCCTGATGCAAAGAACGAATTCTGGCTGCTGTCCATGCCACTGAAAAACGTCTGATTGCATCCTGGCATGATACAAATTTCTGGCCATCTAGCATTTTCTTACACCAAATGTAAACTGTTAGCTTCATAAAGCACTTGTGCCATATACTGCATGTGTCTCAGAGTGAATCTGATTTGCATTATTTTTTCCTGCCCACAAAAATACAATAACAGCACGCTGTTAGTTACGGGACGATTTCAGTGGCAACGTCGTCAAATTTAATGTTTATAAATGACGTCACAGTGACATTGTCATCATAAAACAGCTGCTACTCGGAATTAAATTCCTTACAAAACGTATATTTTGGATTTTTAATATTTCGAAAACTAACAGAATGACGCTGTTTTGTAACTTATTTATTGAACGACCATCGTATGATGCTAGTTCAAGCCATGTGTTAACGACAAGTCCTTCCTTTTTCCTATAGAAATGCTAAAAAAATATGATGCCCGGGGAATTGGAATCCCTGCCAAAAAGTGCAATGGTCGGACACAGATTCTCAAAAGGTTTACATCATCAGTCCACCAACTTTTCTGTTTCAGTTCACAGACCCATAACATCAGAGTTTTAGTGTGATAGATACCAGTATTGTGGCTCAATGGTAAGTCGTAGGGGTCTGCGTGGGTGACATCTAAACTGGAGTTACACTGTGGCACGCCGGTTTAGTTTAGTTTGATTTCACTCTATGACGTGTAAGCCTACAGTAAGTAATCAGTACGAAGCAATCTTAACTTATTGCTATCTAGGCTATTAAAGTTCTATAAGTAAATGGAAAATTCTCCAAATTTAGCTAACGTGGTATATAGGACTGGTGTAAAAATCACAGGAGACAATACATTACAAGGATGACTTTGTGTATGTGCCACGTTAAGGTGATGGGTGATTGCTGTCTACATTGACATTGCTTGACAGGCGTAGTTCTGTCACACATACCCTATAATGTTGTCAGTTCCGTCAGAAAAATATTGTATGCAGTCGCCTTGCGTTGCGTGCGTTGCATTGAACGGAAACGTGGCTTAGGTCTTAGATGTACTTGTTGCTATTTGTTGCCAACATGAGATTGTAACTGCACGTTGTCAGGATGCTATAGATCGTGTGAAGACGCTTCAGTCGGAGGGTCGGCTGAGCGGTGTAATTGATGACCGAGGCAAGTTCATTTGCATCACGCCGGCTGAGTACGAGTCTGTCTCCAAGTTCATCAAACAGCGAGGTCGCGTCTCCATCTCAGAGCTAGCCAGCTCTATGAACTCTCTCATCCGTCTCAAGCCTCTGGTAGACCAGCTCCCTGATGAGTACCCTTCCTCCGCTTCAGCTGAACTTACTGCCTCTGCATAAGGCCAAGGGCGGATTTAAACATGTTCAGCATGTTCCAGTGTTCGAATTGTAAAATATTACCTGCGGGTTGATTTTTATGACTGCCTATGTCCGTAATTGTGTGCATGTGTATAGCATATAGCTCACCCCTTCCCCTCCAGTACATAATTTGGCAACGTGTTGGGGTGGTTGAAAAAAAAACTGTTGTGTGGGGTTCAAATCTTCAACTCCTGAGCAATTCAAACACTGGATGTTCAGCTGAACAAAGGTGCCCACAAAAAGGACGCCCCACACGACAGAAGATGTCGGACAGCCGTGCAACATTTTCTGACCATTGGGGCCTGGGGAGACATTCTTGCATGCCTCTCTGGGGAGAAAATTTTTTAATTTTTTTTTAAATGGCACATTCTGGTGTCTTTTATATTTTTGAGTGACGGCAGGGCCCCAAACGTCACGGTGCCTGGGGTAACTTACCCACTCTTTCTCTCCCCTCTTGATGGGCCTGCCTGCATGTGCTCCGTATGGCATATTGCAGTGTTTTTCAGCCTTTTTGCTGCAGCGGAACCCTACATAAGTGTGATGATCACCCACGGAACCCCATGGCATGCAATGATCCCTGAGTCCAATAGCATAGGCAAAGTGGAATTTTCAGGGTGTCTGCGTGGGCACCGATGTCTCCAGGGGAGTCGAGAGGCAGAAAACCTGTGGGATTCTTGGGCAAAACTCTCAAACGCTGACGATAAAGCAGCAGGCAAAAGACGTGTTTAATTTAACCGTATACATTTAATAATATTATTTAGCATTTTTATTTTGCCTGTAACAAAAAAGCACTTTACGAGGCAGTTGCCAACAGCCCAAAAATTATCATTGGATCTTTTACATTTTTACGCTCACGGACAGCTCAGGGGATCTGGACCCCTCAGCCAGTTGCGCTAATGGGCGAAGCTTTTTTATCTTTTAAGCAGAATGTTTCAGGAAATGAAAGTTTTTCAATAAATGGACACACGATTTTTAACACTGACATTAATAAGCCAGTGTTCAGTGTTCAATGCAATTATTCTAACATTGTTAATAACAAGAAAAATATTCAACACTGTATGCAAAGGTAGACGGCTAAAACGTTAATTTGGAACTAAGCATTCGGTGCTTAGTACTTCTGTGGCTTTTTCTGACGTAATTTTGCACGCTAAGCTATTTTTTTCTGACGAGCCATGGAACCCTTGGCAGTTGCTCGCGGAACCCTTGGGTTCCGTGGAACCCTGGTTGAAAATCACTGGCGTATTGCAAAATCTGAGCCTCACAACGTTATTCATACTTATTTATTTCATGAACCGAAAACTTATGCTATGTTGAGTACACATTATTACTGAACAGGGTCCAGGGTCGTTTGACGGATTTACATTATCACAGTGGCGGATCTAGGTTTCAACCAAGGGGGGAATATCCCCTTACACTTCCCCTTTCCCCTCCCCTTTCTTTTATTCCTCCCTCTTTCCTTTCTCTCCCCTTTTCCTTTTTATTTCCGCATTTCCTTAGAAGTAAGACCCCTGGATCCAGCTAGGGCGGTCTGGGAAGCGCCGTGAGCTCCCCCAGCAGGGTCTGAGGCGGAGCCCCATCCGAAATCGAATTTGGTGCATTTTAGCCTTAAAATATAACATCTGGTGGCAATAATTTTAATAATTTTTCTGATACATGAACTTTTTATTTAGCAGTTTGGCAGAGCACATAAAGTGTTTACTTATGCATATGGGTTCAGAGGGCTGGGGGCTGCACATCTGTAACAC
>Ga0209367_1000174_pt1 | contig 51132 bp, 28 predicted proteins | sample WorMetLIZISLAND2_FD_187412 | JGI IMG/M metagenome (GOLD analysis project Ga0209367, IMG submission 187412) | Marine gutless worms symbiont microbial communities from Max Planck institute for Marine Microbiology, Germany - Olavius geniculatus... ... | reverse complement strand
TCAAAAGCCAGTGTACAACTTCCTATTAGTGATTAATAGTAACCTAGGCCCTATCTCGAACCGTTTCTGAGGTATGGTGACTTATTGGCTGAAAATCGCAATTTTTTTCTACCCCCTCTCATTTAGCGCCCCTGCTCGGGGTGACCCCTTTCGAATTTATCAGAGTCTTCCATGCAGCCGCAGGTAAAAATTTGGTGATCCTAGCTTGCGCCGTTTTTGACTGATCTACCCGTGTGACGGACAGACAGACGGACAGACGGACGGACGAACAAACATACAAAATTGCGATGGCTAAGACGCGCTAAAGCAGTAGCTTTTTTCCTGCGTAAAACGGAACAAAGAAATTGCAATTTGTTAAGAAGCGTAACAGCGCGGCGTAACTGAACTGAACTGAACTAAACTAAACTGAAGTGAACTCACGCGGTTTAGTTTCTGACAAACTGACCAATGGGCGAGCAGGTTTGTCATTGGTTGACGCATACGTGCCCTTAGTCTCGTAAACACTGCCGCCGTTAGACGCAGTTACGTCGCTCTGTACGCGTCTTTAATCAAACTTCCGAGTGTTAGTGATTTTTCAAGGTCAACCAACACCAAGATATTCAATGAAAGTATGAAATCAGTTAAGACTACTAACCTCGTGTGTCAATGCGCCGATTCATCAGAAAATCTGTACAACAATAAATGCTTCACATTGTCATTTATCTTATCTACTGAATCTTTTTCTGGCTACGCCTATTATAAAAATTATTATGGCGTCAGAAAGCATTCTACAAGAAACATGACTACAGCTTCGTGTTCGACAAAATATCAGCGTCATTTTATCAGTAAACTGTGGACTATCCAACTCTGTTCTCCATGAAAATTTCAATCAGCGACGAAGAACAAGCTGCGTTTGCTTGATCGGATGAGTCGAGAGAGCGCGAACTGACCGTTCAGGATATGCACATCGATGGAAGCGGCGTCTCCGGCGGACGTGCGACAACTGTATTCACCAGCATCGGTCACACGACTGCTGTCAATCACAAGCATACTTATCAGCACGTGCTGCGTCATCTTCTTGCTCACGACAATCCCTGCCCTCGAGTTGGACTCAATCATCGTTCCTCGTCGATACCAGTTGACGTCGCCGGGAGCTTGACGGTGACCCGTCGCGTTACAGATGAGTCGAATAGAACTCCCTAGCTCGACGTACGTCGTACCGGCCACTTGCACCACTGCGCAGTAAGTAATTTATTAACAGGCCAGTCGAGAGGAGGAAAAGGGAGTTTTCCCGGGTTCCCTGACGTTTGGGGCCCCGCTTTGCTCTAAAATATAAATACACCAGAATGCGCCATTTTAAAAAGCAAAATTCAAAAACTTTCTCCCAAACTGACCCCGAGAATGTTTTTCCCTGGTTCCGCTGTGGCTCTCGACATTCCTGTTTAGTAACACAAATAAACTTAAGCCTATTATTGTAATTATTACTACGCATTACTGTTGGCTGGCCCATTGCGATTTATGCAAGCGAATCTTTAACGTTGAAAAACGCCGATTTAAAACGTTCACAAACGTTTGAAATAATGACATAGGGAATGTGTTTATGTGTTAGTTGGACACAGCACAGTATTAATAGACTTAAATTAATATTAGAAGAAATCAGTCAAACATTTAATTTTAAACAACGGATGCATCAACGTAAACTATGGTTTTTTAGGCTACATAACAAGACTAGATAGAGTTAGGCCACAACAATTTATCATCACGGCCGGATAGACGACAGTCACGGCACAAGACGGAGAAGGAGACTAAGACGACGCCGGATCGACGACGTTCCTGAATATTTGTAGGTAGTGAAAGACAACAGCGTCAGATTGAGGGCTGCTGTTTGTCATTCATGTCTGCCGACCCCAGCAATGAGACTAACACGAGCATAGCAAGGCAATTATTACCACGCGATGTACGTAGTGTAAAACGCAGTGTTGCGACTGTCTGTCTGTCTGTCGTCCCTCTGTCTGTCAGACATTGATATACCGTGGTCATATCATATGGGTTAAGCTTTTGGAAAGTAATTACACGCCCAATTAGCGTAGTGTCTTTGCTTCTTGGATCGGCTACCTGGTTCTAGGAAAATACCCAACTGTTGCTCATTTAGTATCCCACAGGTGGTGGAAGGCTGAGTTGACCTATTCAATGCAGTAAGGGCGTGCAGCTTATGCACAAGCAAATCAATATAGCTTTTGTGAAAATGCACCACCGTCCACGGTGCATGGATTCGATGCTGTGGCCCTACACTACAAACGGACCGGCACGCGTACTTGCGACGTAGAGGTGAACGTTATGCATGTTGTCCTGGTCGTCCTGCGATGTTACTTGACAATGGTAAACGCCTTCGTCACGAGGCATAACGTCCTGTATGATAAGACTCCATTCGTTCGTCCTCTGGTTGTAGTCGACGCTTAGCCTCGGGTCCGGAGCGAACGGATACAAGCCAATTGTGAGCGGATGCGCATCACCTTGTCGCCGCCACGTCACCTGGGCGCCGTAGAATCTGTCACTGTCAGTGAAAGAGCTAACAAGCCAATTCTACACTAGACTTTCTACACATTTCAGCCAACGCTCTGCTAGTTGCTCCAAAGATAGCGGAATCATTTGTCACTTAGACATGTATATTGGGCCTGTTGTAACTGTTGCTACCATTATTACTTATCGTTATTCGTCAGCCAAGTATTATTTTTGTTTTGCCGATACACATTTTACAACTAAATTTATGTTTTGATGTTTTTATGTGATGTTTTCTGAGACATGGTATAGTATCGCTCTCAGTTCAGAGCAGAGGTGCATCGGATATCGTATACTTTCCGTTGTAAGGTGAAAAAGCTCATATCTCAGCAGCAGAAATTCAACGCACGGTTTTGGCGCCTAGTTGTTGCACGCGGCAATTGAGGACAGCGCGGTCACCGGGAGCCACTGTAACATTCTGTGATTCAGTGTCCACAAACAACGTTCGCTCACTGCGACTCGACGACCGATATTGCTGCATTCTACTTCCGCTGACGTCATGTGACGCAGGCTGTTTCAACGCTGTAACTGTGCACAAAAACAACAAGAAAAACGTTAAAAAATTGAAAAAAAACGCAGAAAAAGCACCATTTTTCAGTAATCAGCTGTAGATTATCAAAAGTATAAACATGAAAAAACGTAAAAAGTTTTTAAATGCTTTACCTTCAAGGTGCATGGGCAGGTTACAACTAGGCCTACACCTGCCCAGCGTGAAGCCGTATCAGTTCGGCCCAATGAGCCAGATTTTTAAACGCATTTTTATGAAAAGTGAAAAAAACAATAATTACAATTGTGAAAAAGTGCAACTAAGAGAAAACGCTTAATTAATGCTATTTTATCATTTTATCATGGAATCTATCATATAAAACATTGCAAATCACTAGGATTACTAAAAAAATTTTTGAACTTTTTTGCGTTGAAAACGATCGCAGAAACAAGCGATTCGGTCATGTCCCTTTCCAATCATATGCAGTGGCCAATACGGAAACATTTCTCTTTGAAGCAGAAAAAGCTTTCAGGTGAAGACAAGTGTAGCGCATATAGATCAAGCATGGCAGAAAATTGCAAAAATACAAAATCTTTAAGCCGAAATGCTGCACATTGCCAAAACGTTTTCAGCTTTAAGGAAAATAAGGGATTTACTTTTTGACCGCTTGACCAAAAACTCTGCCCTTAAACCCCGTTGGGGGCTAAGCCACCAGACCCCGTTATCGGCTTGCGCTACCGCCCTCTCTCTTTCTCCAGCTTTTGCATTCGCCAACGTTTTATTTTTCTATGATATATCTTCAAAGTTTGTTTGTACAAAAACGCCATATACGGTGCTACTTTTTGTGCAAGTTATGGTTAATGTATGTACGCATGCGTCCAGCTGTAGTGTGCCATTTACTCGCGCTTCGTTATTAAACGGACGCATGCAGTAAATTCCGTTCTACTGACAACTCTACGGGATCCGCCAGCTCATATTAAGTTAGACGGGGTCGCACCGTCGCAGATAAAACGCGCAGGTGGCAATGCGGCCATCTAAAGCCGCGTCGTCTGTCTACATAACTAGGTTAGCTGCTACTAAATTTTCTTAATTGGATATTTTCTGCATATAACGGTAAATAAATTGTGCGGCCCGATAGCGTAGTGGATAGGGCGTCGGACTTGCGGTCGAGAGGTGGCGAGTTAGACTCGTTGTTGGTCGCTTCTCTGCCTGGAAGCAATGGTATACAGGCACGCACTGTGACGCACATCAGCTGGTTTGATGACGGCCTGCAGCGTTAGCAGCCAGCTAATTTACTTAGGTGTCAGTCGCGATGGTGCAAAGCATTGGTTAGACCTCGTCTGATGTTAGCTGGTTGGCGCTGAGAATTAAGTGGTCATTACGACACTGAGCGATGACGATGGCGAAGCCAGGCTAACACTGCATGGATTCAGCGACTGAGTGAGTGAGTGATGGAGGTCATGCAGCGAAGAGGTCAGCGGCACGTTCACATTCATCGCCCTCCGCACTGTCACATTGTCACGAGACTGGAGGACTAGTGGTCGTAATAGATGCGTGTCGGCTTAGCATCTGGCCCACTGCGTCGTCATTCGCCGTCCTGCCAACAGCAGCAGCAGCAGCAGCAGCAGCACTATGACCTCTGTCTGCTCTCCATCCCACAACGCGTGCACCGTGCAATCCCTATATGCTGCCGTTGTCGTCATTCGTATTGTCTCGTTTAGTGCATCGTATAACAGTCTGAATTATGTTTCATGGTCGATTTTATTTATCTAAGAAAGTAGAGCTTAACGGTGCTGTAATCTGTGCTGCAGTTTACGAGTCATTCATTACAAGAGTCAGCCGATGCCCATATAACCGAAGTGCCACGTCAAACTATCACTGTGTTGTCAGCTTGACTTATCTGGCGTGCCTCCTCGTTTGCAGTCTTTGTTGTAATTTAAAATATACACAACACTTAAAAAATTTGTTAAAATGCAAAAAAAACAAGTATCAAATTTATTGTTTGGCATCATATATTTTGCTTATAGCTTGACGTAGCGTTTCATCCTGTTTTACTGCAAATATCTAATCTCCACATTTCTAATGGTTGTAGAAAAATACAATACACATATCCTGCGACAATAACAATACTAGTCTAATAAGACTTTTAAAAAACATTTATGTTAAAGCTGACTATAAAATTAAAACTCATCAGTAGCTATAGATAAGCTGCAACGCGCTAATTACGAGGGTCGTTCGATAAATAAGTTACAAAACCGCGTCATTCTGTTCGTTTTTCAAATATTAAAAATCCGAAATATGCGTTTTGTAGGAAATTTCATTCTGAGTAGCAGCGGTGATTTTTATGCTGATGACGTCACTGTGACGTCATTTATAAACATAAAATAATATTATAAACATAAAATCATGCGACGTTGCCACTGAAATCCTCCCGTAACGAACAGCATGCCGTTATTGTATTTTTGTGGACCCAAAAACAAATGCAAATCAGATTTACTCTGAGATGCATCCAGCATATGGCGACAAGTGCTTTACGAAATGAACACTTTACATTTGGTGTAACAAAATGCTAAGTGGGCAGAAATTTGTAACATATACCCAGATGCAACCAGTCATTCTTCAGTGGTATGGACAGCAGCCAGCATCGTTCTTTGAATCGGGCATTCAGAAGTTTTCTGACAGATATGACAACTGTTTGAGCAAACTCGGATGATATGTTGAAAATAAAACATTAGTTTTTAGCATTTAAAGAGATGGCGTTAACTTGTTAGGTTTATTCATTTTTTCGTTTCTATGCTGTCTGTCACTTGCGAGTTATGATAGATTACTAGTGGGAAAAATAATAAGGTTTCAACTGTGTTCTGTAAACAGATATTATTTCAAAAAATTTCTACAGGCGTTTGTAATACAATTTCCTGCAAAACATATATTTTGAATTTTTTTTAGATTTGAAAAACTAACAGAATGACGCTGTTTTGTAACGTATTTATCGAACGATCCTCGTAGTATCACGTAATTGTGCATAAGATGGTATATCTATACAATCATGGCAATGCCATACTTTACGACGTTAAACCATAGCATACCAGTTAAACGATTTAAAACAACAAATTCAGCTGTCGCTAAATAACGCGCGGTTGGCAAATTATTTAGCCGTTTTGTTACGAAAAGGCCACATAAATGTCAAATTGTTAAAATTATCAGCGCCAATATGCAGAAAAAATACAATTCAGTCAGTGGGCTGTGTTTTCATTTTGCACAATTTTGGAATAAACTACAAATCATATTAACATTTGTTTATTCTACGTAGCTGCCAGTGGCTTCAACAGTTCGTCACTGCAATCACAGACGTATCATTCATGCGAGTATAATTTTGTCGTTATTTTAACAGTGGCATAAGATGACTATCATATTATTCATGTCATTTAAAGTTTGTAATATAATCGCACAGAGCCAAACGACTTTAGTAAAATAAATCAAAATATGCAGTAAAGTAATTACCCTATATTGATGACAAAGTTGACGAATTTGTGTAAAATTTTATGACAAACCTCGACTGATAATATCGGCATCTATCTGTTGAACAGCGACAGTGATGATGACAACGACAACGATGTTGAAAGTCGCAGACTGGCATTCAACGTTGTCATAAGTTCGACACCGGTATCGAGGTCGCAGCCACGTCATTATCTCTTTAAACATGTTTGCGACGTAGCGTAACATCGAGCAGCATCTATGGGCGCAGTGTACCGTGTAAGTCCGTATCACTGCTGTGGCAGCAGCAGCAGCAGCCGGTGTCCCATTATAGGATCGCCTCCCAGAAAAGTCTCCTTCGGCGGACAATTTACCGGTAAAAATCCGCCCAGCCCGGGGAAGTATCCGCCCCGCCCGGGGAAGACTTTTCCGGGGGGAGCGATCCTATAATAAAAAGACTTTTTTTGGGGCCGGCAATATTTTAATAAGGGAGAGACATATAATAAAGTCCGTGATTATCTCTCCCCTGGCGGATTTTTCATGGGGGAGACATTTCAATATGACACCGGCAGCTATAGCAACGCGACGTCGCACAGCACATTGTCCTGCAGCGTCTAATAGCTATCCAGTGTTCACCCGACGCCGCCCCGGCAGAGCGGAACTGTATCAGCCCTAAATCCCGACATTACCTCGGTGTAACGAATGAACGAACGAACGAACATGCCGAATAGATGACTACTGTCGTTATCATCAGCATCGTTAATGTCGTCGTTTATTACGCGAAGGACAGCCATACAAACAGGAGTGCATAGGCTACGTATTTAATTAAACAACGTAGTCGCTTAATAACTGCCAGTCATACAGCGTCAGAAAACTGACACACTTTGCTTTATTTAGTACTCTTTGCATTAACAGTCAGTCTATTCCAATAAAATTAGGCCTATATAAAAATAGCCAAGATTTGTTTACTGAATCTATTGATAGTTCGCACACTTTAATAGTGGTGAGTACCCTTATTTAATTAAAGATTTTGCAGGGCATCTGTTCAGTTAAAACGTGAATTAATTTAACATGTCAATTAACAGTGTTAAGTAAGTAATGTGAGTAAGCAAATGAGTGTCATCTTGACGTTTGCTGTAAGCTTGCGCAGATTTTAGTTAGCATTTCAGTTCTTTGTTCTATAAATCATTTTCAGTTTTTGGCGTATGTTTTGAAATGGTCGTCAATAAGCTAAGTAAACGAGTACCAAATGAGGAGCGTAGATTGTCAAGTCCGAACGGTTCGAGTCGAGGAAAAACCGAGGCACTCGAGTTCAACTCGGAAATTGTTCGAGTGTCAATTCCTCGACAATTTCGAGAAAATTTTTTTTTTGCTCAAACCAACCATCTAGTCAGTTCGGTAAGGGTCCCATAAAATTAGTCTATTGTAACACGTTGATACCAGTCTGGTTTGGCCATTTCAGGCTGGCTACTATTTGGCCAACGTACAGGACTGACTAGATGGTCGGTTTGAGCAAAAAACATTTCCTCGAAATTGTCGAGGAATTGATTAAGACACGTTGGCTAAATAGTAGCCAGCCAGGATTGGACAAACTAGACTGATATCAACGTGTTACGTTAGGCTAGTTCCACGGGAACTTACTAGGTGGTTGATTTCAGTGGAGAACATTTCTTCGAAATTTTCGAGGGATTGACACTCGAGTAATTTCCGAGGAATTTCCGAGTTCAACCCGAACTCAACTCGAACCTCGAACCTCGATTCGAAGGATCGCAAAACTCGTTTTTACGCGCGAAAGCAGCTACTGCTGTAGCGCGTCTTAGCCATCGCAATTCTGTCCGTCTGTCCGTCTGTCTGTCTGTCATACAGTGGATCAGTCAAAAAAAGTGCAAGGTAGAATTACCAAATCTTCACCGTCGCCTGCCCGGAAGACTCTAGTTTTAGGAACCGTAAAGCTTTTCCATAAATTCGAAGGGGGTCACCCTAATTAAGGCGCTAAATGAGAGGGGGTGGGCAAAATTTGCGATTTTTGGCCAATAAGTCGCTGTATCTCGGTAACGGTGCGAGATAAGGCCTAGGTTACTATTAATCGCTAATAGGAAATGGTATACTGGCTCTCGATTGGCGCCAAATTCAATGACCTTAAATGACCTTGGACGTCAAAATAGGGAGTCTAATGGATTTTTTGCCGATTAAGCGCTGAGACACAAGTCTATATCATTCACAAAGTGGCGCCACGGTACTGGCGTTGGTGGCGTAGTTGGTAACGCGTTTCGGCTGAAGCGAAGTTACTCTACGCCGGGCCCTGTTAGTACTGCGATGGTGACTGCCTGCGAGTAGAAACTGCTATAAGCTTTTGCGCGTCCCGTAAGCATTAGCTCAAATTTCTTGTTAGTACAAATCAACTAAATATTGAGTGACCGGGATCACCAGCATCAGCATCCGATGTTCTTTGATGGTGTCTGTCTTGCGTATCAGCGCGGGTCGCAGAAATCAGCTGCTATCAGGCAACATCAGCAGAGAGTGGCGTGACAACGTGGAACACGCCACACAGCTGCAGCAGTCGTCTGTCTGTCCGTTCACTGTCAGTGTGCATGAGTGGCTGGACTCACGTTGGATCGATGACTCGCCGACAGGCAACCGCTAATTTGCGATGAACGAACGTTTACGTGAACCGGGCGCTGATACGCTTGCAGGAAAATTAGTTCACGTTTCTAACAAACCGCCGTCTTATACAATGCAACTCAATTCTTGCTTTTGCTTACTAATCATCACTTTTGTATCTGCTGTAATTAGACCGATTTTCTGTTCGGCTGTAGACCGCGCGGTCTTGATTCGCTGTTGCGACGCGCCAAATGGTTCGGGTACTGCAGCGAATACGTTTCGGCCATCGCCGACCTGTTCACTTCGCCGACGACGACTTTTTTCACCGTGCCCGAAGCCCAGAACTAACTCTAACCACGTCTTCCAGCTATACCTGTCTTACAAGACTGACATGCCGTACCAGTTACACAATAGTAAGATTAATTAAAAAAACAGAATAAAATACTAAAGTGAAACACATTTAAAAACTAAAAAAAAACAATAATGCAAAGTTACAATGTTTGCTGTAAAAATACGTTCCGAGCTGTCGTGACTTGAAATTATAATAAGAGCTGTTCCACTTTTAGCGGCAAAAGGTCAAAAATGCAGTAAAATCGTTTGCGGCTTCGTCCCAGATCCCGCGGGGGAGCATACGACGCTCTCACTGCGGGCGTGACCTGGTCGTATGACGTCGCACGTCATTACGTCAGTGGGGTTACGGCGCCAACGTGCGATGGCGTGGAAAGGCGTTGTGTATAGGCCTAGGCATTATCAGCGTCATACACACCATCCATCACAACTTACACAGTAACGCTTCTGCTGCAGCTGCTGCTGCCGCCTCTACTTAAGCGAACTACAGTGCCATCCTTAGACCAATGTAACCTAGTGTTGTGAAATGATATGATCAATTATCCGCGCTGGAAAATTGTCTGCTTAATCTACTACGTAAACTAAATAACTAAAACTGTTTTGAACGGAACTCAAACGAAAGAATAGAACAAGTGCTGCTGTAGGTTACGTGAACAGCAAAAAAAAAACAAAAAAGACAGGTTGTGGATGAGATAAATTCTACGATCAAAAAAGACTTAAAAAAGAGAATTAAAAGAAGCAAAATCAACCCAAAAACCGGCAAGCAAGGACAATCCGTTAACTGCTTGTTTCGCATAATGTACAGCTAGCAGCGCACCACCTAACTCAAAAGTCTGATGTCACGGTACGAGATTACTGTTGATTTATCGCTAAATAATACAATCAGTCTAGTCAATAATTAAATTGATGTCGCTTTATCTTACCTTTAGGTGACGTTCACAGTTTTACTTGCGTCAAATGACCTTCGCTCGTTGGTGACACGAAAAAGACGATGAGCCGGAAGAGTACTTGAAACGTTATCAACTTTTTCTCGTTTATCAGTAGTTTTGCCGTGATGTATAACTACTCAATAATAAAGGAGCAGGCCTAAATTGCTTCACTATGCGCAACGGTTTTTTTTCGACGCCGTGTAGACAACACGAGCAGGTAAACTATCTCGGTATGTAACCAACCGCCCAGGTTAACTTAGTCTTTCATCCCTCCAGGGTAGGTAAATCAAGTACCGTGGTTTACCTGCCTGGCTGTGGTTAAGGCGCGGCGCGTTTACCTGTGTCGGGTGACAGAAAAAAAACTATGTGATCTTATACGGCAGGTAACGCTCCATAGCTCAGAAATTGGTTTAGTGCGAAGAGCAATACACGCACTTACATGTACATTTTCAACCTTGCACAAAAGTAGAATAAAACAGCCCTAGTGGCGTACCGGGAGAGAATTTTGACGTGAGACCTTATCAGTGCCTGCTTGAAGTTCGTCTGATTTTGCAGCCGTTCTGACTGTTGGTAGAAATTATTTAATGCAACTGTAGGCTAATCACTTTTGAGTCTGAGTCTTTTATGTAAAGTTTTAATTAAACATTCAAGTTACGCAAGGCACTGCAGTGACAGAGTAGAAAACAAGTGATCAAATTACAGCATATTTTTCATTTGTTTCAAAATGCAACAGCAAAAATCACTCATGTTAGCAAGATTTGTCACAATTATCGCAAAACAGTTTAACCTTTATATAGTGGCCACGCTCGAAGACTACAAAGAAAAGAAAAAGTAACAGTAGCAAATTTAGCATAACTTGAAAAAGTAAAATATTGCATTATTATTGAACGTGCATAAAAACTGAATGTAAACTTTGGTTATTTTCATAACCTTATTTTTTCTAAGCTTGACTATATAGTTTTTTTTACTTTCTCATATATTGGCATATCGATCGACTCAGTACTGTTACTCATGCCGTTGTCAGATTGTTCCAAATTTTTCGACGTAATTCTCATAGTTTGAGTACGTATATAGGCCTGCTGTAGTTTTCAGTGGACGTTGATACGGACAAGGTGCAGTATTCAACGAATAACTTTTTGCTAAGGCAACTAGTCAGTTGTGTACGATTTGTTGTTTTAAATGCTTTAAAAATTGTTAAATCGAATTCAATACACTTATGTACATTTGCAGCGCGCAAAGCCGCGCAATCTATATCGGGCGGACCGAAAAAGTGACATCCCTTTTAACTACATCGACATCTACACAATGCCCGATAAACTGTAAAACGCCATATATTTATACTCTTTAAACAACTGTAACATCAGAACGAAAACATTTTTATAATTTAGAAACCATGTGTTTCTCCACATCCAAATTTTAAATCAAACAGCGTTTGTTTTTAGTTAATCCAACCACCGCGAACAAATGGCAATTAAGTCGCATAAAACAAAGCTTGTTTACATCAGCAGACGAAGAATAATGTCATTTAATGAAAGTAATACGTGAGTAAACAAAAAACGCACCCAACAAGAAAAAAATTCAAATACCAAAAGGGTATCTCTTTTTTTGTCCACCTTGCAGCAACGGTCTAATAAAAAATCTACTTTGTTTTAATACGCTTTATGCGCACATAAGCATTAATCTGGCCCCACAATTATAATTCAGGAACAGAAAAATCAGTTTAAAACATCAACAAGCTAATGCAACAATATACACAAGAAATCTGAGCTAATGCTCATAAGACGCGCGAGAGCCTATAGCAGTTCTTGTTCGCAGGTAATCTTGGTATATCTCCATCCATTTTGTCGCAATTCACTCATTAACAGCCGAAAATCGCCAAAAAATCACTAAAACCCCTTATTTTTAGGTTTCAAGGTCAATCAAGGTCATCAATGTTGACAATCCTAAGAAGCCCGTCGCCGGTGCTTGTTATGTTAAGCAGCATGTCTGTGCCTATCTGCAACCATTTTTACGTTAGACAAGCCAGCAGCGGATAAATAACCAATTTTTAAGAAGAAAACCCCTACTTGACACCCGCGTGCGCAGGCCTCCTTGAACCTAGAGGGTCCGGACTTGAATTGCTAAAATCTGCATTCAATGCTGAAAATTTCATGTGCAGGTTGTCTTGGTCTACCTCCAGCCATTTTGGCGCAATTCACTCTTGAAGTGCGTGTCGCAGCCCGAAATCGTAAAAAATTCACTAAAATCCCTTATTTTGGGGGTTCAAGGTCATTCAAGGTCATCGATGTTGACATCTAAAAGCTCGTTGCCAGTGCTTGTTATGATAAGCAGCATGTCTGTGTCTATCTGCAACCATTTTTACGTTAAAAGAGATAATAACGGTGAAATAAGGCTTTTAAGGGGGATGCCTCTCTTTCTCTCACTCATTCATGGGGACCCCCTTCACCCAGTGGCATGAAATTTTGTCGCAAAATACTAGAAACCCTAAGCTATCATACGGTATAAACCAGAAGTCTCTATCTCATCTGGGCTCCGATCGGTACCGGGTTGTGACAGACACCAAGACAGAATTACCATAGCGAATACGTGCTATAGGTAGCTATGCTAGCTCTCGCGCGTAAAAATTGAAACTGAAAGTAAGACTAAAGGCTGTGAACAACGGAACGGCTTTAGACGCTGTGTTTGTTTTGACTGACGCTCGTTGCCTGTCTTTCTCATCTGCAACAACATTGCAAACAGTTCATGTTCACGCCAGCAGTCTTCCAAACTCCACTACTTTGACGATTTGTTGTGGATTCGTGAAACAACAAGTCGCCCAACAAGCTGTAACAGATAAAAAGGTGAAAATTGTCAATTTGTATAGCGCATCGTCGCGTATACACGCCTCTAATGCGCTTTCGTCACTGACCAGAGCCGCCGGCTGCCGACCGCCCAGCCACCACGTGTAGCCTGCAGACACAGGCTAACGCAGCGGCCAGGCCAGGCAGCCCCAGTCAGCTGTACCAAAGTTCCCACCTTCTGTAACCCATACAATGGGTTACTACTCATTTAACCGACCCCGGAAGGATGGCAGGCTGAGTTGGCCTTGTCAGCTGACTAATAGCGGATGCTTAACCTACAAAGTGGTCACACGGCCATCCAACAGTCTAGCGCATGATAGGGAAAGTTCGCCGGCCAGAACCGACGTTCTAACCACTATGCTACGCCACCAACTTCAAACACATTGTACAACACATTGTCATGCCAAGACGCTGCAGATTTGTTGTAGGCCTTCAATTTGTTGGTACAGACTGTTGTACAAAAAATCCACAACATATTGAAGCAAATTCAGTTTCAGCCTAAACTCACTGTTGAGTTTGCTTCCGTGACTTTTTCCATCGCATCTGAATCAATTTCAGTCGAATGAAACATAATGCAAACGCTCAGCAGTATCGACGACAGAATTAACTATTTCATGTATATTTTATTCGCATCATAGTGCAGCATAATTAATGCAAAACGACACAACAACAAAAAAGTATATTTCGACATAAATCAATGACGACATACGCTTAAACATCATACGTTCGAAAATTCGAAATTCATATATACTGCTAATGCAAAGCATTTTGTAGGGGCCTACTTTTACTTTTCTTTGTTTTTTTTGGAAAAGAAAGGGCTATTGTCTTGGTCACTTGTAAGTGGGGTAGCCCGCGCGAACATTCTATCTATGCGTCAGATATTATTAGTTTGATTTTTTTTTACCAAATAATGTCTGTGTGTGGACTGGTTAAGTATCCAAAATGTCGTAACACGACTCTTCTATAGTTCACTATCGTACTACGGGAGCTTACCTCAGTAATTAAGACAGTGAATTTAAGTGAAACATGGCACACGTACGATGTAGGTGGTCGACGCGCCGGTGATGATTGCGACGTCGAGTGTTGATGCTCGACACTGTCGGTAAAATGACTCGCTGCCGCGTCCACTGATGCATCACCGCATTGTCCATCGCGTCGTTTTCACTCGGCACGTACTCTGACAGCATATTTTGTAAATTAGCAGCTTGTAGCTACATGAACAATGCGATGAACATTTTGAAATAATCTTACAATAATGTTAAAAAACTGTTCATTGTTTACATCTAAACATCCCGTCACAGATAAAAACATACAGGTAAAAGTTTTTTGCGATGATTTTGGCAACTACGATCAGATTTCGATAATTCATTTACTTTTGCATCTAATGGTACGCGGAAAAAACAGCAGCAAACGCCGCCACTACACCAACAAGTAAAGCTCTGCTAACGCAAACAGGAACGCGCAACAGCGGTGCACCGTCGTACGCTAGTGATGCGTAGACTTCATCCATAGATCTCATCCGTACGGCTTTTGGCTAGTTTCACAGAAGGCCCAGTAAAACATAATCATTCACCAGATGACGCCAAAAACCCTACGACTAAATAACATAGGCCCTAAGCTTATGGTGTCTTACCATATGGACTAGATGTCGCAGATTTTTCCTACCCCCCCTCTCATTTAGCGCCCTCGTTCGGGGTGACCCCCTTCGAATTTATGGAAAAGCTTTACGGTTCCTGAAACTAGAGTCTTCCAGGCAGCCGACGGTAAAGATTTGGTGATTCTTGCTTGCACCGCTTTTGACTGATCCACCCGTGTGACAGACAGACAGACGGACAGACGGACAGACGGACGGACGGACAGAATTGCGATGGCCAAGACGCGCTACAGCAGTAGCTGCTGTTTCGCGTAAAAATCGTTGCCATACTACCTTGTGAAAAATTATACGTAGGAGTTTACACCTGAATGTCATATAGGCTAAATTAGTACCATACGGGTTCGCCGAGTGTGCAGTAATAAAATGATAATACGCAAATGACAGTGTGTATAGCGCGGATGACAATTTCGACGGCAAGCCTATACATGTACGGTGTATGAAGTAGAAATGCTTGCTACCGAAGAGGTGGATGGTTTGTTGGTCGGTGCCGAGAGCGTTTGCGGCGACGCAGTCATAGCGTCCATAGTCGTCAGCGTCGATGTCAACAATACGTAGACTCAGAGTCAGTTTGTTGTCGCCGTCGTCGTACGCTTCAATGCGATGTTTCGTCGAACTAATGATGCGGCGTGCGTCTTTTTGCCAATAGTTGACGGCGAGTGGATAGGCCGTTATGCGACACTCCAGAATCGTCTCGCGCCCGCGCGCTTGTCCGAGCCGCGTCGCTGGCATCGTTATCTCGGGAGCAACTAACAGTCGGACAAAACATTATGCCAACCTTCAAATATAGACAGTAAAATTCTAAAGTTAAACGCTTTTTCGCTTTGGGGTGACTAAGCAGATAAGGCAAATTTACAAATGTAGTTATTTCTTTAGGCATTTCACATTAAATTATTATTTTTTCCAGTTTAACCCAAACATTTTAAACATATATTCAAGCGTGTAACGACATTATGAATTTCAAAGGAAAATTTTCATTAGTGTTGCAATAATTTCGCAAAATACAAAAACCGCAAACATGAACTGACTTAAGTATTGATCTGCAATATTAACCATTTTCAGACTTGGCATGTTTTGCTAATCATGGCCTTACCTTACCAAGTACAGTACACGTCTACGTTTCCAGGTGTAATCACATATTTACTTACAAATGTTAATTGCAACCCAGTCAGATACCACATTTGTTTGTTTGTGTTTGAACCATCTGTTTTAAACAATCATTCATCATAACTACGACGATGCTGCAAACATTTAAAATCTTTCTTTCATACTAGTTTGAACTAGTCCGTATCTGTTCTCGCTTTTATTACTCGTCTACACACGAAACAGTGAAACACCGCAATGCAATTGCACATCATTGCATTGTGTTGTATAAGAGTTGATTCGACTGCGAAGAACATCAAGTAGTCTCACAGTTTTAATGCCTTACAGCAAAAAACAGCAATGCTTTTGTTACAGGTTGCTTTTTATGTGATATCCGGCGTTCGTGTCGTGAGAAGAAAGTATCAATAAATCAATCAAAGTTGCCTTAGTAGCAAAGCTACTTCAAGGTTAGACAAAATAAGTTTAGCATATGATGACCGAGCAGTGTTGTAAAGTATTTAATTAAATACTTTAAGTATTTAAATACTATTTAAATACGTAGGCAGTATTTAACAGCAAGTATTTAAATACTTTCAAATGGCTGATATTTAAAGCGGTATTTCAATATTTTTAAAGAGTATTTAGTATTTGGAAATTTCGATTTACTTACTCCGGCACTTTTTGGCAGTGTTTGCCTGTTTGACAGTTCTCAATACTCACTGCAGCACTGTTTAAATGTCAGAACACTTGCATGACAACTACTATGCATTGTATGGGCCATACCAATGTTTAGTGCTGCAAGCATTGATATTTTACAAGGTGAACAGCAATGCAGCATGGGTTATGTGCTGCCAACAATCACAGTTCTGAAGAAGAAGCTGGTGAAGTCTAATGCAAAACATGCAAAACCATTGTGTGATGCACTGTCAAACAACTTTTTGTTTGCTACAACACGTGCCCACCTTTAAGCGCTCCAGTGGAGTGACTGTTTAGTTCAGCTTCACTCGTCCTGACAAAACGTCGAAATAAACCTGGTGACAAACTGTTTGAAAAAGTGACAAAGTTAAAAGTTAATCAGCATTACTGGTGATTGACAGATAAATTATCTGATACTGAGAGATCAACCGATGTCAGATGTTTAATGACACTGACAGACATCTGTGATTTTAGTCTATTAGCGATTAGGTCTACTGATTGATTAGATTGTTACCATTTTGCTGTCATTTTTTTTCTAAATTGAGAAATAAAAAATGTGGCGTGAAAATTTTGTCGTATAATATTACAGTATTTAAATAGTATTTAAATAGTATTTAAATACTATAAAAGTTTTAAGTATTTGTATTGTATTTAAATATTTTTATTTAGTATTTGTTACAACACTGTGACCGAGTATGACTTTCTGTACAGCTAGGTTTTTAAGTGGCGACAAAATAATACACTTTGAGGTCTAAAATTGTCCGTTTGCAAAAACATTTTCAGGCCGGATTAAGCAACCGTGAGTGGGAAAGGGCTCGATCCAGTGTTGGCGGCTTAGCTTAGGTGCGTGGCAATTAGCGGAAATTATCACATCAATAACGATCAGTTACACTGATGGAGAGAGAGAGAGATCCCGCATTGAATATCAACGGTAGCTACACGTGAGCGCAGCAGCAGCAGCCGGCGGCCAGGTAGGCAGGCAGGTAAATCAATCACTCACACACGGCAATCCAATAGCAAGGTGTGAAATGCGGAAGTGTTTTCAAGGCAGCGACACGCATGACTACATGAAACACGTGCACGGCTAACACAACGACTGATGACTGCAGTGAATGCAACTCTACACGAAATACGATATTTCGATTTGTACTCCAATTAGCTTCATCCGCCCCGTTAACTAGACTACTCAATACTGCTGCTGACTGCAGTGACAGTTGATTCACGATGAAAACGTTTGACCACATCGCAGTACTTTGATTTGGCCAAAACTTCAAAATCCCAACTATTACTCTGTTAATATGTTTTAAGGGGTGTAAGCAGTAAAATGTTTTTGGACGCCGTAGCATGTTTTGCAGTTATCCCGTCGCCACAGTGGCATGGAAACAACAAGAACAGTTACTGCCGACACCGCAGCAAAAATGTGTAACAGAATTTTGTGCAATTAACTGTGTTGCAGTAATATTTTAAAAATCTTACAACTGCATACCTCTTAGTTTCCCGCGCTCAGTAGCTACGCTACAATAACGCTGAACACGGACGAAGCAAAAATGAGAAGCAGATAAATAAGCGAGAAAACGATAACACAAAAAATTGAGAAAAGTGAAAGGTTTTTTCTCTCTCTCGTATAAATAACTTCTGCGGACGCCAACGTCATTCGTGCAAAAAAATAGCGAATAATAATGAAAACAAACGAATAACGTGACCGACGGACAAACAAAACCCGTACGTTTTAAACTGAGAAAAGAAGACGTTTCATACACTCAACGGTGACGTGGAATGTCTTGCGAGCAGTTGGTGGAACTCCATTGTCAGCCTGACATTGAAATACATCACCAGAGTCGCGTGTGATGTTACTGAGTACTAACTTATGACCGGCACTGACCACGTGACGCTCAGCATCATAGTCTACAATCACACCACCAACATCATCATCATCAAATTCATCATCATCAGCAGCAGCAACAACAACAGCAGAAACTGCACTGAACAGATTTAAGTCTCCGACCTCACACGATGAGAACAAGTGCTTCGGGCTCGATTTCGTTACGGTCACTGTCACAATCTTGCGGCGTACCACATTATCATCGATCCAACAATAGACCCTCTGTGTCAAAAATGTCGCCAATCTTCGTAAAAAAATTATAACACTGGCTACAGACTTCTCTGTTTACCAAACAACAACGACTCCAAATTTTCGGTTCAGCTGATCCGCCACTGGACATTCCGACCATCGATCCGCTGCAAGTGATCTTGCACGCGCTGTGACAGACCGTTCTCTCGTGACACACGGGACGTCCCACCAAGTAGCAGCAGCCGCAGTGGTGCCACAGCATTAACATATCAACTTTGTAGAAACAGTTATAGTTATTTTAGTGCATATAAACAAAAACAATTGTCGTAGTATTAGGTGGTCACTAGAAACACACAATCTGAAGGGGCCGATAGCGCGCTGACAGACCTGTAGTATCGGCAGTGGAGCTGCACGCATGCCGGTTGTGGCGTGAACACTGGTACCACGTGACCTGCGGAGTGGGCGTGCCGGAACTCATACACCACAGCGTCACCGTGTCGCCTTCTTGAGCAATGATGTCCGACGTTGTGCTCGACCTGTCTGCGTCTGAGATGCTCGGAGGTACTGTATACACAACGATATGGCTTGGTAATGTAACGGTAAAGTGTCGGACTTACGATCGAGAGGCCGTGGGTTCGACTCCCAGTTACCCGGCTACTCGCATGCGTGACTGTCGGCGGACAAATAAACCATCTCGGTATATAACCAACACTAAAATCAACTCAGCCTTCTGTCCCTGTGCGGTAAGTAAAACGAGTACCGGCCTGTCTGACTGGGGTTAAGGCGGGGCGCGTTCACCTGTGTCGCATGGCAGCTAAAACCCAAAACTGTGTGAACCTACATGCAAGTGACACATCGCAGCTCTGTGGTGCGTTTCCTATTAACAGCTATATACACGGTGTTTCATAAAAAGACACCGTTTTTGTTTCTTCTATAACTCAGTCGAATGGTGATCAATTTGCATGAAGTTTTTATCAGATGTAGCTGAAGAAATACAAATTCAAATTATTTTAACAAAATGCGGCCGTTAGTTAAATATTCTTTGCTAGTCGTAATGTAATGCTGACGTCATAATGTGTCGTGAGTGCAAACTGGCTTGTCTCAAGTGGTTCTGTCAGTAGCTGCCCTGCTTCGATGGCAAACTTTATCTGGTTTACTGATGAAAAATGTTCATCGTGTCAGCACTTTGCAACACGGAGGCACAAAATCAGGTGTCTCGCAATCCAAAAACTCATCCATCTCGTAAGCGGAGTGTGCTGATGCACTGTCTTGCTGAAAGGTGTAAAAGTTAAGCTATCCTCACAAGTGTGTGAAAGTGATCGTTTTGGCATTTTTGGGCATTTTTGTGGCTACAATGTACAATGTACAATGTGTACAGTTTGTCATTAATAAACCAGATAAAGTTCGCCATCAACGCAGGGCAGCTATTCAGCAAGTCTGTCAGCACCGGTTGCAACAAGCCAGTTTGTACTCGCAGCACACTATGACGTTAGCATTACGTCACGACTAGCAAAGAATATTTAACTATCAACCATATTGTGTTTAAATATTTCGAATTAGTATTTATTCCGCTACATCTGGTAAAAATTTCGTGGAAATTGATCATCATTTGACACAATTATGAAAAAAGGTGCCTTTTTTATAAAACACCGTGTATATTCAGTACTTCTTTTTCAGAACTCAAATATCGAGGCCACTTGACCGTCGTGCAGCATAAAATAAAATCAGAGACATTGCTAACACACAATTGATGAAGTTAACTTTAAACGAAGCGATTAACTATGCATCGCATTGCGAGCTTTGTAGGGACGCTGAAAATGCACGATATGAGAATACAGGACGGAAAATGCGGCACAAACATAAATTTTTCTTACTGTGGCATCTTCATGTTTTGCATTTTTAGTCGTCCCGCTTTGAATATCTCGGCTTACTTGAAGAAATCAATCGATATATACCAGAGTGGCTCACCTCTGACGAAAAGCATGATGAGTTTGTTGCGCACTGGGTTAGTGTTGACCGTACAGCGGTACAATCCTTCGTCTTCCAGACGCACTTCACGCATCTGCAGGTTCCATTCGTTGACGTCCGGCCTGATCAGACCGAAGCGTGAATCATCGATGACTCGACGATCTTCATAGGTCAGAGGGAACGATTTCTGGTCAAGCCACGCCACCTCAAACGCACATTGTCTCACTATTTTATGTTGCTTATGATGATAAAGCCTAAAATAAAAATTCCTGTACCGATTGCAGTCTGGTAGTAGGCACGGGGTAGAGGGAGATCCTTTTACTTTTATTGTATGACACACAGTTGGACATTACACAACCACTCAAACGGAAACGAAGTAAACAAAGTCCTAAAATTCAATAAACACTGAATCTATCCTAATAGCTTTTCCACCCGAATATATACGCGTATTAAGTTTAAAGTAACCTAAGTTTCGTCCGAACCACAATCTTAATTAACTTAGGCCTAACATTAAAATTGCTGGGTGAGAAAGTTTTGCACAATACGAACCTTTCCGCACTGCCTACAGGCATCAGCTGCGACTGCGAGTGTCATTTGCTCTACATACGGCGATTATCTTACGCTTGAATTACAGAAAACTCATATATTCATAATAATGTGTCAAACAGCATGTTGATTACCAAAAATAGCCGTTTATTACAAACTATTGCATTTTACAACTTTGTTTACTTCGTTTACCGCCAATTTATTTCGTTCGTCACGAAAATGGAGGTTGTCGCCAGAATCACGAGTTCACGACTTGTGTTCACGAGTTTACTGCGTATTTGGGACAGAATCGATCTCGTGATCACGGTGAACACGAGTTCACGATCCCAATGGAACGCAGCATTATGACCCACGAAAATTAAAGTTAAAATACTGCAGCATAACGGATGCGAACAGTTTTTTTAGTCAAACTTTGTAAGTAAACTAACAAGATAACCCAGCTGTCGCTAGGAAAGACGTGCTACAGCCTATACAGTTTCTGTTGCAGTACTGACTTTTAAGGTCATTTAAAGTCGATAATTTTTATCTCATCAGAAAGAACGTATGCCACTTCCTATTAGTGATTAATAGTAAGCTTGGCCCTATCTCTCACCGTTTCCGAGACATGACCAGTTTTTTCGTTGAAAACGCACATTTTTCAACCCTTTCCATTCAACTTTAGATTTGAATATGTTTCTTTTGCACTGCATCGCTCAAGTTTTGTACGCAGAAAGCCTTAAAACAGGGCTAATTATTTATGTAAAAAGTTCTGCCCTATTACCTAACGCTTAGCCACAATACATCCATTACAAACAGACAGAGAACGTGCAACAGACGACAGACGACAACGGTAACATAGACGCCTACAGCATAGTTGTAGCGCACCAATAACTGCATTAATAATTATTTTGAGGCTTTAATAAAAATTTCAGAAACAAAATTTTTGTTTAAGAACAAATGAAAACCAAAAGCATAAGAATTATTTCAGGCCCAAGCATGATTGCCTGGATATTAACAAGCAGAACTGTTGGCGCGCATTGTGCTGACATGTATGCTGCCGTCCGTTTAGCTGCTAAGGGTCATGGACTCCACGGCGTATTTTACGCAAGTTACTCGTCATTTTGTGAAATTTTGACTACCGGAGACCTTGAACTGTCGTTTGGACTGAAATTGACAAATCGGTTACTTTTGCCGTGAAAAACGTTTATACAAATTTTGTTTTTAACTCCTTTTTGTTTTCGAGTTAGGAGACCGTGACGTAAAAAAACAAACAAAAAACGCTCAAGCAATTAAAACGCGTAATGCAGCCCATAAAATGGCCACGTAGTAAGCCTGAGATCTTTTTGCGTTCATTTTCAGAAATCTCTTTTATAAGTACGACGTACCAATATCGGTAAATAATTACTGTTTCAAGGGATTCAGACTTTAAACGATTTCATCCGATTGCCACATCACAATTATTACAAATATAAATACTTTATTACAGCAGATATTAGTCTGACTTTTCGATATAGGCTACAAATAATAATCATTAAGATATTTGGCCATACTCCCTATTCAACTGCATCCAACACAAACAGCGAATGAGAAAACGGATTGCGACAATGACGATGGTAACATTAAGTGAAAACAGAAAAACATTTGCCAGTGTACCCACTTTAGCCTACCTTGTGTCTGCCGAGGTGTTGGATAGAACAAGGAAGCAAGGCAGTTTGTCCCAGTACGACGGTCACATTTACTACCGGTACATCAAACGTCGGTCCCATTGCTATTGCTGCAGCACACAACGCACCGATCTAATCTGTACTTTACCTACACTCAGCTGACTACCAAGTCGTACGTAACACACGCCAAACCGTAATCACGTCACCAGCTGCTTCAAGATGAGACAAGGCAACGTAAAATGTGTACTTAGCCCAAACCAATCTTTTAAATCCTTAAACTAAATTAAATATAAAAATTAAAATAATGTTAATTAACTAGGCCTACTCAAACTACGAAACCGATTGAATTGACTTCTCAATTTTTCATGTATATATTGATAACTCGGAAATTATAAGGTCTATTTTTAAACTCTTTGTGCTCCTAGCATAACAGAGTTCGAAAGGCTGTTTCAAATACGTTTTAAAGTTTAAATTTTATCACTTACACTTCGGGGTTTTTTAAATGGTAGAGTTAGCATTTGCAAGTTCTTATCGTAGCATAGTATTCATCTTGTACCATAGGTCATATATAACCAAACAGCCTTTCACGGAGAATTTACTTATAACTTTAGTCCAATAAAAATATCATAACATGCATCAAAATTAGCAAAAAGCGAACCGCAATTGATGATTTCAAACCGCAGAAAGCTTAAGTAAATGCAAAAAACTATAATTTAATTTTCTTTACAAAAACAGCCTTGCAAATTTTGCAGGGCATCTGAGTTCCAGATTCAGCAAAAAGTCGGTCGAAAGACATCAACACGAAAAACGTAAAATATATTTCTTAAAATAAAAAGTCATCTGTGACAAAGCATTATGTTTTACTATAAGTGATTTATCGGTAATTCAACAAAAATCATATGTTTTAAATGACTTGACAGACGGCTGAAACCTGGAAGCGGCGTGGTCTAGTGGTTCACACGTGACCCGACACTGGGCTTGGTGAGCACTTGGATGGGCGACCGTTAAACCATCTCGGTATGCAACAAACCACCCAGGTCAACTTCGCCGGCGGTCCCACTGTGGGTTAAACCCATAGATATCTATATATAAATATACACTTCTATGGTTAAACCAATGAGTAGCAGCGAAAAATAGGGCGTAATCAGGCACATCGAGCGATGCACTGCGCCGTTCCCTGGTCATTCACTGTAAACTGACGTATGGTTAAAACGGACAATTTGGCGTTGTGGTTAAAGAAGGCTGCTGAAACTTGTTAGAATTAAGAAACCAGCCTGGAAAAAATTAACGAAAACATTAAAGCAGACAAGCAAAATTCGTGTCGCGTATTGCACGACTTGATACATTCGCAACCTGACTCGTCATAGAACTCGTCTTCGTACGCGTCGTTGTAGTCATAGCCGGTGTCACCTTCTGTCTGCCCTACAATCACACAAGGCCAATTTAGTACGAACTTTATTACAAAATTTATTACGAGCTTTATAACAGGATTCTCACCGTAATCGTAAAGTAAAATTTAAAAATTTTTCAAAGACTGCCCACATTAATTTTGAAGGACTGAATGTCGACTTATATATTCATCACTTAATGAATTGTGGCTGTGACAACGTCAGAATGAGACACGAGCGTAGCGAAATGTTTTTTTTTGATAATCTTTATTCACCAACACAATGTGGTAGGTAACGAAACAAAAATACATAACACAGTTACTAAGCTGTGGCAAGAAAATGCGAAATTAAAGGGTATAGTGCAAATATGCTTAATGTTTAGAGTTTCAGTAATTTTTTCCAGCTTCCCCTAACTTTTCTGTGAAAAAAATTCTTTGACTTTCAAGGACCTAGAAACTCAAATTCAAAAATTTTCACGAAACAACCCTGTTTTCAAGGACTTTCAAAACCTTGAATTTAAAGAAAAAAAATTCAAAGACTCTCAAAAACATTCAAGGATGCGTGGGAACTTTGTCATAAGTTTGAACTGCAACGACGCAATTTCTTTATTGCAATTTTCAACTCATACAGTTAATTGAAAGAAAACTTTGCATTTCCGCTAAAAGAAGTAGATTCTGTGCAAAACGTATACGGTTTATGGCTTAATGCCGCAATTAATTAGTTAGGATTATTTTCATGATAAAAAGAATAACATATACCGGTAATATACGCGTAAAATGCACTTAATACTAAATTGTTATGAAAGAGTTTTAGCATTGTGCTTTGTGTAAAACAAACTGTTACAGCATTAAGCATTTTAGGCCTTAAAATTATCGCATCATATGTGATCTGCCTACAGCGACTAACATCAGCAACTTTTCTCTATTTTCTGCCAGCTTCTCGCCCACATTACTGTGCGCTACGGAAATTTATTTATTTGCTTACTTACTTATACTGTACGACAATTATAAAAATGGGCGTACTGCATGTGAATTAAGCTCATGTTTGGTCTGAATCTCTAGGTGTTGGTAATTTTCAATTTTGGGGTTTTGTTCTGTCTAATTTTGAAGAATATTTTTTGGTTTCGCCGAGCTTGATCTGTTTCGTGCTATTTCTAGTAGTGGTATTTTATTACCGGGCAGCTCGTTTAGGCACCTACCTGTGACATGTTGTAACGCTGATGATGTCAAAAGTATCAGCAAAGCCACCAGTAGCGACGCGAACGCCATGGCTCGACGTCGCCGTAGGTCTGACAGAGCAACTAGCTAACTGCTACGCCGATGCGTCTGCAAGTCCAGCAGCACACGACTGCGCGTCTGAAGCCGTCATGTGTCGAACGATTGAGAATGCGGCGCTGAGAACAGACAATAGCATTCCAGCGGTCTCTCGCCAGCTCAACAACGCTTGACTGACGTCACGTGGACGCAATGAAAACAACAAAGTCGATGGACAGATAGACGCGCTGCGCTGCTATAGGCTCTGCGATCATTCGACTCACAGAGATCGGCAGACACACAGAGAGAGCACCAACAGAATGGACGGCGGTCTGTCGCACTAAGCTGACTCGGCCGCCGCATGCCCTCATAGAACTTCAAAACGAGTAGCGTCGCGTCTACCCATAGTTGTAGTGATGAACCAGTATTTCTCGGTTATTCGTACAATTTGTTACAGAGATCAGCAATTTGGTTTGCCGTGCAAAGAAATCTATAAAAATAAGCACAGACCCAATATTTTTTTAGGAAAGATGGGGTGGGCAAAGATTCTAAGTGAATAAAATGAAGCATGCTAACGATTACACGAACTCGGCTCTGCGTTGCAAAAAACACAACATTTCTGACACAAGTCTCATTTAAATCACTGACATCAGTATCGCGCCACATAAAAATCGGAGAATACGATTTAAAATATTTCGGAAAACTGCTCGATTGTTATTTTATATCAACATTACACGAAATATTGATAAATGCAAGCTCAGAACAGTACTGTGGAACAATCTTCCAGTTTATCTTTGATAAACTTAGCATTAACTTTGAACAGTTTAAACAGCTGCTAAATAGCCGACATGTTCAGATCGCGTCGCATTGTGACCAACTAAATGTTTTACATTTTTAAAGTTTACTTTGTAACTGCCGAATCGATATATCGACAGAAATCGAACGTCGGTGTTAAAGATCGTCTCATCACTAAGCGATAGTCGACTGTGAAATGACGTAGACATAGTGCGGTGTGGTCAGTGATGGGGACGCTGCAATGGTTGCAGCAGCTGGCTGCTGCTGATGCTGGTCGGTGCGGGCTGTGATACGTAGTCTCGTCACATCGCAGCGTCCTTTATCACTTCTCACGTCGTCGTCGCCAGGCCGGTGTCCCATTATAGTTTCGCCCCCCCCCCCAAAAAAAGTCTTCCCCTGTCGACAATTCACCGGCACAAAATCCGCCCCGCCCGGCGGCCGCCCGGGCAGGACGGATTTTTTACCGGTAAATTGTCGACCGGGGAAAACTTTTCTGTTAGGTTTTATTGTTATATTTTAGGCGTAGTGTTTTTAGTTGTTAAGCGCTGCCATTCAGGACTGTAGGACGCGCTATACAAATTTCTTCGATTGATTGATTGATTTGATTGAGGGCGATTCTATAATGGGAAGACTTTTAAGGAGCGGGCGATATCTTAATAAGGGCGAGACATATCAAATTCGTGATTATCTTTCCCCTGGAGGATTTTTCACGGAGGAGACATTTTAATGTGATACCGGCGTGTCGTGTGTTCACTGGACGAGGCAAGGCCGAGGTAGACTACTACACACCGCGACTCACCGGTGCACGACGGACGGACGGACGACGTACGACCCTCAACGATCACACAGCGTCACACACACAACCTGCAGACATCGACCACCACCTCCAGTACCCTACACCGATCAGTCGTAGCCTTTCTCTTTCTGTCTCACCCAAACTCCACTACTTAGATTAGTTGTGGACCAATCAGACAGCTAGTTGTACAACAAATCCACAACGAATTGAAACGAGTGGAGTTTGTGTATTTTTGGCCAGTGTCTCTTATCTGTGTATCCACACACGGGTAGAGGCACAGTCACGCGCAAGCACGTCCCTGACAAGTGACAACTTCATTGTCACTTGTCAGCGTCGCGACGTTTGTTGCTTAGCATTTCAACAACAACTTGCCAAACACGAAAAGACAATTTGTTTTAAAACAAACACTTTTAAACTGATATTCGACTTTTGTTTTACCAAAAATATGCAGAAATGTTTTTACTGTACTGCTTGTGACAAAGACTGGTGTTGAAAATAGAAAATAACTTACGTTTTAAAATGTAAAATCATATGACTTAATTACGTTTAAAATACGTTGTGACCGCTACTTATAAGCTGGAGTGCGTGTAATTCGTATTTTCAAAATAAAATAGATATGTAATAACCAAATTTGCTACAACAGTATGTCAGTTTATTAGTTTTAAATAATAAGTAAGCATAATATGTTGTAAATGCGATACAAATATTACGGTGTTTGTAGTTTGTATAACTACAGCAAAATAGATTAAAGTATAGAGTACTCGGTACTTATACAGATAAACTATAAATATTATCAAACGATCACTTGTTATGACAAATTATAACAAAAACTAAAAATTTAAGGCAAAGCCCAACGTGAGTTCGCCCGGCGCTGTAAGTCCGATTGGGTAAAAATTTAAGCGGTTGAAATTTTCGTCGTAGCAAAATCACTGGCTCGAACTCAAATGCATTAACATACGCAGAACGCCAAATTTTGCATATAATTTTGGCCCTAAAATTTGTTTAAGGAAAAGCCTGCCCAATTTTTGGTTTTGCATTTTTCAATCGAATATACTTGCTAACACGTGGCAACGTTTCGCTGCAATCGGCCAACGGAGCTCGGAGATCTCAGGGCGAGAAAAAAGAATAAACGCTAGCAAATTTGAGCCCGCCGGGAACTACCGTGTCGAAAGAAGTAATTAGAAATTTAAGGCAAAGCACAACGTGAGTCCGCTCAGCGCTGAAAGTCTGATTGGGGAAAAATTTAGGGGGTTCACAGTTCCCTCGCAGTAACGTCACGTGGCACGAACGCAATTGCATTGGTCTGCACAGCGCGCGAATTAGTGACATTATAAAAATATAACAATCGGTCAAAAAAAATTGGAATAGTCAGAGAAGTAACAACAACTTTTAGTCCATTCATTTAAATAGTGCTTAGGTTTTAATACAACTATGATCTCGTGAAAAAATGTGTTTTAAGCTGCTGACGTCATTATGCCTGATAACAGCAATTGAGAAAGTCTGTAGTATTTTAATGGCGTGCCAGTTCATTAAAGATCACGTGAAAAGTTGTAAACAGACTGATACGATTAGTTCTACGCTGTACTAGTCGAGGTTTCGGAGAAAGTCATTATACGAAAAAAAAACAGATTTGATTCGACTCACATATCTGACCCACGAAAACAACTCACTATTTTTGGTGTCGACGATTGTTGCCAATACTGGTATTGCGCAGGCAAATTGGTCTTTAGTGTAAACGTTAAGAAATCTCACGTTTTTATGTCCTGTGGCCTACAAATAACTAATAAAAAAATTGTTCCGCCCCGCCTTATAGTAGTCCACCAAATGGAATATTCGCTAGTTCCCAATAAGTGTGATGTTATCGTAAACTCTTAGAAGTCCAACATAAAAGTAAAAATTTGGGACAAAGCCCAAAGTAAATCCGCCCGACGCCGTAAAACCGATTGGAAAAAAATTAGAAAATTAACATTTTCTTCGTAGCAAAGTCACGTGGCCCAAACTCAAATCGATTTTTAGGTGCAGAACGCGATTCAAAGTGGGCCAACGCCAATCGGCCGACGAAGCTCGGAGATCTTGTGGCGAAAACTAAGAAAAAGAAAAAACGCCAGCAAAATATAAACCCGCCGAGAAAGGAAACTGCTGTTTCCGGGCGCAATTAAAATTCGAGAATGTACAGCTTACGCACTGTTTTTTTTCACTGTCAACAAAGTGATTGCCCAGTCAAGAGCACTGTAGTACATGGCAAAAACTGCATGCACCGGTGACGCAGGCGCATTGATATGCGTGGCAGCATCGTGCAAGAGTCATTATCTAGTGCGTCGCGGCTGATGTCAGGACTGACAGATGCACAGCAGCAGCAGCAGCAGCAGCAGCGCGTGTCGCAGCCGGGACGACGACAAATTGTTATAAACTGACTTGCACATCAAACGAACCAACTCACATCCAGCACACACATAAACCAGTTTCGGCCGAACACCAGCAGTCTCTGGCGCAATTATAATCTACTCTCTTCCTCTCTCTGTCATCGTCTTGCGTCACTATGAACAGCAGCTGTGCAGTAGGGTGATCAGTCGTTAGTTCAAAGGGGCACTAGTGCGAATTCGGTCAGTTTCCCGTATGCCATAACCAGGGGCAGCCAGAGCCAACGGTCGCCTTTATCAAGTTCAGCCAAAGCTGTAGGCCCTTACGTCTAGGGTTATACCGAACTGATGACCTAACATTCCAGCAGCTCGTTGAAGACGCTGACGATAAACTGTTCAGCAATATACCAAAATAACCCGAAACACACACTCCACTATCTGCTGCCTAAAGAAACAACTCACGATTATGATCTTAGGCCCAGACGCCATAATCTAGAACTTTCACATAAGATTAGTTATGACGGTTGTGACTATATCACAAGAATGTTGCACAAGAATAGCTATTGACTATTGACATTTATATCATATAAGTTGCTTTACAGTTACTTTACATTCTGCAGTTTTTTTGATCTCGTCGTATGCATTTGTTTTTATAACAGCTTTTTTTTCTTTTTATTTCACGAACTACTTTTGATTAATTGTATTGTAACTCGTTGCGGTCTGTCAACTGTCGTTATTAAACGAATATGATGATGATGCCGTTTTAACAGGCGACGGACGTTACGCGTAATAAAGCTCGCTTTATGCGATCATACGATCACATCTATCTGCCTTTCTGTCTGACTGTCTGTATATAATTATTAGACAATAAGTAAGTAAGTACCAATTTATATAGCGCCAAAATCTCAGAAGAGAATCAGGGCGCATTTAAGAGGAGCGCTAAGGGGGCAAGATAGGTAGATTGAAAATAATAAGTCTTAAGATAACGTCTGAAAGAGATAAGTGTTTGAGCTTGACAAATATGAAAAGAAACAAAATTATACACTTGTGATGCGGAAACGTGGAAAGTACGGGAACCAAAAGACAAGTTATGGCAAGGAACGTCAAGTAAATGGCTGGAAGATAAGCCTGTAAACATTGTAGATTTGTGATGACGTAGGAGATCGGCTAGATAATGAGGGCTACTGGTATGTATAGCTTTATAAGCAAGCTTGAACCTGATTCGCTATTTGATAGAAAGCCAATGAAGCTGTGCCAGAAGGTCGGTGGACGTAAGAAGAAAAAAGCAAGTGAACTGCTGCGTGACGACTCTATAAGCAAATGCATGCTGCGCTCGCTGTAGACGGGCTATATGTTTTTGTGAGCCACCGACTAACTCAGAGTTGGCGAAATCAAGGCGTGATGATACCAAAGCGAAAGTGGCCACGGAATAATACATAAACGAAACGAATTTGCCTGAAAAAAGCGTATATGGTGGAAACAAAATTTAGATAAATAAAGCTAAGGTAACCTGCGTCGCCGATGTCATCAGTCATTAACCATCATTCGTCTGTAATGTTCAGCTGACAGACGGTCGTGCAGTCGTTCGGATCGTCGTTTGAGTTCTACCTGCGTGCGAGGTCCCTCGACCACGGCACAACGTGCACTGCCCGGTGCTTAGTACGTCACAGTGCGTCTGCGCAGTGCAACTGACGTCACTTGTCAACTTCCGCAACGTTAAGCACGACAGACTCACCTAATCAGCGCCAGCCATAGACAACGTCAATACCATCATCATCATCATCATCATCATCAGACTTCAGACGTCACGGATCTGCCACGCACTCATCCTTCAGTCCGCACAACCACCATTCGATCACCTTTTATAGCTCTGTACAATAACACGCGATCAATGTCACCGGTAATTAATTTTAGCATTCACTGTCCGTCAGCGGCTTCAGCGATGCTGATCAGTTTTAGCTTTGTAGTGAAAATAACGACTTCTGCATTTCACAAGGTAGAGTAGCGACAATATCAAGGTGAACTACAGTCATTTGCACCAAGTTTTTTCTTAATGTCACCTGCCAAAAATTATTAAAGTCAGCCAATGTTTCACGAGCTATTCAATACATGAAAGTGGCACCTTTTTATGGCCCACGGTGTAGAAATGTTCCTAACGGAAAGACATGTCAGTGGTCGCGTTGTTGCCATCTGCAAAAACGAGTAATTTTTTAAAATTTTAAGATTTTTTAAAGAACTTAGAAACCGTCGTATATTAAAAGCACAATAGTCGCAACGAATGGCAATAAAAAGCCGTGAATCTCTGTGTAACTCGGTTCGTGTGACTGATACAGTGTGCATGTTTAGTGATATTTTTCTCAGCATTACAGCTGCGCCAAAGCCTCCTCATCAAATCAGATCGCACATCTCGCCTGTCTGAATGACATGCACCTGTTATAATTAATTAAAACTCGGCTCTAACATCTTTTGTTGTCGACGAAATCAACTTCAATTATTTCCCCGCATTCCAAGTGCTAAGCCTTCCCGGTCTGAATGGGAAGACAATAATAGGCCTACAGGCTACAGTCAGTGTAGCCTATGCCATTAAACAACAGATTAGATTTGTTATAGGCTCGATTAACAGTTATAGACATGTGTTCATTTGTTTCTTAATTAAGACGCTTCATTCTGCATGATCACGAACTGGCTTTGACCTTTGAAAGCATAGTTAACGAAATAGGCCTAGTTGGTACAGATTTTTAAGCAAAGCTGTAAATTAAATCGCATTAACGAAATAATGAACACAAAATAGATTACTTGCCAGCATTTTAAACATTGCAAACATCTGCTTTTATATCTCAATATATCATAATAATTATCATCACAATCATCATTATTTCTGCAGCCGTAGGCACTACCAATCTCCCGACTGGAAATGTGTCTTGCCTTCATACCGTTTATTTTGTTAATTTCGTTTTTATGTTTACTTAATTGTACTAAAAATTATCTCATTTTAATATACCAAACATTAAGTCTAAGTCGATATTTTATAATTTTAAGCTGTTTACGAAAACTGACAATCGGTGTTTTAGCAGTTTTTTGCCCACAAGTTAGTCATAATTAACTTCTTGCGGTATACCCGTAGTTGTAAGCAAAAACTAACAAAACGCCAAAAACATAAAATTAAGGCTTATAGCTTTCAATAATCTACACTGGAATGCAATTTTTTTTAACGTTTGTCAACTGTGATGTTTTACTGCATGGTGAAACATAGTAAACCTTCAACGTTTGTCCACATTGTCGACAAATATTGACCAATTTTCGACATTGGCAACAAGCATAGCAAATATCGATGGTAGCCTATATCATTCTTAACATTAAATCATAATTTATTCAAACAAACTTTGAAAAACAAACTGACGCTATCTGGCGCTTAACAACAGCCATAACGCATGATGAATCTTTTAGCGGTGTTGCAGAGTGTGGGAAATATCAGTAAAAACGACCGCGAGCTGATGAAAGTTTTACTTTAAGAAAAGAACTGAAGCTTTCGGCGTTTGTTAGAGGAGTTTTCCAAAAAGAATTGGGCCAGGACGAGTATAGGCCGGCCGCGGAAGAAAACTGGTGCCGGTAGAACGACAGAATGACCGAAAGACAATAACCGTCTTCGATCAGTTCGCACATTGAAATTTTAAAATTTTGTGAAGCAGCAGCTCATCTGCAGTCAGTGGCGTAAACAAAAGGGGAAAGGCCAAAGGACCCAGGCCCCCAATCCTTTTAACAAAATATAAGCATACATTTAAACTGCACAAAATTTGTCGATTTAATCAGTTTATTTTAGAAAAAATAATGAAAATTGTTGCCGCCAGATCTCATCTTTTAAAGCCTGAAATGAATGCACCAAATTCGATTTCGGTTGGGGCTCCGCCCTAGACCCCGCTAAAAGCTCACAGCGCTCCCCAGACGCCCTAGCTAAATTTCAGGGGGTTTTACTTTTAAGGGAAAGAAAGGGAGGAGAAAGGGGAGAACAAGGAAAGGGAGGGAGGAGTGTTAAAGAAAGAGAAAGAGGAAGGAGGGGGACAAAAAAAGACAAAGAAAGGAAAGGAAAGAAAAACGAGGCCCCTCCCAATTGAAATTTCTGGCTACACCACTGTCTGCAGTCATAAAAGTGCTCTGCGCACCTAACCTACAAAAGTTCGTACGCAATTGAAAAAGAGACGGACGTTTTACGTCGTCTGTTCGGTGCATTCCAAAACACGATTTTTTGGCTAAAAACTTACAAGCGCTTCTCATTATTTCATAGTTATTGTCATTTGCTAGGTTGTGCCGTTTTTTACTGCCACAGTTGATTAAAATAAATTATGATTCATTGTTAAAAACTAGAAGGCGCTCGTTAGATTGCATATCTCCGCCTCCAAAGCCTGCAGATACGACACTTTTGCTCTAAGCCGAACAGACAGACGGACACACACAACGACGGACAGATTGACCAATCTCATAATTTCCTCTAATTACTTCGTTCCATTGGCGGAGATAATGAAATGACATTGAGTTGTGGCAAATTTTGTGGCTATCTGATTAAAAGCCATTTTTAAACTTATAACCTGTAATTTAAAAAAAATGGCCGCGTTTTTTGACCTACGTACCCTGTGTGCAATAATACCTTGTGTACTCTGTGTGCAATAAAACTCTGTAGTAGGTCCTACACACGTAGGTGTCTGACACAGATTATTGTTGTGGTTTAGCATGTTTTCATTAGGCCATATTTGGCCGAAGTATATTAAAGGGCCATAGATAGACAGACCAATAGTAAGTCACAGCTATTCGCCAGGTGTCGCGACTGACCTGTGTGTCAGTGTGCAACAGTACGGCAGTATAGCCGCCAGCATACTGATCAGAGCTCTGAATGATGGCAGCTTCATCAGCGTCATATTCATCAGACTAAATATAACTGTTCCGTCGTGAGCTCATCCCTGACCTACAGTGCCTGTGGGATTGGTGCAGATTGGCTGAGCATTGCAGAACATAACTGCAGCAAGCGTGGACGCAAACCATGCAGACTACTGACGTTCAGACTTCGGAGTGTAGGTCTAGTAGTCGACGCTGTCGATGACAGCCGGGTAAAAGAGAACGAGTTCAAAATCTCAGCGCTGTGAAATTTCCGTTATATGGTTCGCACAAATGCAATAACATACAGTTACAACAGAACTGCAATAAGCGTACGAAAAAATGAATAGGTTTATCATGTTTCAAAGTTGCATAGTTTACAATCATGCGAGCCTCTGCAATGTAGTCCTAATAGTGTACAATGCAGGTTCTCCGCAAATTTGTATAAACCTGCAGGAAACTTAATGTATTGTATCCTAGCCAAAGGGGAGGGAGGAATGGGGAATATTGCATGGTTAACTCCTCCCGTAGCAAATAGAGATTTTTTTCAATGTATTACAGTCGAAATGAAGAGCACAAAATTTGCGATGATCTGCAGCTATGACGCGTTATTGTCTCCAGTTTCTGGGAAATTCGCCGCCCCAGCCCAGAGTCTCATCGGCGCTATGTACACCCGGACCCCGCTGCGGTCCAGAGACCCCCTGTTTTGACCTCTTAGCAAATTTGTGGCTACGCTCTCCCTGGTTGTATTGCAAGAGTTTGCAAATACAGCTGCAATACAAAAATAAATTTCTGTAATATTAATAGTAGTTGTATTGCATTACACTGTAAAAAAATTTCCGTAAATATACGGAGAGTTTTCTCAAAATTATCCGTATTTGTTACGGAACTGGTTCTGTAAACATGGTGTTCCGTAAATTGACGGAAAGCAGACCAATTTTTAATTTATGGTTAGAGAGATAGGTTTGGTGACCGAAAACTGTATACCAAGGTGGTGAGAATGTAGTGGAAGCATCCCTGTAAGCCCCTGAGCAATGGGTAAAAAACCGACTGTGCACGTATGATTTGCTTTGTTATTATTGTTTGTATTTGTGTGTTTTACTGCATAAAATTTGTATACCATACTAACCGTACCCCGGCACTTGTCCATTAATTCACCCGCACCCGAATTAACCGCTCAACAGTAAAGCAATAAAAGCGCTGTTAGTCCACGCAACTTTGACGCTAACCACGTGCCAGCTGTGTCCACCTGATATTTCTTGATCAGCGCTGACGCACTAAGCCTTGCGCACTTTGTAGACATTAACGACGGTCAATCGACCAACTTTGATGTGTCGCTCTGTACAGGCAGTTCGTACATTCCGGCGTCGAAAAAAACTCGAGAGATAGACGCCTCAACTAAAGTGAGTACTATGTACATGTAAGTAGGCTTATGTTTTGTCGTTTCAACAGAATACTGTTAGGCCTAAATTAAAACAGTCTGATGTGCGGCAAAGTCATAAAAAATTGGCAAAGTCATTGGCGGCATAGATCTTATTACCTGATTCCAACAGGCCTGTCTTGCTTTTTCGAAATTGTTTGATAGTCACAGAACATACGCAGAGACAAGTTGCTAAGCGCACAGTAGTTAGTCTGCAGCCGGCCAAGCTGTCACGAAATGATGTCTTGAAATACAAACCGGTAACGATGCCAATACGCAATGTTAAGTGACCCGACCGAATCGGTCAGTCCTTTGAAATACGTCGTCGATCGCAGAGTCGATGCAGCTCATTTTCATTACATGCGCATAATAAACGATGAGCGATAGGGAAATATTTAGATACAGAGGATGAAGTGCAAAATTTATGTCAGCTTACGAAAATCGTGTAGGCTACTTCCTAATTCGTCTCCATGTAGAAACATTGATCATTCAACTGCTTGTTACACAAATCATTTTTGCTTCCACAGACAGTCTAAATTCTGAAAAGATATGTATGTATTCTTTAAACATTCAGTTGCAAAATTTCTATAATTTGAACAAAGCTCATGAGACGCGCGACAGCCTTAGCAGTTCCATAGTTCGCACATTGTCTAGATCCAGCCATTTCGTCGCAATCACCCTTGAAGTGTACACTGCAGCCGAAAATCGCAAAAAAACACGAACACACCTTATTTAAAAAATTCAAGGTCATTTAAGGTCATCGATGTTAATACCGCTAAAAAGCTCGTCACCCGTGCTTTTTATGATAAGCAGAATGTTCATGGCTATCGGCAACTGTTTTCACGCTAGACGAACCAATATCTGTAAAATAACCACTTTTTAGAGGGGTACCTCTCTTTCACGCTCTCGTGCGCAGGCCACATTAAACATAAATGGTTGGAACTTAAAACTACTCAAATCTACGTTTGATGCTGAAAATTCCGCATGCAGTTGTTTTAGTATATCTCCAACCATTTCGTCGCTATTCACTCTTGAAATGTGAGTTGCATCCAAAAATTGCTAAAAAATTGCACAAACCCTTTTTGGGGATTCAAGTCGTTTAAGGTTATCGGTGTTGATAAAACTAAAAAGCCCGTGACCAGTGCTTGTTATGATAAGCAACATGTCTGTATCTATCTGCAACCGTTTTCACACTAGAAAAGCCAATAGCGGCAAAATAACGTTTTTAAGGTGGGTACCAATCTTTAACGCCCTCGTTTGAGGGAAAACCCTTACCCAGCGGCACCAAATTTCGTCACAAAAAAAACTAGACTTTTTGTGGCAGTCCACAGTGTATGAAGATTTTGTGATCCTAACTTGCACCGCTCAAGGGTGTGACAGACAGACAGACAGACGGACGAACGGACAGACAGACACCTCGAAGATGGCTAAGACGCGCGAAGTATTACATGCTGTCGCGCGTAAAAACCGAATACAGAGAGCGTGTGGACTCATTTTATCATATATTGATATGCACTTCATACAATGTGTGTTTAAACAAATTATTTGTTTATTTTGTTTGGGTCGCTGTTGATAATTTTTATTACCTGAGAGGCTAAGCAATTACAAAGAAGCTTCTAGAAGCAGTGGTTAAAATGCAAATACTGTAGTCTGTATGTAGTGGCAAAATAGCATAAGATCTTATTATGTGACTTAGGGGCTTACGTCTGCACACTGCGTTTAAGAAATTGTATCGTTTAAGATAGGCTGAAAGCTAAAACGTAAGCTACGCTCAATTAGTGTTGGTAGAGTTCTGCTCTAATTCTACGGAGAATAGCCTAAACGCATGCGCTTTCTGATAGAGAAAGCGCGCAGTCAATCGTGTGTGAAAAGAACGCTGCTGCCCAGTGGAAATCAAGTTCGGTCTTCGAGTGATCGTAAACATTTCAATTGCATCTTCATCTGAAGCGCAACACTACATGCAATCGACATATCAAGAATGCACTCAGACAGTTCGAACTTTCGTCGAGTACGTATTTTACATGTAAATTGGCTGTCAATCGAGCTGTAATAGAAAATAAAGAATTATGTAATACAAAACGTGACTCGGATCGTGATCCGAACCCGGATTGTAATCGGCATCGACACTTTTTTCTGTCTTTCTGGCTTGGCGCAAAATTTTAATTTAATTGAGCAAACAGAGATATGAACTTAACAGCAAAGATTACTCATTTCTTTGCATGTGTATGTCGTAAGATGTTACTGACGTCAGAAAAGATTTAGCCGACAGAAGCTCGTAAACATCTCGCAAACGCTGCAAACAGCATGCCCAGCAGCAGCATCAACAGCAACGGGTGTTTAACACACAGAACCGATGACGTGGTTATTGGTCGCGAACGCGGAGACGCTGTTTGCACGCCGTGTGACGCTGTACACAGCGCGTGCACACCGTGGCTGCCTGGATGACTAGGACTTTATCGTCTTCTTTATCACCATCATCGTCGTGGCAGCAAGCGCCCGGAGCTGAGCACAGCACAGCGACGCTCGCCGGCACACCGGCAAATGAACTACTTAGCTTGGTTATTCGTCTGTCGCCGCTGAAGCACCACATCTGCGACACAGAACGTCGGTAATTGGTGCAGACGAAGGACGATGCAAGGCAGTACGCCGCGGGAGAGCTGGCAGGAGTGCAGGCAGTCGGGCTTGCGCCGGTCCGCTCGGCACCGCAACGCAACGACGTTATCTGGCAACTGTAATTAAAGCGTCTTAGCACTGCTTGCTGCTGCATGGGAAACGTCTTACGTTGACAGCGAGATGCGCCTCAGTTCAGTGCGGTGGCCAACGATCACCGTGTTGCAAATATACACTGTGGTTTAGAAAACGCGGCAGTTTATTTTTCATAACAACTTTAACGGATTTGGTTTTTTGAGCTATTTTGCATCGTATCGTTAGCAATTTTTATACAAGTTAGCAGTAAGACGTTTATATTTATAATGCGACTTGACCGAATGAAGACGAGAAAATGCAGAAAACGAACAAAGCCAAGAAAGTAAAACCGTTCAGTAGGCAACAGCAACTGCGTCATCGTGTTAAAACCGTGGCTACACGCACCGATTTCCTCTGAGGAGGTTTCTAAACTCGGAAGGCCTGTCGATGTCGGACAACACCTCGGACGAGAAAATTGGTGCGTGTAGCTACGGCATACACATCAGTTCATAATGATGTGCTGATGACCTACTGCATCAATACACGCCGGCAAGTGATGTGAAGACTGATCAGTCACATCTCTGCCGGAGTCTAGCTTCCACAGCACCACTTGTCCGCAGGTTCTTAAGTCGAGCCACTAACGACCACATTGTTTAATTTTTAGCCGACCGTACTTAAGTAACGGTCAAGCTATTAGCATGAGTTGTCGTCCGTCCGTCGTCTGTCCGTCTGTCGGTAACGGATGTATTGTAGCTAACCAGTAAGGCAAAGGAAAAAGGTTTTACACGAATAATTAACCATGGGTGTTAAACCCGGGCATGCAGAATTTCAGCCATCTGCTCCAAGGGGTTGAATGAAGGAAGTGGAAAAAAATCTGCGTTTTCAAGGAAAACTGGCCATATCTCGGAAACGGTAAAAGATACGGCCTAGGTTACTATTAATTACTTATAGAAAGTCGCATACGCCGTGTCAGGTAAGATGGAAATCATTGACCTTGGATGAGCTTAAAGGATCATAACGCAGTATGCAATGCCAATTGTACGATATTGTGGCTAAACGGTAAGTCGTAGGGAGTCTGCGATGGTACCATCGAATAGAGCGGTATCGACTTCCTATAGACTGTCAATAGTAACCACGTGTCCATTTGCAGCGGTTTGGCCGCAATTTTAAATGGAATGTTTAAAGCTATAATTAAGTGGCCGTATCTCGGAAATGGTGATAGATACGGCCTAGGTTAGGCCTACTAATTAATCACTAATAGAAAGCAAGTTAACAGATTAAATAGAAATCATTGACCTTAAATGACCTTACGTTATTGCGGCTAAACGGTGCGAGATAGAGCCTATTGGTTTTTAAATGACATGAAAATCTTTCAGTTTGAATGACCTTGAAGGTCAGTACTGCAACAGGAGGCTGTAGCGTGTCTTCTCGAGCTAAGCGTTTTTAGTGTGAGAAATATTTGTAAAATCTGCGTCCGATATATTCCTTGTTCATTTACTCTGTAGCTGTTTATATCATCTTGCGAGATGACCACGTGCATGGAGCAGTAGCTATTAATATCGCTTGGCGAAATGACCACGTGCGATGTCTGTTATACTAGCGTTTATTGTAGAATTCGAGACAGCGTTCAGTTGACATAGAGTGCATAGAACTGTCTCACCTCTGACAAACTGCTTTCTCTCTGTGACTGGAAATCGGAGGCTGGGCTACAAACGTAGGTGGTACGGTCGGCTTTTCTTAGCGATAGCTGGGTTTCTTGTTAAAACAAGTGTTGATAGTTTTTTGACACGTTAAAAAATTTTTTTGAGATATGTATCAAAAACTAGTTTTTCTTACTATATTTGGCTTTTGCTGTCTTGTCCATTAAGGAATGAGAAACACAGTTCATGAAACAGAATTGTCCGCAACACTTTACGACTTCATAATAAGGTTTTGTTTGATATGTACTAGTTCTTAACAAGTCGCCGACTATTTTGTTCTATTGAATGAGTACTCACTACTTGCAACAGCGTATTGCTGCAAATCATGCTGCGTTTTCATTTATTTATTTATTATTCAGCGCTGACATCGATCACAGTTACATAATAATAAAGGTTAAAAAAACAAACAATAATAGGCCAGTGTAAAAGTAGCAAAGGAGCACAAATAACTTTCCTAATTAGTGAAATACATTAAAAATTTAGAGAGATTAATCAGTTGTAAAATAGCTTTGAAGTTGGTCAAAGAGAAGGTCAGCAATCCAGGGCGAAGCAAACATTTATCTCTGATTAAAACGGTGGACAATTTTATTAACTTCTGTTTAAGTATGGCTACCTGAGATCAAAAGTAAATAGCCTCGTTTAATCGGCCACTATGTACAGACGAATTCAGCAGTGTCGCTATTGATCACTCGTACATCTGCGTCACCTTGTTTATTTACTCCGCTACGCAACAATGCTTCTTCAACCACACTGGAACTATAGGCAACCTGGAAAGTCGACACGAGACGAGACAGAACTAAACGCACAGCTGATCAAAAGTGCAAGTCTACAGGGTGCGGCAAAAAAGTAGCCCCCTAAAGTTTTTCGCCGTTTTTACAGCAACCGTTTGGAGTTTTAATTTGAAATTTTACACTAAATTATCGTTCTTTTAAAGCAATCGCCGGCTGCCCACCGGATTCATCTTCCAGCAGGACGGCACGCCAGCACACACATCGCGCAGGACACATAACTGGCTGTGGGCCGACTGTCCAGATTTGATCACAAAAATCAATGGCCACAAAATTCGCCGAATACAAACCCAGTGGACTATCACGTGTGATGTGCAATGTTGGAGGCTTACCGCAAGCTTGAAACAAAGCCGAAAACAATCGCTGAACTCAAGGAATTGCTTCAGGTTATCTGGGGCAACCTATTACAAGGACCGATCGACAAGAGGGTGAAAGACTTCTCAAATTAAGCGACTGAAGGCTTGTGTTGGAGCTTGGAGCTGTCGATGGACACTTCGAACATTCACAGTGACAATAGAAATCTGGCATGTGATACATTAGTTAACTGTGTCGTTTGACTTGTTTTAGCGATGTTATTGAACTGGTGTTGTAGCTTGAACATTTTTAACGCTGAAAAATCGGTAGGCGGTCATGTTAAAAAGTCTATAACTTCGTTATTTTTCAATGGAATCTAATTTTATTTGGCATTTCGCCGTAGAACAATTCCAGAAATAAATCTGTAAAAATTTCAGATTAAAACGCTGAACTGTTGCTGAGAAAACAGCGAAGAAATTTAAGGGGCTACTTTTTTGCCGCATCCTGTATAATAGTAACATTTTAAATCAAAAAATGCGATAGGCCCTAGCACAATGCTGTTCTGTTAGATATTGTGTTAGATAGTTTGATTAGCAGTCATTACAACGCGAAGATAAATCACTTTACAGTTTTTGATTTGTTTCAGTCAATTATTAATCTGCAGACTTTTTCCAATTGGTTTGCTATACTATTGTACAATTTAGGCCTATGAAGCTTTTTTAATCTCTATAATGTGCAACGCTAATGCACAATACGTGTAGTGGCATATGCGTGTAGTAGATATGCGAATGGCAATTAATGCTAACGCAATGTTGTAATAGCGCTGTGCTACAAAAAACAGACTCAACTGTCTTCAGCAACTGTTTTTGCTTAAGGCAAAATGTGATATTATGGAGATATAATTGTAGCCAGAATCGTGTGAGAGGCGGGCAGACCTGATGCGAAATGAATGATCTGCTACGCTCTGTTAACTAAGCCTAGAAATTGCTTGCGTGCGACATACAGCAACCACTGGTCTGACTGCTGCCCTCAGTCACTAATGGTCTGCATCGTCGAAATCTCTTTCGTCATATTCAACTATCTTGTAAACATTTCTTGAGTGCATGTACTTTGTTGTTATCACATAAAGTAGCCTACTTCAAAACAGCGAGCGTATACTTTTACAAGAATACGGAGACAACCTGTGGGAAGTAAACAGCAGTGACAATAAAGGTCTATTTCCACTACGGCTGCGCGTTGCGTTGCGTTTGAACGCGCGTTGCAGCGCGTTGAAAAGGGCGAAGACATTTTTTGGGAAGTATATTAATGAGTTAATATGGCCGACAAATACGAAGATTGTTGCTTTTGGTAGCAGTATTTAGACACGTAGCATGACCGGTAGTTGAGTTCCGTGCAGTGTGTGCCACCCACGTCGCACGCGAGTCATTCGATCGTCAAATTGGACGGTGGGTGGCGAAGGCTTGTGACGTAAGCACTATTGCTGGCGTCGCGACGAGCAACCTTTCCTACAGTTGACAGCATTGCGCATAACATTTTATCGTCCTCTGCCGTACTATCTAGGTCTATCAATCGACATTGCGTTTCTCCGGTATTATCAGTACGTGTGACTTTATGACGCAACCGGCTTAATGTCAAATACGGTAACTGTTTCAGCATTGAGAGTTCACTGGAGTTAGCCGATTGGAGCAGAATTGTAGCCAGTATAGCCAAAGTTGAAAAGTTGAGTAGGCTATACCGTGATTAAAAAAGCCACGTCGACGTCGGCAATTGTCCAAAGTTGTGTTTTAATTTTTAGTACTTTATACCACTATATTTTAGGAAATGAAGTTCCCCAAATTTCTAGCCAAATGTTTCAAATTACACTTACTTTGTAACACAATGCAAAACTTGGTGGCAGTCAGCCGGCGAACCTTCGAGATTATGCACCACAAAAGCAGAAGAAAACGCCAGCAGCAAAACATAATGGTTTGTTTTTATTATCGTAGGTATTTTTTCGTTTGTTTTTACTATCGTAGTTACTACAGGTTAGTCATTAACTAAATTTCAAACTATTTATCAAGTTTTTTTGTCATTTTTAGTGTTTTGGTTAACTCTAGCTTCGTACCGTCAGATATGGGACTAATTGGCAATTTTTGTAATTACTAAAAATTTGAAAATGCCCATTAATTAAAACTAAAATTGATGAAAGTTCACAGTTATTTGATTAGAATGTATTTGTTGGTTCGTCATTAATTAAAATTAGCTTAAAGTGGAAGCACAAGTTAAATAAAACACAACGCACTGGCAGTATCGCAATTTTAAATTTTTATTCAAATTTTTTTCTAAACTTGAATAAGAAAAACGTAAATACGCATTTATTTTGATTTTGTTTATTTTTTGGTTACTGATAGTCACTATAAAACAAATGTTAGCACTCTTTTTGTCGTCTCAGTGCTATGGTGGCAACAATAATCCAGTTAAGCATCTAATTAAAATGCAATTGTATATATTAATAATATTTTCCAATTAACTACCATTTAAATTACAATTTCTTGGCAGTCAACTAAAATTAAAATTATCAAAAAAATTAATTAATTATTTAGTTAAGTATAATAAATTTAATTAATTGTTCATCTCCGGGTACCATGCGGTCGACTTGTTCTTTGGTTTTTAAGCGCAAGCACATTGTAATCGTCTCATCGTGTCATTTTCAACAAGCCATTTCCATGTGGTATTTTTTGTTGTGACCGTCTGCAGCGAGGAGCGAGCAACGGACGGGGGATAGAGCGTGTGATGATGAGGATAAGAATGGAAGCCCAGCAGACTGACTGACAGACAGAGACAGTCTGGGTGTGTACGGTAGAGTGATGACAACACGGACACTCGCACAACACACAGGGCGGGTGGTGGTGTTGTGTTACTGCAGCAATGAGTTGCAAGCGCCGAGTCTGCACCGTGTTTGGTCGCCCACTCATTGACTGCGGCGCGGCGCAACTTGCTGGGCAGTCTGTAGAACGTCTGTGAGTAGTCGCCGGCGGCACAGCACCTCGACGCTACGATCAATCGTGCGCCCGCGCTGCCTCCAAGACGACGACGATGCCGCTATACTACACTAGTACATAGATCTCATTTCGACGACTGGTTGACTGCCGCGGCCCTAGACGTCGTCATCATCGTCGTCGTCATCAGCAGCAGCAGCAACCAACGTCTTGTTAACGACTCGTCTCTAGCCATACAGTCGTGACCGCGCGGCGCTCACTCGCTGTAAAGGTCGTTATTTACGTGTGGCCACGTACTGCAGTGAGTGCCTCGTCGTCGAGTCGACTCGCCGCCGCTCTTCACTTTTGTCATTCTCCTTCGTACGGTTGAATCGCTCGCCGTATCTCAACAGCAGTTTGGTCGTCGTACTCTCTGCAGCCAGGTAACTTCCGATTACTGTCAGAAACAACTTAATGTAGCCAACCAACGATTACCGCCAGTTGATTACTATTTATTTACTAAGCCGTAAGCCAATAGCTGTTGACTGATAGAACAATAAGACACTGTCTCAAATGTGATTGCTACGATGAGCCATAAAAATACGAACTACAAAAAAACTTAAAGAAACTGCATCAACAATTTTGTATACATAATAATGAAAGGTTGTGTGGTATTAATTTATAACATTAGTAGTATACGAAGTAACAAAATAACTATTAAGACAGTAACATATACGATAAGGTAAGATGTGATAAATTTTATGTCTATCAACGGACACAAAATTTTGTATTTTACCTCAGCGTTACAAAACTCTACAAGTTGTTTAATAAAACACAGAACTAATCACATGTTAAAAGGTGCGATAAACGCGACATAGCAAGCATAGCAATTCTTTATTTTACATGCCGCGACTTTAAGATAGACGCGTGCAAGATCCCGCTTGAGATTTTGCTGAAATTTTCCCAGATTTTTACGCAAGACGTTTTAAAAGCATTTTAGATGTGGTTGCGTGTAAAATAAAAAAACGAAACATCTGCAAAATTAGCATAATTATGTTTCGTGTTTTACACGGCGCCACGGCATACTGCTGATGCGATTGCAAATTGCTTGGCGACAGATGTGTTGGTTCAATGCAGCTCCTCGTTGGGCGGTCGTGTATAGGCTTGGGGTTTTGCGTGAAACGTGGTGTATAGAAGATTGTTTTTTAAAACTCGCACCAGTTTTCGTATACTTTTCTAAATTACATTTTTGCAGGTTTGTGCATTTTCATATACAGCAATCTTTTAGAACAAACGTAGCCTATCAAGACTGTTAATTTTGGTTATTTGAATGCAAGTTTCTATACAGCTGCAGTCTATTTAATGTAAAAAAAACATATTGAACAAGAACAAAATTGTACATAACCACGTTTGCAGATGTGCGTATTGCTGTTTAATTTTAATAACTTACACGTTTTTACGCTCGATAGCAGAATGCTTCGCGCGTCTTAGCCATCTTCTGGGCGTCCGTCTGTCCGTCTGTCCGTCTGTAACATTGCGATATTGCGTCAAAACGACGCAAGCTATAGGATCACGAGATCTACTGCGAGATTTCCAAAGACTTTAGCTTATCTTGACAAAATTTCGTGCCCGTAGGTGCGGGGCTTTCCTTCGTACGAGCGCGTCAAACAGAGGTACCCCCTAAAAAGACGTTACAGTGTGAAAACGGTTGCAGATAGGTACAGACATGCTGCTTATCATAACAAGCACTAGTGACAGGCTTTTTAGATTTATCAACATCGATGATTTTAAACGACCTTTAACCCCCAAAAAAAGCTTTTAGTGAATTTTTCGCAATTTTTGAATGCAGCGCACATTTTAACAATGAATTGCGACGAAATGACTAAAGACAAATAAAGACAACCCGCGTATGAAATTTTCAGCATTAAACGTAGATTTTAGCAGTCTAAGTCCCGATTCCTTAGGTTCAAGGATGTCGGCGCAGGCGCGTCAAAGTGGTTATTTTACCGCAATTATCTCGTGTAGCGTGAAAACGGTTGCAGATAGGTACAGACATGCTGCTTATCATAACAAGCAATAGTGACAAGCTTTTTATTGGTGCCAACGCCGATGACCGTGAGTGACATTGAAACCTCAAAATAAGGATTTTAGTGCATTTTTTGCGATTTTCAGCTGCGAACACATTTTAAGAGTAAATTGCGCCGAAATGGCTGGAGATGGACCTGGACAACCTACGTATGACATTTTCAACATAGAACGTACATTTTTAAGAATCGACGTTTCGATCTTTTAAATTCAAGGAGTCGGATGGCTCAGATTTAAGTACTCTTTCAAGATGCATTAATATTTTATTGCTGTAGGCCTACAATGACTGCCAAAGTGACAGGACCGCTGCTATCGCGCGTCACGTGAGCTTTGCTCAAATTACTTGTAATAACTGTTCGTCACTAACGTAACGATCGTTCTGCCATATTTCTTGCTTGCTTTGCTCTTTATAGTCCAGCTGTGGAAAGAATGCCTCATTTGACATTTTGTTATGTAAGCAGTCAATAGTATTTTACAGAACGACGTATTCACATAGTTCCAGTTTGCTTTGTCGCTTAGTCGTCGTCATTCCTCCGCGAGACACAACCCACGGCGCACTTTGCCTTTGAGGCCATTGCGCTCCTGCACTAACAAGCTTGGACGTCAGTCTTCCATCGTCACGCCACCTGACGCATTGTGGCGTTTCAAATCAAGTCGTATTTTTATTTAGACGAAAGTGCCTGGACACGCAAGTCCATAAGGACATTGACGCGTATTGAAATACAAAAAAATAATAGGAACGTCAAGTAGGCAAAATGTGACGTGATAAAGTCAGCTAGTATAAGTGTGCTGGAGTTCACAGAATGTATGCCTAATTTTCGTTTAAATAAGCATGTGCTAATAGCACTAATAATTTCGTGCAATTAAATGTTTCAGATATCAGTCAACATTGTCATTACTGACCGAATGAAAGTACATTGAAGGTACTTGGTTTATGTGTCGAATTTGTGAGAAGAAATTCGGCCACTGTGTCAAATTTAAGACTTATTTTCTTCGTCACGAAGGCACGAAGCAAGTAGTGTTTAAGGAGACAATCTTCGGTGGTCATTTGCAGCACTTTTTGTGTAATTAAAGCAGTTTTTTGGGCACATCATCTCAAGTACAAAGATAAAACATCCACTGATAATGCGTACTTATTGGTGCAAAAAATGCAGTAACCACAACCATTAGCGACCATGGCACTCCACAGTACGTCACTGACAGGAACTGCTAGCGGCGTTCGTATTCCTGCCACTCATCGATTTCTATTGGATTTTCGTGTCTTTGTTTTGCCGATGACGTCGACTGTGTATCTCCGTGCAGGACACTGCAACTTTACATCAGAGTACAGTTAGCGATTCTCTCTGAAGCCACGTTTAAACTGAGATTGTAAGCTATAAGATTTACTAACTCTTTGATTTGCAGAATATTACAGCAAACGTGCACTCAGGCCTGTGTGATAAAAAATTAACGCAAGATAGGCGAATACAATAGAATTTTTATACACGTCATATTTGTATTGGAGTATCAATATTTGTATCTTTTGTTTAAAGGTAACGGAAAAGTTTTTTTGATAATATTGTATTTACAGCTTTACATTGTATTTACAGTTTAATCATTTTAGTGGGCATGCGTGAACTGTTTGATCATATTTGGACCACAGCTTGTACATTTAAAGTTGGTTAAGCTCCAAATTACTTCATCAACGGGATTATTTCTCGTTTATGGTTATGTTATGTACAATAAAACAGGGGTGTTTTGATTTTTGATCTTGTTTTGTGGCTCGGTAGTCTAACGGTAACGTGTCGGACTTGTAATTCTGAGGTAACTCAGAGGCACAGATTCTTCTCTGCACCGGTACACTGCCGGGTAACGTCTTTAGGCAAGTTGTTCACACACATGTGCCTCTGTCACCAAGCAGTATAATTTGGTATCGGCTTCACCGCTGGGACATAAACAGGCGCATCGCGCGATACACTGGCCCCGTATCCGTGGTCTCGCAGTGTAAAAACTGGTGTCTGGCTGAGGGCCAAGAAAACGGAGATCAGCGCCGCCCTATGGCCTTAAGGCTCGGGAAGGACTTTACGTTTTTTACGTTTTGATGTGGCTACATGTAAAATATTTTCCTGAACAGGCTTTAACAATTTTTCCGCATCGTGATAGATCGGATTTTATTACAACTTTATTTCAGTCAATGACTGGCGGCAAGGGGCAATTGCTCTTCGTATATTTTGGGATGTTGGAACTGCCCACGTAGGCTACTCACGACGATGCTGAGTACAATGGCCACATGGATGGACAATACCGCTGTCTGATACAGTTACCGCGTTGCTGACGCCACCAGCAGTTCCTATAGCAGTTTGTCAGTGTTCCGTTGACAGAAAACGTCGCTTTGACATGACGGAAGTAATTATATCAGTGTTTCGCGTCACATCCGACGTCTAATGGTAAAGGTATGAATACTCGCTACGGCGCTGTGTGCTGCATGCTCGAAAGCATCGCTCAGCAATCTAGGAAGTAAGCTGGCAGTTGATTGGCAGGAGCTAACAGTATTACAGCGCATTATGCAACCGTCCATTGCGCGCGATAATTGACAGATGGATCAGCGGTGCAGCTTGCAGATATACCACTGCTTCGATCAGCCACACGGTGCCTTCGCCCTGTAGTTCTGTGCTACGATAAACTATGATACCGCCTGGCAGGTTTACAACGTACATATGTAACATCAACAAAAAAAACCTCGGGCAGAATAAAAATATTACATTTTGCAAACCCTTTTGCACAATAAATGCCGTCATATTGTCACTCTGTAGTTACGTGTACTAATATACAAAACGTTTTGCAGCATTTTTGCGTAAAACGGCCTTAAGTTATACTACGACGTAAAGCCATCTGAGTAAAATGAAAATTGAAACTTATCAGGAGATAAGTTATCCAAAACTCTTCAATTACGTTTTTACCGATCATTGCTAATGTGCTGATAGATCTATTAATATAATTTGTTATCATGGTGCAAATTTGAAAAAGCAGGTGTACACTTTACACAAGTTTGAAGCTCGAGCACAGTGTTGGTCCAGTGGCTTATTTGATATATTGCAGCGGCCAGTCGGAAGTCAGCAAGGATTAGCTTTGCGCCGTAAGTTAAGCTTACTGCTGACATCTCTCTACTACCTGCGTGTATGCAGCATGCTCTAAAAGCCTTAGTGGATACTGCAATTACATACAGACGTACGCCAAGCAGTCTCCGTGCTCTCGTGCTATCGATTGATAAAATGCGATGTACTTCTGATGTTTCTAATTTCTGCAAGACGCTCTGAGAAGAGTAGACTTTTGCTACAGGTGAGCCCAGAGGTAATGGAGACTCATTAAGTAATGGCTCTATGATGAAAGGTCGTAGCCTACGCCTTATTGCGGTAATGCTCTATCTCTTACTTATCAGCAATGGCCGAGACTATTGCAGCGGTGCTTTTAGTTCAGCCGTACCAGCTATCTGGAACAATCTTCCAACTTCAGTCATTGAAGCAAACAGTTTGCCTGCATTCCGTCTTCGACTCAAGACACATCTGTTTACTGTTGCTTTTGAAAACAGTGGTTAACTGTAACGTAGCCAGCGCCCCTGTATCTTTACACACGTTTAGTTTTATGGCGCTTTATAAGTTCGTTTTTAACTTTAACTTTAACTTAGGCCTACATGACTTAGTCGACCTACCATATGACAGTAGCACAAACAATGTAGGTACATTGTGTCGACGGGTATAGTTTTTTTAAGAATCTATACAACATCTATCTTTTAGGCAGCATTGTTGAAAACATCAATGATGCCGGCAGTTGCAACGGATTTCACCGTCCGTCTCTCTGTCCGTTTGTCCATCTGTCATGTTCGTACACCGTGCTAGAGCTATGGGAATTGGGACGCAGTGAGGTGCCATTTTGCAAAGACTGTTTAAGACACTCATGTGGCCGCCGGATAACACTGTTCTTAAACAGAAGTCCGGCCACACTGAAATAACTAATGTACACATACATATGCGATGTAACAAGGAAGAAAGACGTCAGAAGCAAAATATTTTTGTTCAAGAATGATGTTTGCTCATTCGCCGATGCTTTTCGTTGTCATGTCTCAATTAGACTCCACCGACAGTTATTAGGTGATCCCGAAGCCACATCAATAAAATTTCATTGCGAGTAGCTTCCGTGACTGACAACAATTGCTAGCTGCAACTTGTCAGGTTTCTGTCAAGTTCAGCAAACAGCGCTAAAGATGTAGAACTGGATAATAACTGACTTGAAAATTCGGAGGTTCGAAGTAAGTGACAGAAGTAAGTCCGTACATGAGACTTAACCTACGTGTTAATTTCCTACTTAGAACGAAATGGAAAATGATACTACGTCAACTGCTCACCAGATGGGACACACATATGTAGAGTATAGCCGAGACTATTGCTTATATAGCTTAGTCGACCTATATAGGCCTAAGCAGAGCTACGTCGACAAGTGAAGAGCAGGTGCTACAAGATGCGAGTGCAGGATTAACGACAAACGTCAACGCCACGACGTCTGCAAAGACCTGCTAAGTTGGCTTCAGTGCTGTGCGCGTAACCGGACACTTCGGACCTAACTTTTAGGTCTAAGACACTTCGGACCTATTTTTTACTATATATTTTTCTGCTACTAGCAACACGTTTTGGAGAAATTCTGCCATAAAATGAAAAACTGAAAGCTAAAAACCTTCATTTAGAGAAAAATTACGCGAGAAAAATTAAAATTTTCTGCACCCAGTGGCGTATTTAGGATTTGGCAAAAAGGGCCATGGCGAGCGCGTAGAGCGCGAGCCTATAACGGGAGTCTGGGGGCGGAGCCCCCAGCGGGGTCCAGGGGCAGAGCCCCTGGT
>Ga0209367_1000173_pt1 | contig 51152 bp, 28 predicted proteins | sample WorMetLIZISLAND2_FD_187412 | JGI IMG/M metagenome (GOLD analysis project Ga0209367, IMG submission 187412) | Marine gutless worms symbiont microbial communities from Max Planck institute for Marine Microbiology, Germany - Olavius geniculatus... ... | reverse complement strand
ACCCCCAAAAGGCACTTCCTTGCGCGAAACCGCGTCATATGAGCCATCGTGCGTTAAAATCAGTTCAGTCGTTTTTCCTGTAGAGGACGGCAAGAAAAAAAGGAAAGGGAAGGGAAGGCACAAAGTCACGCAAGCATTATATTTCACCTATTCGTGGGGAAGCCCCCCCCGTAAACGGATTTTCACCAAATTTTGCACATCAGGAGATATGCTGGACGTAATCATCTGTGCAAATTTTGGAGTTTCCCATTGAAATGGCTGGTCACCCTTACAACAGTGCTGCGCTACCGCGCAGCCTGTAAGCAGTAATTAAGTTACATGATAGTTAAGTCGTTTTAGTGTTCTGGTAATTGTTTGTCGTTTATCATATTTCTTTGCAGATCAAGAACTGCTTGCATAGGATAGTCAGCGCGGACCTTCCTCCACTGGGGGAGAGGAGGCTGTGCTCCCAGGCTCCTGGAAATCTCGGGAGGAATTTATCAAAGAAAAAGTGTGATTAGAAGGACATGACATGGTTGAGAGGCAGGCCTAAGAAAGAAAAAGGCGGGGGGAAACAGGGGGAAGGGAATTGAGGGGAATAAATTGGGGCAGAGCATATATAAGCTCTTGGCAGCTTTGTGACAAAGTCCTGGAAGCGCAAGTGCAAATAGCCTAGGCCCCTATCGCTTTTTTACTCATCGTTACAATGCCAATGTAACCAAAGCTATAGGTTATTTTGGCATAGGCTACTCACTATATACCTGTTAAGTCTGTTCATGCAGTGGCATTGAATGAGCTCTATAATTTAATTTAATTAAGTGTTACAGTTCTACATTTTAGCATTTTACCTAGTGTTGCGTTAATACAACGATCGAGATGTGTCGTTTTACGTCAGAATGGAACAGAATACTTTATTTTGGAACTATTGCAAAGCAGTGGAATTTTAAATCCTGGCTGCAAAAACTATTTATGCTAGCTACAGTCAGGCAGATGTGTTAACGTCAGGGACAGTCAGTACAACTGACAGTTCCTGTGTAAATGGATATTACGTTTTAGTGTCTTGTTAAGATGATGTGTGAAGTAAAACGGTTTTTTGTTTGTTGCAATATAATTACATTAATTTTAAAAATAAGGTCTACTCGACAAGTAGCGAGTAGATTGCCTTATGTGTTTGTAAGACCGTGAAGGTCTCATCCGTCCTTGTCAAGGGGAGTGCTAACCTTCTCTCCTTTCTTACAACACGCATGTAGATGCGCGTTGCCGGCTATAATGGCCCGCTCGCCGCTGACATACGAAATAATGGTAGGCGGAAAGTTTAGAATTTTTGTAACAAATACGTCATTAATGAGAATAACCTATGTATTACACAGCATTAACCAGTAGATTTAGAAGGCAATAATTTAACTGTTAATATAGTAGTAGATGTTTCCTGAAATAAATAAATTTTAGCAAATAAATTTCGATTGCAATTCAGTTTCATTCGCCAGGTGGCAGCACAACGTGACTACCACCATGAAATCAGCTGTTGAATCTAAGGGCAGATTTTGCGAACGCTGCAAGTTGACAAACGATTTACAAACAAAATGCGTTCATGAAAAAACAGACATTATTATAGTATACAATTATAGTCCCGATAGCTGACACGATACGCGGTCCCGCCTGCGTTACTAAAGCAGAGCTGGAAAATTGGTTTTAAATAGGGCCTACCTAGGATTTTAATCATTTAAAGACAATTTTGAAAGTTTTTTTCAATTACAGATGTTGTTTAATTTCATATATTCGTTGTGATTTTTAGACCGACCGTCAAGCTGTAAGCTTAAAGGTCGTGGGCCCGTGGCCCTTTGCTACGAAGATTATGACTGTCTATATCGTCTCTGTAACGGATTGTGGGCCGGCTAGGTCTTATTGGAAAAATTTTAAAAGTTTTCCCAGCTCTGATTACTAGATGAAGTGCATATTAGGCCTACATAAGCCTAGGCTACATACATACAGCTCAAACTTGTTCAAAAATAATTATGCGAAGTGCAGTTAAATTTATGTTTGAGTGATAGGGCCTAGGTCTAGCCTAGGAGCGGTCTTTTCATTTAGTGTATTTGCTAATAATATACTAGCTGGTATGCCTAAAATGTACTGAATATAATTGAATTATGCACAGCAATAGGATACACCAACGCTTGATCGCACAATAGGCATCACTTATACACCGTGTCTGGATAAAAAAAGTCTAGGCTACAGTTTTTCCTGAATAACTTTAACAAATTAAAACATATTGTTACAATTTCTGGCACACATTATACCAATGTTACGTTTTACTAAAGACATCTAAAACTAACCATTGAAATTTATTTATCACCAAGTATTGCGAATTTAATTATGACGTCATTGAAAATGCCGTTTTGGTGGAAGATGCCGTCTAAATTAGCCTCAGCAGTACGAAAAACAAAACAATTGTCTAAAAAATGCACTGAAAAAAAACGTGAAATTGCCAGAATTTTTTTAGCCTAGCTGTGCTTATCGTCATGTTAAACGCGGCCGTTGCGTGCACTACGGGAACCTCGTTGTGCAGCAGCCGTTATCAGCAGGCAGCATCATTTCTGCAGCCTGCGTTAGCGTCGCGGTAGCGCGTATTTTGAACGAACTTTTTCACCCTAAATTTGGTTAATAGCGAGTTTTGTTATTGTTGTTGACAACTCAGGTAGCTAGCTACAAGCTAAAAAACTAGTTTTTGTATTCTTTTTTGTTTTAATTCTGTATAAAGTTAAATAAGAATACGAGGAGTGTTCTCTCTAATTAGGCGATGTGGACTATTGGTTGCACATTACTTTTGTAACATACAAAAGCATTGCTTTTACCAGAATTTTTTTAGCCTAGCTGTGCTTTTCGCCATAAAAAATTACCAAAAATTATAAATGCGTGTTTGATTTTGTTGAAATTATTATCCGAAACATTGCTTTCTTTTTTCCACCTAAAATACAGCAAAAACGGCATATCAATGACGTCACAGTTACGTTATATATATATATATATATATACGCATTACATAGTGATACCGCAATGTGAGGAAAAAAATTACTAATGTTTTAATAAAATGGATTTTCTTGACAACTCATGCCAAAAATTATGAAAAGGCCAATATGTTTAACTTTGCCAAAGATATATAAAAAATATCGTAGAGGCCTAGACTCTTTTTTCATCCGGACACGGTGTATATACAACCGCAGTGCTCTCAGCCGCACGATGTTGTGTTATCAGTAGCGTAGCCAGAAATGTGGGCCTCGTCTTCCTTCCCCCTTTCCCTTCCCTCTTCTCCCGTCTCATCCCTTCCTGCCCTTCCTCTTTCTTCCTCCTTTCCCCTCTTTTTCCCCTCCCTTCCCTTAGAAGTTTAGGTCTCCCAAATTCTTGCCGGTTCGGTGGAAGCGCTGTGAGCAGGGTGTGGGGCAGAAACCCAGCTGAAATCGAATTTGGTGCATTGCACGAGTCCTGGTGGCAACAATTTTAATTATATATCCCTGAGTATATCTATATTTAAACAAAAAATAAGATTGGGAGTTTGGAAGCCCAGGCCCCTTTTGGTCTACGCCACTGAACATTATAAAGTAGGCTACGTACAGCTATATAAACTGACTCAAAGCAAACATCGAACAACCTGAAGAACAAACTGCAGTACCACTGGCGTAGCCATGGGGGCATTAGGGGCACGTGCGCCCTCCAGGAGCCTACTCAGTGAATCAAAATGGTGCCAAGAATGCGCACAGCCCTCCCCAAGCCCCTTTCCCTGTTGGGGAGGGGACACCCCTCATACCCACTCCTCAAGCCCCAGTCCCTCACTACAATTAGATCCTGGCTACGCCACTATGCCACCGTGTTTAGTGACCTCTTCCACCCCCTTCCTCTGTGACATTTTCTTGCTTTCTTAAAAATGCCTTGTCCTTGCACAGTTTGTTTCCTTTTCAGTCTTAGAAACAAATGTTGGTCGTTTGAAGAAAGTGAAGCCCCATGCAAATGCTTGCAGGGGTCTTCAGCCCATCGTTGCCACGATCCCTACGTACACTAAACACGGCATTCTTGAAATATACCCTTGTCTCTATAGCCTACAGGGTGCGGTAAAAAAGTGGACCCCTGAAGTTTTTCGCCGTTTTCTCAGCAACCGTTTGGGATTTTAATATGAAATTTTACACTTTCTTTAATGAAACCTTCTACATGTAACTGTCAAGTAAAGTGTGATTTCGTTGAAAAAAGACAAAGTTATAGACTTTTTAACATGACCGCCTACCGATTTAATTTTTCAGCATTCAAAAATATTCAAGCTAAAAATGCTATTTAATTTTCAAAAACTGGTTACACGTTACTGCCGATGACGTCACAGTGACGTTTTAATAAACAGTAATTTATATTGTTTATAAATTATTACTAAATTATCTTTCTTTTAAACAATCGCCGGCTGCCCACCGGATTCATCTTTCAGCAGGATGGCGCGTCAGCACACACAGCGCGCAACTCCGCACAGCGCACAGAACTGGCTGCTGGCCAGCTGTCCAGATATCATCACAAAAGAAGCAATGGCCTCCAAATTCGCCGAATATAAACCCATGTACTATCACATATGGGGTGCAGAGTTGGAGGCTTACTGCAAGCTTAAATCAAAGCCGAAAACAAGCGCCAAACTCAAGGAAGCGCTTCGGGTTATCTGGGGCAACCTGCCACAGGGACCGATCGACAAGGCTGTAAAAGATTTCTCAAATAAGGCGACTGGAGGCTGGTGTTGTAGCTTGAAGCTGGCGGTGAACACTTCAAACATTCGCAGTGACAATAAAATTTTGGCATATGATCATTATTTAACTGTGTTGTTTTAACGATGTTATTAAATTGGTGTTGTATAGCCAGAACATTTTTGAATGCTGAAAAATTGGTAGGCGATCATGTTAAAAAGTCTGTAACTTCGTCGTTTTTCAACAGAATCACGTTTTACTTGGCAGTTAGATGTAGAAAGTTTTGGTAAATAAATCTGTAAAATTTCAAATTAAAATTCAAAACGGTTGCTGAGAAAAACAGTGAAAAACTTTAGGGGTCCACTTTTTTCTGCCGCACCCTGTACATCCAGAAGCTCTGATACGCACATTACAGCCCACTGTCCACCACTTACAAAGATCGCCCAAAAATTACCAAAAAATAATACAACCTATAAGTACAAAGACTGTAAAAGTCCATATAAAAATACAGCTATGCACATGGCAAGTTAATACTACTCGTACTATTTTCACAGCGTAACGGCAACACTAATAGTTTGACTATTCTACTGGATTCACACGATCATTTCGTCAGATCATAACAGTTAAACTCATTCGATGCATTAAGAAAAGCTGCAGCTGCTGTGTGATTGTCTGTTCTTCATCCGAGGATTGTCTCCATCATGCCACTGCAGCTTGAATGCACTGGCATTCTCGTAGACTGGACCTGACGCGCTGCCACACAGCAAAACACAGCACAGCCCTCATAAGACCTAGCAAGTGCTTCCATAATGCCGTATGGCAAAAAGTAGGCACGGGGAATTTTTTTAAATTTTTATTTGATGACAGTCCGTGTAATATTACGCAAGAGCTCATAAAACAGAGTGATCAACACTGAATGGTATCTATGAGAATGAAGTAAGAATACTGCAGCATAACAGACTAGATGCCCGCAGTTTAATTTGTTTCAGTAAAACTTTAAACAAACAAAACTGCACTATGATGTTGGAAGGGTCCAATAAAAATTCTAGAGCTGGGGGGTTATAGGGACAGATGAAAACTGAAAGCATGGGTTTTGTTGACGCCTTATAGCATAAAATTTGCTTCTGCAGCCACAAGCTGCTTTCCATTATGATTTACAACTGCAAATTTGATTTTATTCACATTTCATGCAGGACAATTTAGCTAGTACACTAGCGTTAGATCATTGTGTCCGTCTACCGGCACTGGCACGAGAGATTAACCACCTTAATTCAACAGGGACATTCTCAAGATTAGCAGGTGATTAAAAAATCGATGAACAAACAAATATAAAATGCGTCAGTATGCACAAACATTTAAAGACAACGACAAAAATAATCACAGGAGGAATAGTGGGATTTTATTTAGCACAAAAATTCTGATACTGCAACGTATCAGACCAGATGCAAAATTTTGAAGCACACTGAAAATGCAAAAAAAATACATTTAAGAGATGCAGGTTTTTTAGAGGCAGACGGAAACATGAAGCACCGAAGTTTTAGGCCTAAACGAGTTGAATTATTGACACTGAATGATGTCAAATTCTTCGGTGAAAAATGATCGACAGAATCCCGCTGTGAATGTGTAGTAGCACCTGCAGTGGCGGCCGCTGCTGAGCTGTTTAATATTATTCACTTTATTCGCAACAAATGCAGCACAAAAAGAAAAAAGACAAACAGACAAAAGAAACTTAACTAATACAACTAACGTTTAGCAACATCAAACAAACTACTCAACTAACACAACTCAGCACAATGTCTGAAAATCATAGATACTACAGGTGTACACTACTTTTGAAACAATTATTCTTATCAGCTATATACACATGCACGTAAAACTGTAAGTCTAATAACTTGACTAGCGGCCAACCGTAAATATATTTATTACCACAACAACTGAATGCTGAGCTTTTAAGATTCAGAGGATCAATAGAATATGTAATCAAACGCAAGCAGAAAGACGTAACAAGCTGAACTCCAACATGCTCCATGACTATCAGCATTTAACCTGTCAGGCGCAACATGATCCGATTTTGACACCGACGCAGATGCATTCTCGTATACAGAACTAACATGTAACAAACAGTGTCTATGCTGTCATGTTGCAGCCACAATGGCTAAAATGTAAAAAGTGTGCAAAACTTTTCACGGTAAGCAGTGGCGCGTGGCCAGGGGTTGGGCAGAGGGGTCATTGCCCCCCCCCCCAAAAAAATGTGGGCTGTTGGAAAATTGTCGTTAAATCAACTTGTCGAAAAATTTTCGTCCAGAAATGTGACATTTTCAGCAGAAAAAAAACAACTTTGTAAAAATTTAAAAGTAAAATTGAAATTTGGAGCACCCATAATCTTCTCTGTCAGAAATTGGTGGCTGTCTGTTGGAATTCTGCCAGAAATTTTCAGCTACCACAATCTTGTGATACTTCCATTTCGAGTCTCGTCAGACACTGCATACAAAATATATTATACTTCTACACAATACATTTACAGCACCATTAAACGTCAAGTCTTAAGAAACAAAGCACAAAATAAATGAAACACAAAAATTGCGTAAATTTTCAGGTAACTATCTAAAAGGTAAAGATCTTGCAAAATGTGTTTTGCAATACACCAGATAATTTTCGCAGCCAAGGAAGAGAAGGAAACTAAGAGAAACAGCCTGCAAATAGGGGAGTGAAGAAAAATGTCAGACACCCAAACTAAAATGATGGCAATGGGCTTAACTGTGCAGTATCATAATGACGAACTAATATAATAAGTGCATCATACCTTTCATTGGGATCAGTAGATGTCGTAAGTTTTGTCTGCTTGAGGCCATCCTTTGTGAAGTACAGATTGCCATAATGTTGGCCCACTTCATCAGTACTTACGTGCTACAAAACAGCAGCCACTGGCCTACTACTGCACTGCTAATTAGTAATTACTAGAGCTGCGGATTTTAACGATTAATTTAATCGTTAACTAACAAAGAAAATTAACGATTAATTTTATTTTTAATGATTAACGGTTCTGCCGAATACATCGTCAACAAGAGACGTTCGTCGCTGGATCCATCAACCGTGAACACATGCTTGTTTGTCTCCAGGACTGGTGTCATTAACATTAAAAACCTAAAAGGTTCTTAATTCATTAACACTTTCAGTGCATATAACTCTACAGTGACTTTTTTATTGATATTATGGTTTAAACAACGCATTTTCAATGACTGAATTTTAACTAAAATTAACGATTAATTAATCGTTAAATTTCAACAAGTTAACTATTAAAAAAACTTTAATCGTTACCAGCCCTAGTAATTACAAGTATAGTCATCAATTCATCACGGCTCAAACCAGGTTTCACTACACAAAAACTTCTATTCAATAGAATAGAATACAAATTATACAATGCAGTACTGCACAGGTCACTCGATCACAAGTAATTATAATATTATTAGAAAACTGTTTATCAGCCACAATACAACTCCTAAACAACAGTTGTACTTTTGACATTAGGCTAAATATTAAAATTGTTTTTGTTCATTTGTAAAAAAGTATTCAAATTAACGTCAACAAGTGATTCAGTTGACAGCAAATAAATGCACTGATGACGATGACGATGACAAAATGTTGACATAATAGACTTAGCTACAAAGAAGCTGGCATTTTCAAACTGCACTTGGTATCGCAGAAGCAATAGCAAGCCAAAAACATAAGGGCACAGTAGAATAGAAAGTGGCACTTCTACGCCTAATTAATAATTAGTAAATGATAGATTACAAATAGTGAAAGTGGCCTACTTGACAAGCTAGGGATTCCAGTTAAACAACAACTGCCTCACCAGTCTGGCAGTCATCACATAAGTATCAAACACAAACAAAAGGCAAATCGACAAAACCACCATACATTAGCAGATGGCAGCAGTGGGCCTAAGCTAGTGCAGGGGCATAGGCTCAGTCCTTGGCGCTCTCAGTTTAACCAGTGCACAGACCTGAGCGACAATTCGTGCTTTCTGCGTCTCGATGTAATGTTTGATGACATCATAGACAAACTTGTATTGGTCCTCAGTCTGGACCATGCCTGACCGGCTTGCACGAGCCTCTTGCACCGTCCTCTGTATGTCTATCTCACAGTCTAACCCTAGTTGACACACACTATCACACGGTAGTGTAGCAGCATACGCAGCATTTCATCATTTCATACATACAATGTGGCCCACAAAAGTAAGCTGTTGTACTTTGTACATGCCTTTTCTAAATATTGACCAATTTTCACAATTTTTTCACCAGTAGACTCCGTAAGAAATTTGCTACTCAGTCACATGCAATCACATCTATTATGTCGCTACACTATTTTGTAAAACATAACTTCTTTTGGAACCACCCTGCATATTCCTTCCCCATCTTTCCTTCCATTCACCATCACCAGCTCTTTTCTTTCCCTTTCCCTTCAGTCTCACAGTCTAACCCTGAGAACACATCACATAGTAGTGCAGCAGCATAAACAGCATTTCATCTGTACATTAGCTCCTCCCCTTTCCTTTCTCCCAATCCCGTCCCTTGTCTTCCCCACTGCTATCTGTCAACTTTGCAGCCTGAAACGTGCTGTAAATTTTCCAACCAGCTCTGGAAAAAACCAGCATTAAATGCAGTTTGGTATGTTTTAAAGTAAAAAAATTAAGCACGCATTTAACAGTATAAAACACAAAATCAGATCTTTATTTACTGACAAGAATGGTAACATTATAAATACAAAAATTACTTTGCACTTTAATACGATACTCAGCTGGAAAAAGTTTGCTTATGTTCAAAAAAGTTAACGCTATGAATCGATAACTCACAATCCCAAATGTCTATGAAAGATAGCTAATTGCTTAAAAATTATGTGAATATTCAATTAGACTCATGGTGCAGCATTAGGACATACTACCGCCCCAATGCAGCCGTGATAAGCTTTTACTTCATAGCTTTAAGCCACTACTTATTTCCTGTTCTGCTAAGGGTAGCAGGCTGAGTTATATGCAGATCTCTGCTATCATCAAGGTCATACTGACAGTATCTCAAGTTCGAGATTAGAATATTGTGCTATGGTATAGCATGAGCTTATAAATATAATACTTGAATTTGCTTTTTGAGCAATATAAAGACTGGCTGATCAATGACTGACTGATAGATAAAAGTGGTTAATATTGCAGATTAGTGTGTAATGCAACAAGCTAAATATCGTATGGAAATAGGCCACTGAAACAATAGAACGACGGTGACAAACCTCCAGATTTCTCAATCCTTCTGAGCAGAGCATCAATGACAATGTATGCTCCAGTGCGACCGATACCAGCACTGTCAACAATATTTACTGGGATTAATTAAATCACTAGTATACATTTTCACAGCCAGTTTACGGTTACACAGTGCGACAAACAAAAAATAGATAGGCATGTTATCTTATGACTACGCCATCTGGTATACAGGTAAAGTAATGGGTCAGTAGTCAAAAAATCTTGGGTTCATAATCAGTCACATGGTATGAGGATGGACAAATTTTGGGTAGCAGCACAAATCCGTTTGTGTCGGTTCATCGGTGGCCATAACACTCAGGTCCAAAACTCAGAAACTGTGGATCACTTTCACAAACCAACGGTAGCTTTTAACATTTTTACGTGCGAAAGCAGCTAGACTGCTTTAGCGCATCTTAGCCATCGCAATTCTGTCCGTCCGTCCGTCCATCCGTCCGACTGTCACACGGGTGGATCAGTCAAAAACGGTGCAAGCTAGGATCACCAAATCTTCACCGTCGGCTGCCTGGAAGACTCAAATTTCAGGAACCATAAAGCTTTTCCATAAATTCGGAAAAGGGCGCTCCAAACGAGGGCGCTAAATGAGAGGGGATAGGAAAAAATTTGCAATTTTTAGCCAATACGTTACTGTATCTCAATAACTGTGCGAGATAGGGCCTAGGCTACTATTAATCACTAACAGGAAGTCGTACACTGGCTCTCGATTGCCACCGAATTTAATGACCTTGGATGACCTTGAATGCCAAAATAGGGGTTCTTATAGATTTCTTGGCGATTTCGGGCTGCGATACACATTTTAAGAGTGAATTGCACCGAAATCAATTGAGACAGATATAGAGAAATTTTCAGCATTGAACGTAGATTTCGATGGTCCAAGTCTCGATTTTCTAGATTCAAAGAAACCTGCGCACAAGGGCATCAAAGAGCGGTACCCCCGTAAAAGTCATTATTTTACCATTGCCGGCCAGTCTTTCATGAAAACGGTTGCAGATAGGCATGGGCATGCTACATATCACAACAAGCACTAGTAACGAGCTTTTCAGTCTTATCATGACTTTGAATGGCCCTGAACTTCCAAAATAAGGGGTGTTTATTGATTTTTGCAATCTTTGGCTGCAGCACACACTCTAAGAATGAACTGCGATGAAATAGCTGGAAATAGACTGACAGTTTGTGAACAAGAACTGCTATAGGCTCTCATGCATCTCATGAGCATTAGCTCAAATTTCTTGTAAGCTGTTGCTAAAGACTTCCATTTGTGCAATCGCGATGCAGCACACTGTTAGTTAGTTTCCTTACTAAATTTTCTTACTCGTCTACTGCACAGGGCACTAGGTGAAAATAATCGAGACTTAATGCAAAGAATGTGCACATTTCAATTTACACTGACTATGTGCTAACAACAGTATTTTTTCTCGTTTATAGTTCACTAATGTGCATTATATAGTTTAATGAAATTCTGATACCTGCAGTGCACGATGAGTGCTGATGGTTCAGTAAATGAAGTCCTGCTAACTTTCCACACTTGCTGCACGTACTCCAGCAGTGGGCCTGGATCAGGTGGCACCGACTTGTCCGGCCACTTCTGAAAGTGAAAGTGGAAAACTTTTCGACTGCCGCCCTCTGCATGCAATTCCCCGTTCTAAACAAACACATAACTGCTTCTTAATAACTTGCTGGTCAGCGTGTGCATAGATTTTTGTTTAAATTTAACATGCTGGACAATATATTATGTAAGGTGTGCCAGCTATAGGGCCTAGTGCAATGTTTATTAGGCCTATTTGAGACTGTGGTAACTCTCTATGTGTATCTGTCATGAGTATGTATTAGTGTTTTTTCTTTCTTTTTTTGTTTGTTCTTTTTTTTGTTTGTGATGCTATCGAATTTTTCCATGAATAAAGTTGATTAATAGCAGTAAGAATAAACAATAAATTATTAAAATGTTTAAGTTTTAACACAATCAAATTACTGCAGTGTTAGTAGATTAGATTTGCGACCTGACCTGCTGTTTTAAGGTTATTCTAATTTAAACTAGGCCTTAAACCAAATCGATCAATACAACTTCCACTTGGGATGAAAACAGCTTGGATAGCTGACAATCACATTCTGATACATACTTCAACTTAAAATATACTTAAATGTGTTTGGTAGCCGAGCTTTGCCCAAACCCAAGAAATAAGACACATGTTTAAAGTCATCAGTACAAAATCCTGCATATGTCAGTTAATTAACAGAGCAAATGTGGTCGGCAACATACAGCATCAACAGATTTCTTAATGAGCTGCAGTTCGTTCATGTCGAAGTGTTTGGTCTTCATAACTGTGACAAAGTTAATCACCAGCTGGGCATTATGGATATAGTGGATCTTTGAACCATCCGTAGCATCCGGCCAGTACCGCACACACTTGTTCTATACCACAGACAGACACGCAGCATAGCATTCACTGAACAACCGCTAAATTTGTAAAAAAAAACGTTAAAAACGCATTTTCATAAAAGATATAAAATCGTTTATAAACGTTAATTCGACGGGCTAAGCAGTAGAACACGTGGCACCACAGCATGGGAACCTGCTTAGGCATAACATGTACACTATGCATAAACAATGAAAAACTTTATCAGTGATCCTCTAGAAAAGGCAGAAGGTAATAGGTACTATCTCAACAAACTACCACACAAGGTGTTTGTAAAAAGTAAGCAACCAACTTTCATACATTGTCCGACTTTCAAAACTGTTTCATTATCTACATCAGTGGTGAACTCGGTCTAAATGCACTGACCACCACATCCTAAACTCGATGTGCAATAAACTGAAAGTTACCAAATGGTCAATCTCCATTCCAACAGCGACATTCAAATTTTGTGCAGTGATAAAGGAGGCTGGTGACGGGACTCAGGACCAGGTGATCAAACATTATAATTTACACTGCCTTAACTTTCTAGCAACGACGGACAAATGATAGACCTTGCCGCGCTCAGTCGTCTTGGTCAGCATGACAATGATTCCGACTTTCTCCTGCCAGATCATCCGCCAAAAGTCCACCACGGTGTTCTGTAGACAGCCTTGTGTCGCTATGTACCTCACTCGGCTGACGTCACTCAGCTGGAAAATACACCACAACAACATCTCCAGAATGCAGAGGCGTGTATAGACAGAACTCGCAGCAGTTAGCTCCCTGACCACTGTTAGGTCTAGTTTTTGCATTCAGCCTTTGGGCGCCCAGCATTTAATCCGCCGCCTGTAAACTTACGTCAGACATGCGTCAACTTATTGAATTTTTTGACGTCCAGTGACCTTGACTTATGACCCCTGACCTTTTGAATCAAAAGTTGGAATGCCAGTTACTCAGGCTGTGCAGAACAATCGCACAGATTGTGATTTTTCTGTGCCTATTCATTGTTGAGTTAAAAGCGTGTACTCGTAGTGGACAGACAAACGGGCAAATTGCTATAGCAAGGCCGCACAATAACTCACCATCGCTTACCTTGGTGAGTGACCGACAGTGAAATGAAGAGCAAAATTAATCAACATACAGTGTATAACATGACGAAAGACTAAAGAATGAGCATAGCAACCGTGATGTGGTTGGCGTTGATGTAGTCTGAGCCTGGAGTGTCAGGATCTCCATCACTCAGTCTCACGCGTGTATCATCAACTACAAGGAACAATACAGCATTGTCATCATCATCATCATCTTCAGCAGCAGCAGCAGCAGCATCATTGTTTCAACTCAATAAGTTAACCACAACCAGTGACGCAAACAAAATTAAGATCAAAATCAAGGAACCGTGGGACGTTTGAGAGTCACGACCAAAATTAAAAACTTAAAACTCATGGCCTGATTCACTGAGTGCCTCTTATTGTTAATGACACAATGGCGCTACGCAAATGTGTTTAGCTTAATTAGGAACAAATTCCCAACTGCTTGACCTACCACAAGCATGATATATCATGTCAAGGAATCAGTGTTAAACTCACAGGGAAGAATGTTCTTGTATCTGTTCTTGCTGATGTTTTCCTGCTTGCGGCCATCCTTTCTGTCACGAAGATTTTGTCCATCCTGCTTTTGCAACCTCTACACACATCACACAGCAAAGCACATTAACGGTGTGACATCACTTTTATTAGCATTGTTGTCGTCATCATCCAGGCTCATCAACAGCCACAGCAGGGCCCCAAACATTTTTGCAGGGCTCCTCTGAGGAGAACATTTTCGAATTTTTATTTTTGAAATAATGCACTCTGGTGTACTAAATATTTTTGAGCAACAGCAGGGGCCCCCGACAGCAGGGGCTCCCAATTGTCGCAGGGTCACCCCACTAACCCTCCTCTCTCTCAACGGGCCTGTCATCATCTTTAAAGTCGGTAACTACGTGTTTAGCTAGGACGCAGCAGAGAAGAGGTTATTTAGACTAGATTAATACAGCTCAGCAAACAGCACTGAACTCTTGACTTTTGACCTTCTGACCCCCAAACCATAATAAGCTCACCTTTGTCCTGCCATCGAGGGACGGACGCAGAGACAAACGACATCAAAACATATAATGCCTGGCACAGAGGCATAAAAATGTCATGCAGCGGGTTTCAAAATGTAAGCAAATGATAATAACCAATAAAAACCTTACATTACCTTACCTCAAACTCCTCAAAGAAGCCGGCTTTGCCGAGATCACTGCGTTCTTTTTCCGACTGGAGAGCATTAACGCGACTTGATATATTAGCAGCATTCACACGAGTCGTGTTCACAGGCTGCAAAGACAACAACTAGTACTGCTACTATTAGTCTACTACTACAAATACTACAACAATAATGACAACAACAACAACAAACAACAACTACTACCACTATTACAACTACTATTACAGCTGCTAACTGCTGCAGTGAACGTTTACTGAAGTTCTGCAATTTATGATAACCTTTATCATTACATAATTAAAAAATCATTTTGAGGTCAAATCTGTGTGTTAACTAAAAATACACGTTGGCCAGGTGCCGTCATACTACAGCACCGTGCAGCAAAGTCGTTTACTCGAAATTTAACCTTTTGACGTCAAAATTGGCAACCAGATTGTTCCTGTCCTGAGAAACAACGTACACACCAATTTTAGTTCTCCTGCATGTTAAAATTATTTTTGAGTTAAAAGTCTGCACAGAATAAAAAGACAGACGGGCGGACAAATAAACAAACAATATCCGTATTATGCCTATAGGTGGCTGTGCTGTAAGCCACGTTACCTTGAGCAGTTTGATCTGAACGCCAGTTGTACATGCCAATCCCTCATCACGGTAATGATCAATCAAATCATTTAATGACGAAAAGCTGGGATACTCTCCTTCGCCTGGCACACTGTACTTGTTGTCCTGTTAGCAGAGATATTACACAGCGGCAATGAATAAAACATCAAATAACTGTAACATCTTTATTATTACGTATTGCTGCCAATGTCTAGAGTAAGAAAATTCATCACTATCATTATCACCATCCTCATCAGTGACATATCAATTCAGAATTTAGTTAGCAAAGCAAAGTTTTTGCTATTATTTTTTCTCTCATCGCGTTATTTCTATTAAATCCCTTCCCTTTACTTCTCTTGGTTGGTGGCGTGGCGTAGTTGGTAACGCGTTTAGGATGAAACAAAGTTACTCTATGCTGGGCCTGGTTAGTACTTAGATGGGTGACTGTCTACAGTACGGAGCCAGCCAACTAGGTCGACTCAGCCTTCTACCCTCTGTGGGATGGTAAAATAAGTACTGGCAGTGGTCAAGGCCATCGCTAGGGAAGAAACGGCGAGTTCTGTGCAACAGTAGGCCCTGTGGCCAGGACTGCAAGTATACCGATCCAGTCGGTTAATCCGGCCAACTTGGGCTGTATGCTGGCTTAATTGGGCTCCGCCCTCGCCAGCTCAAAGTGCCGTCAAGGGGATGAACTCCCACGCAACGGGCCTAGTTCAACTTTGCTGCCTAGTGTCTATGCGAAATCTTCTTCTTCTTCTTTACTTCTCTTCCCTTCCTCAGGAGTCTGAGGCAGAGCATTTAGTGAAATGGGTCAGAGGATATTAACCAGCAACAAGTATACCAAAGTAATTTAGCAAAAGCCGAAATCACTGTGACAAGTCCATCTAACACGTCATTTGTATTTCCCATCCTGCAAATAGTACTGACGGTTTGGTTTCGGTCCCAAATCTTACATTCTCCTGGGGGGGGTCAAAAACTCCCATCTAACAGAATAAATCACTAGACCCAGAAAGTTTACCTGCCAAATGGCATTTAAATCCATGGAACAGTTTAAACACGGTGCATGAATGTGACAGACGACAGACAGATGGACCACACTACAGAAAACTGTAAGAACAGTCAAATTTATTTTTAAAAACTACCATGCAATTTTGTTCATTCAGATGCAACTTAGTAACTCCTATGCTCTCCAGCTTCCGTTTGTGAACAAAATCTGTCACAAAACTGTACACAGCTAGTGGCACAGATTATTTGCTGCACAGTCTTAAAACAAAAAATCAATAAATAATCTCTAAAAAAACTTTTAATTAGTGGTAGTACAAGTGTGCTACAGACGACCTTATAGTCGACACGGACTCTCATGATGCTATCGTCATGGCAGCGTACTTCTAACGTGTAGTCGCCGGGGTGAGTGACTGACTCTCGGACAAGAAACGAATCTACATTTCCACTGTCCATCAGCAGCTTCTCCGCTACATTGCGTTCTATGCGTCCATGGTACCATCTGTAACGTTAGTTACAGATTACAGGTTACAGGCAAAAAAAAAACAAATTCGTGCATCTTGGAGAAGGGAAACTCGGGCGTCGACAAGAGTTTGCTAGCAAGCGTAAAAACAAGAAAGTTGAGATATTTTGGACCAGTGGCGGTTCTAGCCTGCAATATCTGCGGGAGTGGGGCACAGCCCCATGGCGAGCACGGTAGCGCGATCTTATAACGGGAGTTGGGGCAGAGTCCCCAGTAGGGTCCAGGGGCTGAGCTCCTAGTCAGGGGTCAAGAGGGCGAAGCCTCCTTGAAACTGAAGCACTAATTGGTTTTTAGACGTTTAATAAAAACTGCAAATTTGCCCACTTTTCTAAAATTTGGAAACACAAACAAATAGAGTACTTATGCTATATTTGCAAAAAAAACATGGGTGACCACAAACCTGGAAGGGGGGGCTGGAGCAAAACTGGGGGACCTGAGAACCCATTCCGGCCCGGGCCTAAAACCGCCACTGTTTTGAACATACTAAGCAAAGACAAATCTCGAAAAAACATTATTCAGCGAACACTGCCACCTTTTTGTAGCATCTGTCTGCTAGTTTTCCAGTCCAAATTATGTGTCATGCCTCACATCATATCGAACATGGCCAAAAATATATGAATACCGTTCGCTGGTAGGATCAGAACAGTTCAGGGGTTGCTTCAGCAGAATTTGATGTCCGTTCTTCTCAGTGAGATCTTCGTGTCTGTTAACATACGAGTGAATGAGTTCTGACAGTGTAGCAAATGTCTCGCCACCTTTCACTGCAAAACCTTCCTCTTCATGCTTGATCTTAACATGAACTACTTCATCTCCACGCCTACACAGCAACAGCAGCACCGGCAATCCCGCATATATATACAGACAATACATGACTGACTCACTAACAGTTCTATTATTCAACTTGATTTGTCACTCAATGACAGCAAATGAACAAAGAAACAATTAAATAGACAAAAAGCAAAAACAAAGATAAAGAGATGGTTAGACAGCTAGACCAAATCATTCAATTCAATTGTCGATGAATTTTGTCCAAAAAATTTCACCTACAATTCCCAATTAAACTGGACGCAGACCTGCTATTGAACACGACACAACATTTGTGTACAGTATCAACAGATTTACTTAAACAATTTCACCAACAGTCATGTTGGAAATAAGTTAAGTGATCACTTGTCAACAACGTGGAATGGACAGCGTTTTATGTCAAGTATATTTAAGCAGCGAAATTTTTCAGAGTTCCTACGTGTTAAGCAAAGGTCGTCAAAAATGACTTGCTTGGAACTGAAAACAGAGCAGAATTTGCACATGATGGACGTCATTCTAGTTGCCTGCAGCTAAACCAACAACACCAAAATACTGCAGGCAAGCCTGTTGAGAGCCACAGCGGGGCCCGGGGAAACTTTCTCACGAAGCCCCAAAACATTATCATGGGGCCCCTCTGGGGAAAAAAATTTTGAATTTTATTTTCAAAATGGTACATTCTGACATACTTTATGTTTATGGCCGATAGTGGGGCCCCTCAAACGTTGTGGGGCACAGGGTAGCTAACCCCCTACCCTACCCTCTCGACAGGACTGACTGCTATTGGTTCATTGACAAGAATAGTTGGTTCATTGACAAGAATAGCAGACATATCATATCAATGATATTATATCATATCTCACATCATATCTCACACCATACAAAAAACCTGTTGCATTCTTGAAACCTGTCTAACCTGGAATAACTACAAAAAGAATAAAAAACAAGCATATGTGCTACATGGCTGTATTAAAATTATAGCAATCAATATGGTGACTATGAAAGTAATGAAAATATATTAGACCTGACGGACAGTGAATATGCTCCTTTGGTGGATTTGCTGCGACGTACAAGAAAACTGCCATCAAAACCTTCATCGAGCAGCAAAGTCTCAGCAGTCTTCAGATCAGGAACATTGGCATGAAACCAGCTGGCCACATGGACACAATATGATAAACTACTGGCATCTGTGATTCATGACATTTAATCCAAAGTAGAAAATCGATGATGCCAGTCATTCTGACTATCTCTTTTGCTTGCTGCTCAATCTGAGCCGTATGGACAAGGTGTAACTCATTGGATTTTATGGATTTTTGTAAAGTGTGAGTCAGTGTACTGATGCCACATGGACAGCGTTTCGATGGTTTTAAACATATTAACTGTCTCCTTCACTCACTCTAATTTACTATGTGTTGTGTTCGTCGACAAAATTATATTATCTACACTTCCGCTTCAGGCACACGCCCTAACTATTGTCGAGCATACTGCACTGTAACCTGAAGTCCACAATATGTTTTAGTTACAAGAACATGCATCCATACTGTATATAAGTAAAACGCCGATATTACCGTCTGTTAATCATAACTGCAAAACTTTAGATATCTCTGGGAACAATACGTCAACAAGACACAACAAAAAGAAACTACTGACGGTAACTCCCAAACGACTGGGAAATCCCAAGGCAATGTTTACTGGCGTTGCCCAGTGCCTGTTTGATGAAAAGTAAGCAATAGGCTACAGCTTTTGCTCCACGACGAGTGACATTCAAGCCACAGTTGCCAGGGAACCTTTTTCTTTCTTTATGAGTATGGTCAAATTGGAACAATTTGAAGAATTTTGAACCAAGCAGTAAATTGATGACGAAAAACAACTAAAAAGCCGATACGCTTAAAAATTAACGGAATTAAACCCCATCGCAGGTGTCGATTGGGTGGAGAATGGGGAGCAAGTTGCCTCACCCAGCTGACTAAAGGGTTCGGGAGCGTCGTTAATTCAGACACCAAACCCCGGCCAAAAGTAAATAAATTTGGCGCATTTTAAAGAAAAACATGTAGGCCTAACCCGGTATATAGACCTACTTCAACGATGGCGCAATAAGCAAACAACGACGTTTTTGGTTTTTTCATGAGAGATGATTTTCAGTAAAAGGATTGCGACATTCATCCTAGTTACACTACCGGACACCGAAGGACATATCCACATATTGGCGGCTGGCTCCCGGCCCCATGACGCCTTCGACCCCACAATAGCTATATGAGTCTGGAGGAACGCTGATTATGCTGTAAGCCTATACTCCTCCAGCGCCCGACTGCAAGCGTATTTTTTACGCACTTTGGACCCTCAACAACATTTTTGCCGTTTCATACGTGCGTCGAATTGCCGTATCCTATATAGCAGCGCTAACACAGCGTAGACGAAACTGTAGTCACTTTTAGGAAATCGCTTTCTCTCCGCGTCCGGAAGTCGATCGCTCGCTGGCCTCCAGACAGGCGCGGTACGGTCGGTCCATCCTAGCGACAGCTGGGCTTCTTGTTTTAGTTGGACATGGATATCGAGATGGAGCTTTGTCGCACATGAACGCCTCCGCCTAAACGAACGAACAACTCCAGCTACCGAAGCCTGCTGTGAGTGTAGCTTCAGGTAAGTAAGTAAGCGTTTGATCGGTAGTTAATGTACGTCATATAATGCCCTGGCGGGCGGTCGACCGGTCGGTTGGCCTTCACCCAGTTCCTGGCAGTACGCACCGCGCTCGCCTGACACGTTAATGTTGGCGCATCCGTCTGCGTCTGTAGCTGTTCTGGGAGCATCTCTATGACGTCAGAGCATCGTATAAATAGACGCCGGCGCACCGCTGTTGTTCCGGCGAGTCTCGATCTCCGGCTATTTATACGCGCCGCCGCTTCTTACCTGCAATACTAGCCACTTTAACTAGATTGTGTATCGGACCGAATAGATCGCGTAGGCCTAGAGCGACATTCAGTCTAACTCTGTTGGCGCGAGTTGTTCGACTATCGCTGCTATTAAGACTTCGTCGATGTCGTTCAGCAAGGTAAAGACGCATTTTGCTGATTTGATTCATTGCTACTATCAATATTATTGGTCAATTAATCAAAATGTGTGAAAATGCTGCACGAAGAAACTGATGAAGAGGGCTGAAAACGCCAGGCGAAACACGGACGGCGAAACGTCTAAAAAGTGAGCTGGTTTTTTTGATGGTGGAAAAGCGCTCAAAAGTGGTTCGGACAACAACTTCCGTGACAGCCAAAGAACTCTCACCAGAACGACTTGCTAAACAGTTTCGTCACAAAAAAGTATCTGTTTGCATGGAGCCGACCTTTTTATGTTAATGATATACGTGAAATGCAGCACTCAGCAGCAGTGACGACTGACGACGTTGTACACGTTTTCTATCCAGACAACGCAGACGTATAAGTGTTGTGCCTAATACTTGATTTAGCCGGAGCTGATCCCGAATTCCCGATCTCCGGTAAATCCGAGATGATCAGCGCGTTCAGCAAAGTCGTGTGTTAAAAAGGAGTAGACGAGAGATAAAGTTGCAATTCTCCGCAAGGCACTGCAAATTTTCGACGGAGTGCTTAAGATTATGGGTGCTTAAAACTTTAACTTTGCCCCTAAATTTTCCCAAAATAAAGAGTTTCAGGTCTAAATATACTAAAATTTTCCGACAAGAAAAGGATTTTTCAACAATTTTTCGACAGGTTGAAATTTTGTGGAGACAATTGTCATCCACCCAATGCTCTTCTTCTGTTTTTTTGCCGTGGCGCCACTGGAAGTGATTTAAGCTTACTGTAGACTGGTTAAAAATCCAGCAGGAGGCTGCTATTAGGCCTACTTTCTATCAGGCTCGAGATTTAACTTTCTACCTTTCCAGCCACAGAGAATCACTGCCCTTTGGTCGGTACAAAATTGGACTGCTTCGTGATAGTCACACTTGTGTAACTGTAAACCACTTTTACTCACAGTCAGTGCCTCGCAGCGGAACGGCCGGTGTGGTAGACACCGGAAGTCGAACCCGCGAAATCGTGATCGCGAGTCCGACGCCGTAACCATTACCTCGCCAAGACACTGTATGCATCTGTTGTAATTTGCGTGCGTCCAACAGGTAGCAACTGATCGACGGAAAAGCTTGGACAGACGACTGAGATGACGTAGTGCGGGGGACACCGTGTGACGTCATGGCGCTTCCCGGTGACGTCATCACGTCGCTGACATTGATAAGCGTGCTATATATAGCCGCAGCAGGTGGCCTGGCGGAAGATCCATCGTTGGTGGTGTCCACTCGCATCGGTCGTGTGCGCGGTCGACGTTCCTACATTCCATCCCTGGGCCGCGATGTGGACGAATTTCTCGGGATCCCGTACGCGCAGGCGCCGCTCGGTGAACTTCGGTTCCGTCATCCGCTGCCGGTGCGGCCGTGGCGCGGAGTCCGCAATGCCACTGCCCTGCCGGCGTCCTGCTACCAGAAGCCAGACACCGAGTTCGGAGAGTTCTACGGCTCGACGGTCTGGAACTCGCCGACCCCGGTCAGCGAGGACTGTCTGTACGTGAACGTGTTCGTGCCGCGGCGACTCGGAGGCCGGGGTGGGCGGTCTCAGACGGGCGGCAGCGCGGCGGCGGCGGCGGTGACGCGGCGGCGGCGTCGACGCAGAATGACCGTGATGGTGTGGATCTACGGCGGAGGCTTCTACAGCGGAACTAGCACATTGGACGTCTACGACGGCAAAATACTCGCTGTACTTGGCGACGTCATCGTCGTCTCGGTACGTCTAGCATCTAGCATCGCCAAACAGTACGGTTGTTGATTTTTGTTGATATTTAGTACGGAGTTTAAGGAACAAATGACCAAAATAATTCCGTAAGACGCGAAGTTGCCGATCGGTGCTGCTCAGTAGTGAATCACAGGTAGACAATTGCAAATTTTGGCTGCGGGATCAACCTTTAAATTTTCTGTATCCTGTGGACCAAGGACCTTATTTAACACAATGCGTCATTGGACCCTGCAAGTGTATTTCCCAATAGGCATGTAAGACCGTCGAACGATTTAAGCAGAGTGCAACGATGTGATTGTGACAAACGATCGACAGACGGACAGACAGACCACGCTACGGAGCAGTGTGTAGCTATATTGGCAAAATTGCTTGCATTAGATCGATCTCGCCTGTCAATGTCGGGTTAATTAATTTATGTCCAAGTACACTCTCCACGGCAGTGTAAAACCCATTAGGTCTTTGACATCCTGCGGTGACGTTGATTTTTTAATTTTATTTTTGAACTGAAAACTAGTACTCCGCTTGCAGTGTTTACTTCTGTCCAGGAGAACGATCACACGGATTTTATTTTTTTTCTACAGAAAACCGCATAATAACAGTTAACAGACATACCGGTTTACTATAGCCTAGTGATCGTTGTATGATAGATTGGCTATCGTGTCGGTGCGCTTGGTTTCCTCAGCCTGGGTGGTAACTCGGAGGCACCAGGCAATGCCGGTCTGTACGATCAGCTGATGGCTATGGACTGGGTTCAGCAGAACATTGAAGCGTTCGGTGGAGATAGACAAACGGTCACGCTGTTTGGAGAGAGTGCCGGATCCGTATCAGTTAGCCTTCATCTTCTCTCTACTCTCAGCCACAGCAAGGTTAGTCAGTTTCAGTTGTTACCAAACCACTATTGCCATAGTACATTTTTTACTGCGTGTGCGTTTTAGCTCATTCTCGGTTTCTGCGTTTAAGCGTAATGTCAGACGAGTAAACTTCGTCGAGTGCCTTTCAGTCGTCTTTCGTTTTATGTAATAGTTTTTTTTACAAATTGTCCGTATTGTGGACTCGTGTTTACCTTTTTACTTCTAATTTTTTACGTGTTTATGTGTGCTACATGTATGTAATGGTTTTTGCGAGTTGTATTTTGAATTAATAAAATATAAAAGTACTGTCATTAACTGATAGATGAGAAATAAAAGATATTGGATATATTTTCTGTGAAAATGTAGGCCTGTACAGGAAGTCACTGCTGGTTATAAACAGCTGGTAGGCCTATTTATGTCATAACAGTTGAACTAGAAAATAATTATATGCCGACATATTATGCGGCCGTCCGCTTACAGCTGCACAACTCTAACCCCTTTTCACCGTACTGGTACACTCCAGGTCAATTTTGGTACTTAGGCCTATACGTGTTTTATTCTGCCCGTGTGGGACAGATGGACAGACAGATGGGTAAGACCCGTAATACGACCTATCAAGACGGACGAGTTTAAAACGGTTGTGTGGTGTGTTTTCCGTATATACAGTTTCATCGGGCGATAATGCAGAGTGGATCAGCCAACATGCCGTGGGCGACCACTAGTCAGGCCGAGGCACTGCGAAGATCTCTCGAACTCGCCTTTGATTATCTGCACTGTCCACGTACGAACAATATGTCCGAGGTAGAAAAAAAATTGTCACTTGCCGCACAAAAATAACGCGCAGTTATCAACGACAGCAGTACGTCATAAATGGCAGACGCTTATCTGTGCTAGTCAACTAAAACATGGTGATAACACCACAGTTAAACTAATTGTAATATTGCAAAGAAGAAAACAGCAAAACTGGTGCCACGAACATTACCGCAATAGATGTTGCCAACAGATATTACAGTCAGCCAGATTAGAACGATAAACAGTAACAAGCAAAAAATAACTCAAAAGTCTGTGCTTCAATGCAATTGCACTGTTTAAAATGTTTCTTTAAATCTTTCGGTATAAGATTCCACAGATTACACACGGCCTTTAATATTTGTTGCTTTACACTCCTAGGTGGCGGCATGTCTGCGCTCGCAGCCGGCGTCTCTCATCGTCCACGAGCAGTGGGTCTCGCGCGGCATAGTCCAATTCCCGTTCCTCCCAGTGGTCGATGGCGTCTTCCTGACGCGCCGGCCTGACGTGCTGCTGCGCCGAGCACAGTTCAAACACTGTCCCATAATGCTGGGCAGCAACCGCAACGAGGCTTCGTTCTTCCTGATCTACGAGCTGACCAACAACCTCGGCCTGCACCGGATGACGATGTCTCGCGAGGACTACCTGGACGCACTCAGCGAATTGTTTCACTACTATCCGCAGTACCGACCCCACCATACTCTGGGCAGCACCGCCATGGACGCCATCAAGGTACGTCTACCGCATTGTAGCTTAAAAGGTGAAAGGTTTTAAAAATAGTTTTTCGTGGGAATCCAACCCATCTTAGAGCTGTGGAACGTCACCTGCCATATGTAATCACACAGTGTTACTTGCCACCCGTCGCAGGTGAACGCGTCCTGCCTTAACCCCAGCCAAGAAGGCCAGTGGCTTACTCGATTTACCCACCCCAGAGGGATGGAAGGCTGAGGTTGATTAGACCTATATACTAAGATGAATTACCGGTACCTGTCCGCAGATAGTCACCCATCCAAATAGTAATGAATGAACAAACGTTTATTGGTGTTGCAGCAAAAAGCCTGTATACGTCTGTCCTATTATGCTGCAAGCTGGCGAATACATGGCGATTCCGCCATTTGCCAAATTACTTTAGTTCTCGTTGGTGTAGTTTCAGTACACATACTGGTTGGACCCTGAGGACGACGAGAAGAACGTGCACGCGCTGGACATGGCGACCAGTGACAGTCAGTTCCTGTGCCCACTAAACCAGTTTGCACGTCGCTACGCCGCGGTGGGTCTGCCGGTCCACGCCTACTACTTTACCGAGCGCTACCCTTCCAACCCGTGGCCCGACTGGATGGGAGTGCTGCATGGCGACGAGATCTTTTTTGTGTTTGGCGAGCCGTTCAAACATCGAGACAACTTCACGGACAGCGACCGCGAACTCAGTCGCCAGATGATTACCTACTGGACGAACTTCGCCAAGACCGGGTGAGCTGCAGGCTTTCGACGTTGTAAAATTACTTGTGTAGGCCTACTTTATTTCACTCTAAAACGTCATCGTCGTCATCATGTACACAAGACAAAAGTACAAATAGATTATATATCGGTAAAAATCCGGATCAGGGCTCAAAGAGTTCGAAAACTGATTCAGATTCACGAGTAGTGTTGCTGTTGTTATGTCTCTCCGACGAGGATGTTTCCTGTTTGATGATCTTGTTGGCCAGTTAGGCCTAATATTGCAGACAGGTTATGTTTCTGGCTTTGTCAGTACTGTAGGATATATGTGTCCAAAATCACTGAAAATGTGAACGGATTAAGTATTAAGTCCGTTGTTCTCGACGGAAGTTTGAACTTTGAGATCTCTGATCGCTTCTAGTTGAGCTGTTGTTGTGCACTGTGCCCGCAGTGATCCAAACCGACAGTCAGCATCCCGCCGACCGACCACAACATCATCATCTTCATCGGCTGGTACAGAGGCAGGTCCGTGGCCTATACACAGTCCTGCCGGCAGAGAGTACCTCGAGCTGAACTCTCGCTATGTCGGCAAGTCCAGGTCCAGTGGCTCGGTAGGTCGAGGACCTCGTATCAACGAGTGTGCATTCTGGACCGAATACCTGCCCGACTACATCAACTTCACCGACACACGTCAGTACCGTCGACCGTTTTCAACAAAATTATCCACTAAATGCTCAATAATATTTTTTTCAGTTTAACGGCTTCAAACGTTCTTAAATTGATTTTCGGTTCTATCTGATTTCCCATTTCTGATAGGCCTACTCAGCGTCTGTAGTTTTAGTTACGTTTTTGTCTCTAAATTTGTCACTTTGTGTAAAGGCCTAAGTGCATGATTATTTCGTGATTCATTTACTGATTTCACGGTTTGGTGAATCAACGAATCAGGTTTGTTTACAAATACGGCAGCGCGACTGCTAAATTGAACGTAATTACAACAATCCGTTCATAGTTAAACCAGTGAGTATAAAAAAGCCTACATAAAAAATTAAAAAACACAATAAAAACTAAAATCATGGAAGTAAGGCTGAAGAACAGAGTTATATTAGTAAACCAGCAAAGATATGACGGCGTCTATACCGGTACGTATGCGGCCGTCCACTCATCAGTAGTCAGGCGTTGTAGGCGCTGACGGTAATAGGCCTAACAGCAACAAATAGGCCCAGTTTACTGTCGTAACTCGACACATCTGACACTATATCTGACTGGTTGATGCGTGATTGCCAGTGAAGTTTTTTACGCGCGAGGGCTAGCATAGCTATAGCGCGTATTAGCTACAGTAATTCTGTCCGTCCGTCACGACCTGGTACCGATTCAAGCCCAGGTTAGAAAGAGTTCGGGTTTGCATCGTATGATAGCCTAGAGTCTCTAGTATTTCGCGACAAAATTTCATGCCGCTGGGTGAAGGGGGTCCCCACAAACGAAGGGGCGAAAGAGGGGAACCCCTATTGGCTCGTCTAACGTGAAAATGGTTGCAGATAGGCACAGACATATGCTACTTGTCATAACAAGCACTGGCGACGAGCTTCCTAGGAATGTCAACATCGATGACCTTGAATGACCCTGAACCCCCAAAATAGGGGGTTTAGTGAATTATTTGCGATTTCTGGCTGCGACACGCATTTCAAGAGTGAATTGGGCCGAAATGGCTGGAGCTAGACCAAGACAACCTGCGCATGAAATTCACCATTGAATGTAAATTTTAGCAGTCCAAGTCCGAACTCTCTGGGTTCAAGGAGGCCTGTGCATGCGGTTGTCAAAGAGGGGTACTCCTCTAAAAGTGGCTATTTATCCGTAGTTGCAGATAGGCACAGACATGCTGCTTATCATAACAAGCACTGGCAATGAGCTTTTTAGTAATGTCAATATCGATGATCTTGAATGACGTTGAAACCTAAAAATATAGGTTTTTAGTGATTTTTTGGCGATTTTTGGCTACAAAAGAGTGAATTGCGCCGAAAAGGATGGCGATAGACCAAGATTACATGCGAACAGGAACTGCTATGGGCTCTCGCGCATCTCATGAGCGTTAGCTCAGATTTCTTGTTTGATGTCCAGTAACATTTTGAACTGATCGAAAATTGTCATATTGATTACTCCTGCTCCGGTTTAGAATTTTTATATAGGCCCTAGTTCGCCTTAATTAGCCTGTACCGCTACTGCCCGCTATGTAATTAGATCGTGTTGTTTCAGAGGCGGTATGGATGACAAAGCCGAATCGACCGTCACATAATCACGAGACGGTGAACGTGCGTGAGGAGAAGACAGCAGATAAGATGAAAGAGAAGATGACTTTACCGAGTAGTGGCGAGCTAACAGCAGACTGTGTCAGCAGGTCTACGCCCATCACCACTCGGCATACGATGACGATTATTGTCACAGTTTTTGTGTTTTTATTCTACTGCGTCTGTACTGACAACAGCTGAGATGCACGGTCGACATCGTATTCAACCTGCAGATTGTTTTTCTTCGTTTTCATTACTCAAGTGTAAGCCTGTGTTCACATAAACACGAGTACGAGTCCGGTACTGTACGGGTTCCCGCATACGAGTTATGGCAAACATGAGTTTGCATGTATTTCAATGGCGGCCATTCACATACATACGAGTACGGGTTACCTGTAAATTTCACTCGTACAAGTTATGAAACTAAACTGACCTAGGGCCCTAACTGCAGATCGGATTGGTACAAGCGTTATACGATGTATAGTTCCGCGCATCCAAATGTGTTTGCCAAAACCTAACACAAAGTTTAGCAAATAAAACTTAAACATCCTGCTGTACACAACATGAGTGTTCAGAAAGCAAGATATCTGTCCTGTGTACATAAACAGATGGGTGCATGAACACAACATATCTGCTGTTAACACAAAACTGCTATAGCTGTGCTTATAATCTTATTCCGTGGTCGCCGTCTTAGGATATCTCTTATCATTCTCTCTGCAGTGACAAAAAAAGCAAAAAAAAACTGTGGTAGGCCCTATAACGGGTCAATAACTCCATAGGTACGGTGATGCATGATCAAACGAACAGCAGCTAGTGTGGGCTTACACCACCAACCGTCGGCGACTGTGGAATAAATGTATATTAAACCACTATTACATACTCTTACATGAACGCACGTAAATTTTTCTTTTTTTTGTGAATGATGTGCATTGTACAGGCATAGCATGTATGTGTTATTAACTCAGGAATGGTTACTGTTATCTAATTCACTGTCGTACATGTACATAGAACTGAGTGTACAAATGTGTACACAACTCGGCTAGAAGTTACGAGTGAAGAATATTCTATAAAAAGCAGTTATCATCGTCTGAAATTGTGGCTTGAACACAGCCAGCTGAAACTATGACCAGCAAAGCATACAAGAGTTTGTTTTTGTTTGCACAGGGGGCTAACAGCCTCCCTTTATTTACCTTGCCCTCCCCTACCATTTCTTCCCTGCTGCACAGCACCCCCCCCTTACGTCCAGTCCAGGGTTTTGGGGAACACTCTGCAAGCATACCAACTCAAGAAACGTGTCTGTAGATGACAAACCACATGAGAAAATTGAAGTACATGTGAATAGTTTGAATAAGATTGGCCTGCTAGAGTGCAGTAATCTGGGTCTGGAGCAGAAAAAAACTGCAACAAACTTTTAACACTTGAATGTTTTGTGTGATAATTACATCAACGTCAACATGCCATGCAGACATTCAGCTGGTTCCACACATATGCCAATATGCCAATGTATACACGGGGCGAGTATAGCTCAAGTTGCCTGGCCATAAGTAAGCACGGGCTACGCGATATATGCATCATTTTTATGTGAGATTTTTGACATGCGGTGGAATAATAATTCAGAGATCTGACATCTAGCAACAGTTATTGACATCAAGTGAGAAAACAGAGAAATAAATAAACTGACCTCCGTTGACTAAACCAGAGTGGCCAAATTTTGGAGGAAGAAAATTCAAGGAATTTTCAAAGACTTCCAAGGATTTTTTCGATACCTCATACTGAAATATTTTAACCATGTACAGTTTCTGGCATACCAGTAATATAAAAAATTTCACATTGCAGTCATGATGTTTTTGAAAACCTGAAATTCAAGGAATTTCAAGACCCTTCGCCACCAAATTCCAAAACTTTGAGGATCATTTTTAGTTTTCAAGCACTTTCCAGGTCTTGGAAAATGGAAACTTTTTCAAGAATTTAACCTTGACTTTAAAGGACATGTGGCTACCCTAATAAACTGAACATGAAAAAAACATCTCTACACCTGTTGATATAATCACAAAAGTTACAACACAACAGTGACCAAGTTTGATAATATGATGCACGGTGACAAAAATTTCCAGCAATGTGAAATTCCCGGACATTTCCTGGACACTTTGTGGTGCTGTTCCCCACATTGCAGTTACCCGCATCATGCTCACAAATGTTAAGGAAGAGAGTTATAGCAGCAAAACAGTGCGATCATAGTGCCATGCAATGAACCAAAACATGCAAGATCAACAACTAGTATGCCAATATTATGCTATCAAACATTAGTATAGCCCCAAATTTGAAGACTAGATTGTTACCAATAATCTCCATAGCTGTGAAATTACAGGACATTTCCAGCTTTTTCACAGACAAGTGGTCACCCTGTATTAAACACCTCGGTCATTCAAGCTAAATCGGATCATCTTAATGAAGACCGTTTATGCATACAATCAGGCAGCCAGATCTGTGTTTAGTGTTAAAGGTCCATGGACACCAAAATTAACATACAGATTTTATCCATTTTTCCAAAACTGCGTAATGTTCTGATAATTTTGATGGTAATATCAGCGACCAGCATTTTGTCAACACGGAGAAACTTACATTTATAGTCGATTTACAGACATGATCTAAAAAATACGATGCCACATTGGCTAAGCTGCACATCAGGTGACGTCACTGGCGCGGCCCATCAACATCATGAATAATTATGGCTTAGCATTATCTAATGACGTCACTGACTAGGTCATTAACATTCATGACGTTTATGGGCTGCACTGATGACGTCACCGGACGTTGACGTGCATGTGCCTTGATTTTTTTTAGCATAAGGTGACATACCAGTAAGGCCATATTTTCGTCACAATCAGGCGTTAATTTCGAATATTTATAAAGCTTAAATCAACATATTATATATCCAAAGTGAATGTTTAATTAAGAGTTACATCAATTGCATGAGTGGGTTTGACCCTGGCCACTGACCTTTAACAGTTCCATAGCAGATTAATGATGACTTTGCAACAGTATCACTATGAATAAACAAAACATCATCGTTAATCAAGTGCGAGTATGATCAATTATTGCTATCGTTTGTGCTCTGTTTGTAATGCCTGTATTCCTCTTTCAGTTCCCACATGTTCTTGTGCGGCGCCTTCATGTTGTAATTACAGATCTCTTTCAACACCTCCTTCAGAAACGTCTGCAGCACAGCCACACACAGTTCTACTGTCAGGAATCGACGTCTTCATGAAATATCTTATGACACTCACTGAATAATCCTCACTCGTATAAAAAGTCAAGTTACACAAACCAGACTTGAGCTTGGACATAAAGAAAGTGACAAAAATTCTAAATACAAGAACTACAGTGTGAATCAGAAAATTTTACGCCCTTTCATTCAATTATCTTTAAATGTGATGAAGTTATGCCATATTATGAGTGCTCACCCAGAGAATTTTCCATTTTCACTTGAATGCCCACTGTATGGACTGCATAGTAAACCATGAATGGCCGCCAAATACACCAGATTCTAACCACTTAGCTATTAATGTGTGTGGTGCAATGCTGCAGACATTTTACATACCTAACTTAAAGCCAAAGACCATTTTGGAGCTTTAAAAATGTGCTGCAGTAGATACGGGATGACTTAAAGCAGACTTTTGCAATATCATCTGAATGCATGTGCTTTTGGTCACTGGTAAACATTTTGAACATCAGTTATGAACTTTTTCAAGAAATATTTTATTGAATGTGCTAAGCTGTTGTTGTAATTTTAATATCCCAGCAATTTGTGCACTTCAACCACTTTTTTGTTGTCAAATATCAAAAGTTTGTGTTTTGTGGTAAATACATTGTGAAAATAGAAAATTCTCTGGGTGAGTGCACATAATATGGCATAAATTCATAAAATTTAAGAATAATTAAATGAAACTTCGTAATTTGGCGTCGATTTGAATACTGAATATGCCTGTAAAATATGGCTTTAAAATTTTCAGTCTATAAAAGTTAAAATTTAAAAAACTTTAAAGGTGAAAAATTTTTACTCCTCGCGTGCTACGTTCCTAATGTAGCGAAGAGGAGTATATAAGATCAGTGTAATATTGAGGACCGACCGACCGACCGACTTTTGTTCCTGGAAGAACTTCAAAGGGCCATATTTCCACGGTGCTAGATAGATGGATGGTCAGTATAGACCACCCATAGAAAGTCAACCCCCGGGAGTCAAATGGTCACATGTCCGATGACGTCAGTTGCACAGTTGATGCTGTCGGCGAGGTGATGCTGTCTGCACCACTATTCAGGGTGTAAAAAGAAAAGAACTAAAAAGCAGTTACAAGAATACAGAAGAAAATAATGTGCGCGAGAAGTACATTAGATTGGTCACAATCTGAAATATTTCTTGTCTGACTTACACTGTAGAGTTTACATGCAGCTAGTTGGTTAAAAGTTCATCGAGATTTTAGTACTGATGCTTAAAACAATCATACCGGTAAATCTTCAGTAAAATTAGAATAACAGGTAAAAAGGAGAAAGGTCAGGTACCTTCTAGGTACTATAGTGCAGCTGACATAAGTCAGACTCACCATAAAAAGCACTTTAGAATCTCAAAAGTGGCAACTGACTGGCATGAGCTAATGACACTAGGACGGTTATGCAACCTGCATCAACAAACAATAATTTTCCTCCTTCTTAAGCTGATTGGGGCTTAGATCCAATTAGTGGACATACTGCCGAATCAGACCCATGCTGCATCCAGTATGTTACTACCATTTTAAGAAATCCATGGTTACTACTCATTTTCCGCTGAGGCTGCTGATTTGGCCTAAGCACATATTGGGTTAGCAACATGCTGAAGGTTGCTTGCAAATGATCTGCAGTGAGATTCAAACTACAAGCTAAAGTTACAAGTCTGATAGTCTAACCAACCACAGGACAATAATCAGCACCACAGCAGAGGGGAAAACATTGCTTACAATCGGCTGGTTGGTAATGCGAACGAGATCTTTGACGTTGTAGTACTGGTGCTTCTCAAACGCTGCAAACAGAAGTTCTTGAACCTGTTCCTTCTCCAGTCTTGTCTTCTTACCTTCCTCCTTCTTACGCTGATTGTACTCCAGCTAAGAACACACAAAGCCACAATGGAAAAATGCACTCTTGTTTGTATCGTTGTTATTATTATGGAAAAATAAGTGTATCATTCAAGTTATTTTGTTATAACAAGTGACCAGCAATAAATTTCAGTTACAACAAAGTTTTACGTATCATCTTGGATAGTACAATATTGGACGGCAGCGTACAAGCTAAAGGAGCAAGATTCTAATGCATATGAAAGACAGACAATGAAATGCACCAAGCGAGATGAAACAACTGACAAACTCTAAAAAATACAGACACAAAGACATGCAAAACTGAGAAACAGAAAAAGAGAGAGAGAGAGCAGTTACGAATGTCAGATTTATGAATAGAATTTTTTAAACCATTTCATCATTAGGTAGAACACAGAAAATGACAAACTAAGCAAATCTAATCTAATCTAAAAACAGTTTGACATAGCACCAGCCATTGTCACATAACAATTGCAAATCAGAAGTGCTGTGTTGGTGCAGAACTGTCCTAGGTGCGGTAGGCAGGTAGACAGTTTAGCTTTGAGCCTAGATTTAAAAGTTCCAAAAGTACTAGCTGATCTAGGGTTTGCAAAAAAATAACAATGGAGACAGATATATGCGTACACAAACAAAGAGACAGACAGACTGACTGACAGAGAAAGACAGTTACGTACCTCGGATTCATGAATAGACTTTGGTTTAACGCTGACAGGTTTGGTGAGTCGGACCACTTCGTTGCGAGGTCTGTTGCCAGCCTCCAGCCGACACCTTTTCACACAACACAACACTTAGCGCCTCTGAAAGTCTTTCTAACTGTACCATACAGACATTTTATAAGCTGGATAATTATTATTATTATATTATTATTACTATTCTTCCATTAACTTAAAATTCACTTCCTGACAGCCTGTGATTCAGAACTGAGTCTAAACACCTTCAAATATCAGCTGACACTATATACATTTTTGTTGTGAAATACTGACCAAAAAAATTTGCAAAGCATGCAAGATTTCTCCAGTATGCGCTAACACTAAGCTTATACAGGTTGACACATTATTTTGAAATTATGGGCCCAAGATGGCATAGATAGCCCAGTCAATACATAAACATCTAGCAGAAACTGGCAAACTACTGATACTATGCTGCACTAAAAACAACTTCGTTGGATGAAGGCACACACGATGCCTTAAACATCAATGTGTCCAGCATTAAAACCACCATTTTATGAATCCAGAAATGGCTTAAATCACGTTGCACTTAAATACAGAAAATGTAGAAACTACTAACCGTTTGAGTGCCATGTAGCCGGCGTTTTCAACTGGTCGACACTCGGCACGTTGGATCACTTTGCCTTCCACGGCCACTTTGTATTCTGCACCGTCATACAGCAAATGATCTCTTAAACCGTCACAATTCAGCTTCATGGTTGGCGATATTTTACACCGACTTAATGAAAAAATTTAAAAACTTTGTCATCTTCGATAAAATTTCCTAAAAAAACCTTGTAAAAATTTGTAAAAAACCAAAAAAGTAAACAAAAATTATAATTGTAAATTTACCGCATATCTGCTGCAAATTGCGTTGCAAATTCCCATCCCTAGTAGCCTGCTGGTGATAATAATTACAATACAACTCCTAGTTTTAGAAAAAAACCTGCAAAACTAATGCTCTAATGTTTTCTTGACAGCATTTTGAAAACCACCAACATCAAAGACAAATTTATCATTAGTTTACATCAAAAAGTAAATGAAATCAATAAAATTCAGTTACCTGAAATAGTGGAATGTTGACTGCTGGTGGCTCCTGCATCAAAATCATCATACACTCTCAAACGACATGTTTTACAAACTACATGTATTATAACACAACGAATTTACAGTTATTGCACGGTATCAACATAAAATCTTTCACTTATTACAGGACACCTGATTAGTCTCTGTCAAGAAGCAACAAAACACAGACAAAGCTGATGGTATCTCGATGACAAAAACACAGCTGGAACTGTACTGATGTAACAAGTTGACAGACAGTGGTCGGTGAAAATTTTCAGACCACCTCAATGACATTAAACTGCTAACACTTATAGATAAAAGTCACTAACTAAGACTCTGTTGTGTTTAGTGTTCGCAAGCACTGTTCTCAGTGGAAGTTAAAGAACTTGAGTTACTTCGGATAATATTACTAACACCGAGTTAATCTCAGCTCATTTCCACCAAGCAACAGGACTATATGAACCAATTCCATTACTCACCCACTGACACACACACTAAGACAAGGAGTTAAGATGGTACCTGGCATAGACTCAGTGGAGAGTACAGACATTGACTGGTTTGCAATGCCAGTCATTGTAAAAACGTGATCTGTTGGAATCTTTGTTGGTTCGTCGGCTGACAAAGCATCAGTTGTAGCAAGACGTTCATTGACACTGAACATTACTTCACTGGTACCTCTGTGACAGAACAAAAAGTCAAAGGACATCAGCACTAAAGGTAAACATTAAATTACTTGCAGATTATACCAAATATGCCACATTAATGCTGACTGATATAAAGCTAAGTGACACTGACCAAAGACAGTTATGTATAAAAGATAATATATGGTCTGAAAATGCTAGTTAAACAGAATGCTTTAGAAAAATGTCTAAAATATGAGGGTTGTTCGACAAATAAGTTTACAAAATGGCGCCATTCCACTAATTCCTGAAATATGAAAAATAGGAAATATACATTTTGTAGGGAATTTAATTCTGAGTACAAGTTGTGAGTTTTATGAAGATGACGTCACTGTGACATCATTCATAAACATTAAATGCAGCAACGTTGCACTAAAATTATCCCATAACGAAAAGCGTGCTGTTATTTTTTATTTTATGGGCAAAAAGACTTTAATGCAAATCAGATTCACTTTGCGATGCACCCAGTGTATGGCGACAAGTATTTTACAAAGTGAACAGTACAAATTTGGTGTAAGAAAATTCTACATGGGCAGAAATTTGCATCAGATACCAAGGTGCAATAAGTTGTTCATCAGTGGCTCAGACTGCAGCCAGTTTTTTTTGCATTGAGCATTCAGAAACTTGTTGACACATAAAACAAAAAATGTTTGAACAAACTTGGACGATATACTAAAACGAAACAATAATGTTTGACGTTTAAAGAGGTGACATTAACTTACTAAGTTTATTCGTTTTTTCACTCTTATGCTGGTTGTCACTTGTGAGTTATGCTAGATTACTGGTGGAGAAAATAATACACAAATAGGATGTGTTCTATTAACAGATGACGTCACAATAATGACATTAGCATCAAAAAAAATTTTCACCTATGTTCATAATTAAATTCCCAACAAAAAGAATATGTTGAATTTTTCCTTTTTACGCACAAAAGCAGCTACTGCTTTCAGCGCGTCTTAGCCATCACAATTCTGTCTGTCTGTCTGTCCGTCCATCCATCCGTCACATGGGTGGATCAGTCAAAAACGGTGCAAGCTAGGATCACCAAATCTTCATTGTCGGCTGCCTGGAAGACTCTAGTTTCAGGAACTATAAAGCTTTTCCCATGGTTCCTACTACTCTGCAGAATACATTTTCCCTGACTTTTCCCTGACTTTCCAGAACAAAATGAATCGTTTGTCCTGACTAACTTGTTCATGCGAAATACCAATGTTGGCTTTCAATCACTTGCAATAACACTAGAAACGAGGGCAGCAGAACAAATGAAAAAGTAAAAGTATAAATAATCTGCGAGCGAAGCGAGCAGAAAAAAATTTGAACTGCTGTATGCAGTGTGCGTGCAACAGTTCTGTTTTTTTTTCTGCATCTTTGTTAACTTTTGCACCATGGTACTTTTGAATTCCCTGACTTCCCCTGACCGTCTGGATTTTCCCTGACTTCTTAAAATTCGCTGACTTCCCCTGACCGTAGGAACCATGTTTTCCATAAATTCGAAGGGGGTCACCCCAAACGAGGGCACTAAATGAGAGAGGGGTGAACAAAATTTGCAATTTTTGGCCAATAAGTTGCTGTATCTCAGTAACGGTGCGAGATAGGGCCTAGGTTACTACTAATCACTAACAGGAAGTCGTACACTGGCTCTCAATTGGCGCCGAATTCAATGACCTTGAATGCCAAAATAGAAGGTTTTATGAATTTTTTGGCGATTATGGGCTGCAACACAAGTCTATATCATTCACAAAGTGGCGCCATGCTACTATCGTTATGCGATCCAAGTAGAGAATTTGGTATTTGTATAAAACCATGAACCGGAACTGCTATAGGCTTTCGCGCGTCTTGTGATCATTAGCTCAAACTTCTTGACGGAATGGCTCTATTTTGTAAACTTATTTATCGAATGACTCTCAAAGACAATATATATGAACAATTATGCAATAACCAAAAGACCTGCAAAAATAGTTAAGTCTAAGTTCTAAACAAAGATTCAGTTTTAATTTTTGTGTTAAGATACCCTAGTTAACAATGTCACTTATGTCAACATAATTCATAAAATAAATAATAACAATTCACAACAAAAATATTATTTTAGAACACCTAAGCATGCAAGTCTATCTAATAAATAAAAATGGATGCATACTTTTGCTTTGAAATTACAACTTTTCCGACTTCATCCCCAGGTCTAGCCTTTTTCCAGCATTCAGACATATACTTCGGCACCTGTACAATAAACAGTAAGTCAGGTCATAATCATACATTACAAATATTGCTAACTAATTCCACACACCACATTTCACGTTAAAAAAATTGCCATACATCAATATGAAAGTCGAGACGAGAGCAACAAAATATAACATCAACATAATACTTAGTTACAACACAGTAAAAAACTAAAATCTATGCAAATCCAGACGTTAAGTTGTGAAAACCACAGGACACAAAATTGTATAAAAATATGATGAACAGATTGACGCCATTTTGGTGCGCGATGATATGTTCGATGTTCAACAGCATCACAGCGTGCCTGGTGAGCTGTCTGTCTCTGTTGTGGACGTTGGTCTGTCTGACCACCATCTACTGATGTGGTCAGCTGCAGCACGTCGACCGCAGCCGCCCACTGAGACCGTGTTTCGTCGTTCATGGCGTTCATTAAACATTGATGAACTGTGAGATGAGCTGCGTGCATCATCACTATGCCAGCCTGACAACTGGCCGGACGATGTCGACGACATGGCTAAGTCGTATGATGCCGTACACACGTCGATACTCGACCGACTTGTGCCACTCCTGCGGATTGTGCATCGTCCCAGGCCGTCAGACACATGGTTTGACGGAGAATGCCGCGATGCTAAGCGTCATACCCGGCATCTGGAATGTGTCTACTCCGCCGCCTCTCGGCGCCAAACTTGTTCCGGGTCTGCAGCGGCTGCCGCCATGGCTACTGCCGACACTGCCAAGTCTGTGTGGTACGACCAGCGTAGGGAGTACCGGGAACTTCAGAATGCAAAGCGTAGTGTGTTTTGGTGTGAGATGACTGAAACTGACCAATCATCACTGCGGCGAATCTGGCGGTCCGTCGACACACTTCTTGGTTGTGGGCGACTCCCAGCGAGCTCTGCGATCACTGTCGATGAATTCAATAATTTTTTTGTCAACAAGGTTGCCGTGATCAAATCAGTTCTGCTGGCGCACCTGATCCTACATTCACTGCAGCCAGACAAGGTGTAGCCCTGTCCTCGTTTTCCACGATACCAGTTAGTGACATAGTCGCCAGAATCATGAAGCTTCCTGACAAAAGTTCTGCAGCCGACCCATTGTCGGTCCCACTGCATAAGCAGGTTGCCACTGACATTTTGCCATTCCTTACCGAACTGTTTAACTGTTTAACCGGTTGCTGGCTGCTGGGCGGTTTCCGTCAGTGTTCAAAGAGGCATTCGTCACGCCAGTCATCAAAAAGTCAGGTCTCGACCTCGCGCAGGTCAGTTCATACCATCCAATCTCGAAGTTGTCAATCATATCAAAGCAGTAGTATGATGCTACTAATGATGTTCAGAATGTGCAAAATCTTACAAAGTCACCTCAGTTGACAGTAATGTGTCATTGTGATAGGGCCTTTTAGATGTCGTTTGTTTTGACTTTGAGTTTTTTTGGCCTTGGCCTTAAATTTGGTCTCAAATCCTTGGCCTTTTCCTCAGTTTCAAGTCCTTGACCTCGTCCTTGTCCTCAGTTCCTTGCTGTTTTTGTAAGTCCTTGTCCTCGTCCTTGAGTCTCATGTCCTTGGCCTTGTCCTTGAGCAAAAAGTCCTTGATAACATCACGGCCTTTTACCCGTTGCCACATCCACTTATTACCCATACTGTCTTATACTGTCTTATAATTCCAGAAACACAAAAAAACGAATTTTAAACTGAAACTAATGCTCATTGAGGACAATATAAATACAAGTCTTAAAAATGCACAATTGTAAAAAAATATAGTGGGTAGAGTGGAGTTTACTGGGCGCCATAGGAATACATTGCGCCTATTATTTCACGTATATACCTTATAACTACCAATAGGGTTAGGATTAGGGTTTAGGGTTAGGTGTATTCCTATGGCGCCCAGTAAACTCCACTCGTCCCAATATAGTTTTCAAACAAAGTAGATAATATTCGTAACAGTACGTCAAATTCAGTGGTCCTGGCATCAACTACTTTCAAAGACAATAGCAGTAACACCACCTTCACTAGCCACACGCCGCGTCCAGCGTATGTCAAATCAAGATCTTTAAGATCAGCAGATTTATCCATCATTAAATGCGTGTAATCTACAATATCATAACTATTGGATGCTTTGAAATTTAGAATTATTCATCCATTATTATACTACTGTCAGCAAAATCACATCCTGCAAATGCACTTATAACTAAAAGTGACCAAACTTGAAATTAAAAATAAGTAACAGTCTGCGTAACGTCGTGCGTAAACAAAGTCACGTGACCGATTTGTTTATGTTTACAGTTTTGACACGTAATCTGTGCATTTGTTTTGTTTTGGTTTCTTTCTTCTTCTTTTGTCATTAACAGCTAACTATAATATTGAGAACTCTGACAGGGTTTTACTGACTGTCAGTGCGACAATTTAACTGCTATGGTGTGTTTATATTGTTACATTTGTAGCTGAATGTTGCTATTTTACCCATCTGTATTTATCGTTTTGGTATTTATGAACCAGCCAACTCGTCACAACGTAAAACATAAGCAGTTGGATATTTTTATGACTGTTTATGTAAGCATATTACACTTTTTTTCTTTTGCTGTTTGACTTAATCACCACGTAAAGCTAAAGTGTGTGGGGTGCTCATTTTACTGTCAGGAAGCTTCCTCTGTTGTCAGGTCTTCACGTTCAATCATGTTACATAAAATAGGGCTGGGTTACAACCGTGCTAATATGATTTGAAAAAGATCAATACATTACAGCTATATACTTATTTGAACGAGATAACTGTGGTTAAGACGACATTAATTCTCATGTTTTGCATTGATAGATCTGTGTTTTTGTTCGTACTGTTTGTTATTTAGTGTGTTTTGTTATGAACATGCTTTGCAGAAATATGTTTTGCTAGCAGAGCATGTAACTGCGTGTTGACAGGCTGAAGACGAGGGAAGACAAGCATTTCTTAGCCTCGCTGGAGAGGATGGCGAAATCGATGCATATGAGCTGCAGAACATTCTCAACCAAGTATTCATCCGAGGTAATATAGTGTGTCGGACAAAGTCCTGGTGATTGATTGTATGATCTCAGATCTGTGTTTGAAAATGTTGTGTGCTTTATATCATATTGTGCCAATAATTATTACATTTATGGCAAAATGTGAGACAGGAGCTACGAGAGTGCGAGACCAAAACCATCATTTCTGGATTTGAGTCAGGAGACCATGTCCTTGGTTGCTGTTGTTGTTGCTGCTGCTGCTGCTGCTAATGATGATGATAATCTTGATGATGATGATGCTGATGATGTGTAATTTGCAGATTTCAACTTTGATGGATTCAGTTTGGACATGTCACGCAGCATGGTTGCCATGAGAGATGTATCCTTTTAGTGTTCCACTTTTACACTGCTTTCTGAATAAGAGCACTTTACTTGCTTACTTAGCTGCTGCTTAATGTGATGCATAACACTGCAAGTGTTTATTTTTGTTTATTTTTGACAATAATGCAAATGTGATACATTCTGCTGTTTTAAAATGTGTTGATCATCCTACTGTAATTATCTTACACTGACTTGCTTAGATGCCTTTTAATGCATTGCTTAATAGTACGTTGGTTTCTGACCAAATGCGAGATTGCAAGAGTGCCCAGGTTTGAATCCCAGTGGTGGGAAGGCAATTTTGTGATGGAATTTATAAATACGCATTTCAGTTCATCTGTGTTTTTAGTTATAGATATCTTTATTTCACCTCAAGGGCAGGCACAAACACTATTAAAACTGTAACAAGACAAGCACACACATAAAAAGAAACTGATTTTTAAAAAATAAAATAAAAGAACCGTAGAAAGCAACCAAACACACACACACACATCCACACACCTAGACATAGGCCTATGCTAAAAAATAGAGTTCTGAACATGCATTAAAGGCAGACTAGAAAATCGACAATCAACCGTTCAATAAATGCACATTGTCTTCTCTAGTCAATTGTTTTATCCCATCAAACTCTTAAGTAATCCAGACTGCTGCGATCACATGCACCAAATATCTTGTACAAAGCCCTGTTTATACAACTCTCAAAGACATGAACATTGGCTGCAGATAACAATGTAGCTTCAACTGCATATAAAATAGATGGCAGACAGTAGGATTTATCTGCGTTCAATGGCTGTTTTGGTTACGACTTGTGGAATTGAAGCTGTAGCAATGATGTGATGATGAGTATTAGTTAAATGTTCTTGACCAATGGTTATATAGTTGGATTTGTCTGGCAAGTTGGGTTTTGAAGATTTTAATCAGTTGTGGTATGACTTGGCACTGTGCAAGGTAAATTCTTATTGTATGTGTTCTATGTGTATTTTATAAGCATTATTCAAGTATGTAAACAAATAAGACATTGGATGATGTGGTGCAGATGTGTTATGCCAGTAATTTATGCACGTTCTGCTCTTTTTGAGTATGGCTGAGTGTTGTCCGCATCTGCAAAATTATGCAGTCACAAAGTGATGTCATTTTGTGAAAAACGGTCGTGTTATAAATGTATTTAATAAATAGTTAAATACTGCTAATTTTTTTTGTTTTATGAAGTAACATTGTGTAATTCTGTATTTGTTACATGTTATGTATGAAACACTTTGTTGTCTTATCCTTAGTCATGTCTGTACCATGCACCATCACTGGTGGCATTCAGGAAGCATTCCTTTTAAAAGCAGACTTTTAGACAATAACTTTCTGTCAGACAATTTACATCATTTCCCCTTGCTCTGTCTGTGTCCTAGCATTACATCACTTTCAGTTTGTTCTCTCTGTGTGAACAAATTATGAGTGAATGAGTTTTGTAAGAGGCAGCTGTTAGAAGACAAGACTGGCAGTGTGTTGATGTTTGGTGTGGTTTCTAGCAAGCATTCCTTGTTCTGGACACTGATGGAAGTGGATATTTCAGTGCATCTGAATTTCAGCAAGCACTTGATGCTCTCGGTAGTATACCATTTTTGTGACTGATTGTGATGTCATTTAAAACTGTGTTGTGTGTTGCTTTGCCTCAAGCAACAGGTACTGCAGCGGGCCTTTCAGAAATCTTATTTGTTTGCTTAAAGGTTAAAGTTAGTGATATAGCCCTTAATGGGATGCCCATCTCAGAGCTACGGAGCGTCACCTGCCGTATGGGATCACACAGTGTTACCTGCCACCTGCCACAGGTGAACACACCCCACCTTAACCCCAGCCAGATAGGCTGGTACTCAATTTACCTACCCCAGAGAGATGGAAGGCTGAGTTGACCTAGGCGGCTGGTTACATACTGAGATGGTTTACCTGTCCACAGGCAGTCACCCATCACAGTACTAACCAGGCCCGGCGTACAGTAACTTCGTTGACTGGATCAAACGCGTTACCACTACACCACGCCACCAACCCCCAGGTCGGGTTGGTTTGGGTCGTTTGGTAGAGGTGCAATGGGTTGGGTCGAGTAAAAGGTTAAAATTTATGGGTTGGGTCAGGTAGGAAAATTCTTCTTACTCAAAGTGCATTGGTGTTTATCAAGTATAGCAGCAGACTGATAGATATCTTCTCCTGAATTCACCATAGTAGTTAATATTTCATCATGTTAATGCCTCATTTTGTTGATTCTGCCAGGAATGTCGGTGAGTGAGGGAACGCTGAATGTGATGATGACCCGATACAGCGACCGAGAAGGAAACGTGAAATTTGATGACTTTGTTGCATGCTTCATCAGGATCAAGTCACTGCAGCGTATGTGTCTATTGTTGCTGTTTTGTCTGCCATGTCTTTTTTGGAAGATGCTGTGTTTTAGTATCAAGATACAGAACAAAAATGATAACTAAATGTTCAACCCTTTGATAGACACCATAAAATTTTTAGAAAATATCACTCTCATGATACACGTGTATGGTTCTGGAAATAGAACTTTCTGAGATGAACATAATGATTAATTATCATGATGCTGACAGCTCGTGTAGGTTAAAGTTTTGTCTCAATTTTTATGTATTTATCCATGAACTTGGTCACATTTTACGGTAGTGCGTGGTTTCTTCTTTTCCCACATGCTGTGCAGTAATTGCTCACTGCAGCAGAATTATTTTTACCAGACAATCCTGATGTTTCTGCTGGTGCTGTGTGTTAATTGGCTGGTCTGTTGCTTTGTTGTAAGAAATTTATGAAGCCAGAGACATCGACAACAGCGACTCTGTCGACTTTTGCCTTGATGAGGTTCCTACTCATTCTGTGTCATGATAAATTAATACATTCTCATAAATATAATCTTTCCTTAGCTTGGACATATTGCATTTGGCAGTGAACCTGTGGCTCTCAAGTTTCAAATTTCATGATCAATTTTTGTCAGCACTGAAACGTGCTGGCAGGACCTTAAAGGTGATCTCCAGTGAATATTTTTTGAGAGTTTGATATGCAGGTTTTTTAGTATGTATAGGGTATTACCTTTTTTATATGTTCTATATCTTAGCTGCAGTGAGTTCCACCGTACTTAGCAGATGCTTAAACTGCAGAGCTTGTCATATTTTCTGAATGTGTTGAGATATTTTTGTCTGTTCATTTGCAGTATATTCAGCTTGGCATCTACTCGTGAGACAAATGTTCAAAGCCACAGTCATTCATGACTATGTAGTTGTTTGAGTTACAGCAAATACTTCATTTCAAGCTTGATGCAGTGATGCATGCCAGTGTTTAGTGGGATCATGGTATTTTGTTATTCTCTGCTGTTGACTATTAGCTGCATAGTGCATGCAATGTAGTTCTTTGTACTGCATTCCATTTATATTATTTGTCATAATTTGTGTATATGATATATTAATATTATATTGTATTTATTAGCATGTGCCTTATACGGTGCCTGCTGTCATTCAAGTTTAGCATAAATACATTTTAACATGCATGCGTGAAATGTCATTTGTAATGCCCACATTCCATTGCTTGTTTTGATCAAAACTTGTTCTTAATACCGTCCTTAACTACATGTACGTTCTCAGCACATCAGTGATAAGTGGAAAAAAGTTTCTGACAAGTTCCAACTTTTCCATTCATAACTAACAGTAGACTTTGTTGCAGATCTGATCAAATAAGTCTAATGTAATTTAGGCTTAAGTGAAGAAGTGACTTACTAGTCTCTGAAGCATACTGTGCTTTCTTTTCTATTATCATTTTGTTTCTTCTTGCTTTGTTTTTGCCCAATATGCAGTCCATTCTTTAGCTGCCTTTACATACTTCAGTTCTTTGGTGCTGACTGTATAGTAACAGAAGATGGCATTTAGTATCCAATAATCCTGCTGCAACAGTACAAAGAGATTCTTACTCAGGAATAACTTGGATAGGTTGGGTTATCATTAAAACAAGGTTGAGATGATTTCAGATGCTTGTCATGATGTCTCCATATCTAATGTATGTTTATACCGACACGACTTTGATTTTGATGATTAGAATTTTGTTCATTGTTAAATTTTTCAACAGTTAAGTGTTTAATTGTCATTAATTTTGCACAGCTTCCCTTGACGCATTTATTTTTTTTTCCTTCTGTCTTTAGCATCAACATCTGTGCATTTTTTGGCATCCATTGTTTGCTTCTGAGCACGATCCTGTCAAAGACTGTATTGCAAACTTCAGTCCTGTGGCATACCTATTTTGTTACGACAGTTTGAGCCGTTTTTTCTGCCGTTTGTTTTAAACATGGCTAGATTTTCCTATTTTTGTCGCTGTCATTTTTGTTGTGAAATATCAGCTGCTTACACATCAAGTTTTTGTCAGTTTTGAGTATTTACATTTTTGTTATTGAACATTTAGCTGATTTTAAGTCAACATTTAACAAGTTTTACTGAACCACCTAATGCTACAGGTTTTATTTGTTTCACATAATATTAATCTGTAATTATCCGTTTAAAATGTGCAGTTTAATATTAGTGTTTCATGTTGGTATAATAAATCTGCAAGTTTTTTAATGGATTTATGCAGTTTTTGTCATTTAATAAATCTAAACAAGTTGGTGCATTTGCTCAGTGCTAAGTCATATTCGTGTGTTCGGCTAACATTCTAGCATGCTACTCTTCCATGCAGTCATGTATAGGTGCAAATAGGGCATTTTCAGACAGGTGTGGTTTCCTGATAATCAGTTTATTATCAATATCATACAACATTATGAGTGATTTGCAGTGGAAAACTAGCACTTTGCAAGCTGCCAGTTTAATCTAGCACATAAACAGGACTAAAATTGGGCTACACGAAGCCTGGTGTTATCTGAGATAAACAAAGGTACATGTGTAGTCAAATAAAAAATATATATATATATATATACAAATACATCTACCAGTTCATAAATTACAAGTCTGATGTACTGTAGGAAAAAAATTTCAAATGCTACAGATGGTCAAGCACAGTCAACATTTACCGTAAAATATTCACCGTAAGTAATATAAATATATACACATGAAAAATTGAAAACGGACATGCAAATGCTACTGACATGATGTACGCTGGCGAACCAACTAAACTATACTGGAATCAGTAGTAAAGTAATAGCTTAAAGTGGGGCCATCTGGAAAGCACACTGCCACTTTTTTCTGAGATAGTTACAAAATAAAATACTAATGCACTGTCAGATCTGCAACTGACACTCGACAGCTAATATGTTGTCACATTTTTTTTCCACTTCCAAAGCACTGTTAACTAGAGTTTGATATCATACACAACACGTAATTTATGTTCAACACGTAATTTACAACATTAATTTACGTTTAATAGCCGACTTATAGTCTAGAGAGTGACCAAAACAAACAACTAGCCTACTAGCACTACCAGATCTTGAAAACTGACACTGCGCCAATGAGGTATGTTAAGTCGTCAGACGTGATTAGCTATCACCACAATCAACAGTGAGAAAAACATACCAGTAACTAGTAAAATCAACATCAAAAACTGTGAGTAAATATATATTATATATAAAATATAATAATGTCACAAAATGTTAAAATAATCAGCAGGCAGTGTTGAATACTCATAACAGCAGCAGAGTGAGGAATGCACAGAAACACCACACCATTAAAAAGCAGCTGGAATGCATGGAAATGGTTATCATACATTGTTAAAAAATAAAATTATACGTCAAAGTTTCAATGACTGCTGTGCAGTAAAATGAGATTAACACAACCAGCAATGTTCAAATTATGCCATAACACCTCCTTCACAGGACACACCCAAAGTTTCGGCATTTCACACAGTTAGTCCTTGCATCCAGTGATACAAATATGTTGGAACTTGGAATGTAAAATGCCTTGCTCAACAGAGTAGACAGACTAGGATAATATCTTTATGTTTATCTGTCTCCAGAGTGGATTCAGTCAGGAGTACATGCACAGCTGAATGAACTGAAACATACAAACATGCACACTCGCACAAATGTAATATAAAGCATAAGTTCCCAATCACAGCATTTAAAAAACCTGGGTTTTACCGGGTTTTTGTAAGGCCCAACTTGACGAGTTTTGGAGTTTTAAGTTTTTAGAATGATCACTGGGTTGGTGGCGTAACACGTTTCATCTGATCAACAATGTTACTCTACGCCGGGCCAGGTTAGTACTTGGATGGGTGACTGCTAGCGGGCAGGTAAACAAACCATGTTGGTACGTAACCAGCCACCTAGGTCAACTCAGCCTTCCATCCCTACAGGGTAGGTAAACTGAGTACCAGCCTATCCGGACAACTAGCAGAAAACAAACTGAGTTATTTCATTCAAACAAACGGTCATCACAGATTGTTTCCAGCCACAAAGCGAAGTCTCACAGCCCTATGTGCTTTATTTTTCTCATGTCTTATACTGCGTGTTTGTTTCTGATTCTAACTGCATCTGATCGGGTGAAAACGAAAACTGAAATAGATGTGTAAAACTGAAACAAAAAAAATCCTTCAAAACGAAACTGAAACTTGAATTACACAGTAAAAACGAAACGGAAGCTGAAACGAAAATAAACGGTGAAACTTAAATCACACTGACTTTGTACTTGTTTACAACACTGACAAATGCTTACAAAATTATCGTCATCATCAGCAGCAGAAGCAGTAATGTAATAAGATGTTAACTCACCTCATCTCTGTGAAATTCAGCATTTCCCTGCCTGCTAACATCCTTCATCTCAAACATTCCTGTGAATAAACAATACAATGACACATCACTAAGTAACAGCAGTAACTGAGTTTTCGACTTATCAAATATCATAATGTCACCATTAATGTTGACGGTCGGCTGCTTAAAAGCAGATCAATAAATACGCATAGCATATTCATTAATAATCACAGCACCACTGCCCTGAACGCATATCACAAAGTAACTAACCATCTACCTAACCAGTTACATCATTGCCTATTTACTTCATGTTATCGCACCTTTAGTCCTTTGACGTTGACAACAGTTTACTTTCAAGAATTATCCAAACACACGATAAATGAAAACCAAATACACACATGTGGTGATGTTGCTGTAGTCTTATTAGTGGTGTTACTATTCTAACAAGTAATTCAAGCAAAGCTCATAAGATGCGCAACAGCCTTAGCAGTTCCTGTTTGCAGGTTGTCCAGGTCTATCTCCAGCCATGTCGGCGCAATTCGCTTATGAAATGTGCACCACAGTCGAAAATTGCAAAAAAACACACTAAAACCCCCTATTTTGGGAGTTCAAGGTAATTCAAGGTCATCGACATTGACACCATTAAAAAGCTCATCACTAGTGTTTGTGATAAGCAGTATATCTGCGTCCATCTGCAACTGTTTTCACGCTAAAGCGGTAAAATAACCACTTTTAGGGGGTAGCCATCTTTGACATCAGACTGCGCAGGACTCCTTGAACCTTGAGGATCGGGACTTGGACAGCTGAAATCTATGTTCAATGCTGAAAATTACGTCTGCAGGTTGTCTTGGTCTATCTCCAGCCATTTCATCGCAATTCAAGGTTGAAATGTGCGTTGTAACGAAAAATTGCGAAAAAAATTCTAAAAACCCTCTATTGAGGTTCAAGGTCGTTCAAGGTCATCGATGTTGATAAATCTAAAAAGCCTGTCACCAGTGCTTGTTATGTTAAGCAGCATGTCTGTACATATCTACAACTGTTTTCACGCTATACGAGCCAATAACGGCAAAATAACGTCTTTTTAGGGGGTACCCCTCTTTTATGCCCTTGTGCGAGGAGAACCGACACACCCAGGGCATGAAATTTTGTCTCGAAAGACTAAAGACATTGAGGCAGCCCAAAGTGAAGATTTCGTGATGCTAGGTGTCAACATTTTGATACAGTGCCAGGGTGTGACGGACGGATGGACAAACGGACAGACGGTCACCTTGATGACGGCTAAGACGCGTGAAGCATAACATGCTGTGATGCATAAAATGGACACTAGTATGCTACAAAGTGTCGAGCAGCTGCTTACTCATCATAGTTTTGAGTTTGATAAAGCAGGCGACGAAGTCGTTAAACCGAATGCGACCGCGCTTGTCAGTGTATCGCTTCATGAGGGCAGACAGCGACCTGTCTGATACTCCTAGACCTACCACAGACATACAGACAGACAGTCACAGAGATAGACATAGATATATAATGAAGGCAGACGGCGACTATTCTGACACTCCTACACCTAACACGGACAAAGATGGACAGACATACACCATGTCTCAAAAAACAAGCAAAGTTTTTCTGCTGGAACTTCGTCAAACTTTCATCAACTTTGATAACTGTTTCGCACACAGAGAGCACAAACTCAGTAGGGCATTGATGCGAATTAGGTGAGGTGGAAAATAAGTGCACTTCACACGAAGTTATCCACTGTGCAAAGGCAACCAGATAGAATGACCCAATCCCAATCATTGGCAATCTCCAGCCCGATGAAGTTTGCATACCATTTACACAGACACATCAAACATTAAAATGCACAAAAAAAAGAGATGTGTCAATTGTTCAATTATTCAACGACCCAGCCAATACATGCAGTGCTGCTGCTGCTGCTTCTACTACTACTGCTACTACTACTCTATTTGCTTAAAGAGTCTAATAAACTAACTAGCTGTTGCTGCAGGCATTGTAAGTACCTGAACAACAGCAACGAAAGCACTGAAACTGATACACATAATACACACAGGATGAAACTAACCCAACATGTTGAGTGCTTGTTGCAACTCAGCTCTGTCAAGGAAGCCACTACGATCTTTGTCAACTGTCTGGAATGTTGTCTATAAGCAACAACAACAACTAGTACTACTACAGTATAACTACAACAACGACTACTACTACCAGCAGCACTGCCACGCATGCTACTGCTGCAACTATAACAACGAGACAATTACACTAAAAACAACAACAAAAGCAACAAAAACAAATAACAAATTTAAGCGCAAAAACAACAACAACCCACCAGTTAATGAATGGTAGGTAAATGGGGGGACAGTTCACTAGTCCGAAGGGGCACTAGTCCGAAGGGTCACTAGTCCGAAGGGGCAGTAGTCCTACTGTTTTAAGGGGCAGTAGTCTGAAGGGGCGCTAGTCCGAAGGGCCATTAGTCTGAATTTTGTCCGCAGTTTGAATGTACGATGGTTTGAGCATGAATGCGTCTCTTACGTCTCAAGTTGACTTGGGCCTTCCAAGTTGGGTCAAGTCAGTCTGTAGCAGTGTCACCATCGAAATTTTCTGGCGCCGTCAGTCTCATTACAAGTCATTTCAAGTCCACTTGGGAAGTCGACTTAACCAGTAATCTTGCACTTAGCTGTTTTCTCAAATGCAACTATCAATGAGCTCAGGCAAATAAGGCCATTTGTAACGTATTTTAGTAACCGTATATAAAATAAAGGTAAGCTTATACTGATTAAGGTAAATGGAACTGTGAATGAAGTAATTTCCATGTAGTTGTTCCCTTTGCACTAGATCGCTGAAATTGTGCATGCCTAAGTTTAAATCACAGGGCTACTTATAAGTGCAAAAAATTTTTTTTTTCCACAAGCCCTAACGGTTAGCCCCAACTTAGCCACAATAGGCCTACATCCGTTACAGACGCACAGACGGCTAGACGACAGACGGATCGACGACAACAATGCCAAAGATGCCGTGCAGCATACATGTAGCTGTAGCGTGTCAAACACAGTCACATTACACCCAGTTTCAACTGTCTGTGCAAATTTTTCTAAAGAAATAACAATAACAGAGACGTCCGCCAAATGAATAAAACACTTAAGGAATAGCCTACAGTATACAGGGTAAGTAAAAAGACACCATTTATTTTACGCCTTATGACTTCAGCAAATATTAACCGAGTTTAAGAATTCTTTTACTGTCAGAATCAGGAGACAATTTGTAATGAAATTGTCACTATAGATCCCACTACATTTCAAGTTTGTCGCTGCACTACCTCGTGAAATATCACTCAAGCCGGCGACGCCACTGACCAGTTACGCGATCAACGTTGATGAAGCTTGGCATGTGCCCCCCCCCAAACAAATCGGACTTAAATCCGATCGATTATGCTGTTTGGGATGCCTTTCAACAGATGGTCGGCTATTTGTACGTTTCTAGCTAAAAGTGTACTTTATACAATAGACCCCGTGACAGAGTATCCCATGTGGCCGTGCTAGAGTATCCCACGGAGGGGGTCGACGGTCGACCTTCGTCAATCGTTGCATATATAAC
>Ga0209367_1000172_pt1 | contig 51250 bp, 30 predicted proteins | sample WorMetLIZISLAND2_FD_187412 | JGI IMG/M metagenome (GOLD analysis project Ga0209367, IMG submission 187412) | Marine gutless worms symbiont microbial communities from Max Planck institute for Marine Microbiology, Germany - Olavius geniculatus... ... | reverse complement strand
TCAGGGGTTTTTGGTTGGCTGAGGGTCAAAGTTTGCATTTTCCCATATACTTTGAAGGTCGTCCTTACAACACTCACACTACCGTGTGAGTGTGATAATCGTGACCGGCGTGGGCTTCGACGCTCGAACGCAGTCCGCGCAAGAGCCGTAACGCAAGCGTAGAAGCATAACTGTCATTGGCAGCGTTCGTTGCGTTGATAAAACCTGTAGTCTTAACGCCTACGCTAATCTGCATGTTAACAATATGTTATAATATTAACCCTTTGAATCGTCCGTATGTTGTAGTTGTTCAGTTGTCGTTTGTTTTGTAAAACTGTCGTATATGCTGTTCGTGCTGTACAGTTTTGTGTTGTAGTCCTAAATAATGTCGTTGGCTTAAAGATATTTGGTTTGCCTATATTGAACGTTTTAACTTTTATTTTATTTCCAATTAGTTTAAATGTTATAAAAAGTAAACGAATATCATTATTGTGCCTTACTCTAAAGTACCCAGATATAAATACATCGTGGACGCTGTCAAGACAATTGGTGGCTGCAGACGAAGACAAACTACGCTGTGTTAACGATGAATCTTGTCAGGTGTGGATGCAATTTTTTTCAGAAATTAATTGCACTTATAATTATGTCACAGTAGTAAGCTTATTTAATATATAACGTGGTAGATTACGCTTAACTTTAGCTGTTGAGCTTCTTCCTGTTGCAAATTTGATCCCTCCAAACCAAATGTTTTTTTCTCTCCCAGAGTTCTATCCGATAGGTTAATTGGGGCAACACAAATGTCCTTGCAAAATGGCATTTCATTCTATCGACGATGCGCGGGTATAACGGACGGACAGAGCACGCTACTTTTACAACGGTCGCAATAGCTGTTATATATGCCACCTAACTATTTAGTCATTTATTTATTTTATTAATCTTTTGGGGGTCAGACTGGGTCAGTCACGTGACCATTCCATGGCAATAAGCCTGTGTGGTTTTTTCTGAAGGTAGTGGAAAAATAGGAGAAAATGCAAAGTTACGACATCTTCCGAGACGTTGGAAAAAAGCTCTTCGAACAGAGACATGGACACGACAGTTTTTTCAAGAACAACTACAGAGAAAGGCGGAGGCGGCAGCACGACCGAGTTGACGAGAGCAACTGGTAGGCTGTGTTATCAAACGCAACGTTGCGACTGAAAAAGCGATTTAGAAGACGAAAAAACGCGATTATTGAAGGCGAGTGTGCCTTGGATATAAAATTGGCTCAGATGAGAACGAAATAAGTCGAAGTAAATCAGTTCTTAATTACAATAAAGTTTGTTGTATAGTTGTTTTTTGGAACGTAGTCTTTGCGTTTGCGTAGTTTTGTGTGTTTATCTTTTGCTTCTGCACGTTTTACGTTTGTGTCATGAATTAACAGATTTGTTTGCTTACTGCATGAGGTGTAAAGAACCACACTTCACTTTTCGTTGTCGATGTGCTTACCTAGTCGACTAAAACGAGAAAAAACTGTTTTCAGAGAAGCGTATTTGGTTAAAAGAAACGAAATGCATAAAAAGCGTATTTTAGATCTTTGACTGTAAGGTAATTTTGTTGTATTAGACGTTAAAGCGGGGTTTTCATTCAACGTAACGCACGCAAGAAAGTAGGCAAGAAACGCAATGAGTGCAATGAATGCAATGCAACGCAGCAAACGCAGCTGACGTAGTTGACGCAACGGCCAAAACGTGGATGATCTGAAGCTGTCGTTGTGTCAGCTACGTTAGTTGCGTTGCGATGGATAAAAAGCGTATAGTTGTGTTCGGATAGAAGAGAACTGAAAAGTTTGTGATTGTGTTGAGTTGTTACAGAGTCATGAGTTGTTTACGTGAACAGCTGAGCTGACACCGCGCTCTGATGACATGCGAATGTGCGGCGTAATGCTGGTGTCACGGCTAGTATTGCAGTAATGGTGCAACGACTACAACTGCTGCTACAACTACAACTACATGGCTACAACTACGACCAGTGTTACAACTGGCGCCTGTAGTGCGGTGCCACATCGTCAGGTGTCGCTAGAACCACAAACCGATTGCCACATCAGAGGATCTGCAGCATTCCTTGAACAGACACGAAACTCACGCAGCCTGATGTCAAAATCCTCTCGGAAATTTTACAGAACAGCACAGTAGCCTAATCATTTAGCAACGAGCAATGGGAACGCCGTTAAACATTAGAGGTAAAAATAAAAAGAACGTAGCCTCAAGTTACAACAGTGTCGTTTTTTACTTGACACTGACTAAATCTATCGCTGCCACTTGCTTATAACCTGAAAGTCTATATTCACCAGATTTTGTCATGGCGTATAATAATCTAAACACAAAAACAACGGTCATTATAACATCAGTAGCACTTCTATTCTTTTTTAGGTCTACATAATTATCGCAAATCACGTCGCTTTTACATTGACCGTTTAACGTTTATTAATTAAACATTTAAAAACGTCAGAATAAACTTGAAACGCGTTATATAAAAATATTAGTAAAAATCCATAAACGTTTATTCACAGAAGTTTATTATGTTTTAGTGTAACGTTGGTTGCTATTTTGTTCAATCTTCAAACATGTTTCTTTGGAACCTCTGTTGCATTTAAATAGCAACCTCCTTGTCTAATTGTCAACCCTAATTGTCAACCCTATACACAGTGTACATGCATGCCATATGCTAATGAATAAACTTTGCACTGTTTCTTTTCTCTTCGGTTTTTAGTTTTTTGGCCAATTTCTTTTATTTTTTAACTCGATGTTATTTGTGGCCCAAAAAATATTTAGCAACGTTTTTAGTTTTTCTCCAATCCCTGTTATTTTGCCCATACGTTACCTCTGGCCTAGGAAATATTTGTATTGTGATGTAATCCGGTGGGGATACTCTTTCCTTTTGGTTTAAATTTAGTTTGACGCAAATACTTTTCAATATTTTGCGCATACGTTACCACTGGCCCATTAGCCTAAATATATGCATCGTAATGTAATTTTGTTGGTACTTTTTCCCTTTAGTTTGTTTAGTTTAGCGTCAATCCCTTTCATTATTTTGCCCGTAAGTTACCTCTGGCCCAATACATACGCATTGTGATGTAAATTTGTTGACAATTTTTTTATTGCGATGTGATTAAATGGGTATCTTTTCTCTTTCGTTCAAGTCTAGTTTAACACCAATCCCTTGCAGTATTTTTGTCTATATGCTAACTCTGGTACAATAAATGTTTGCAGGCTATGTATAATGTAGTTTTGTCCGTAGGCCTATTTGCCGTTTATGTTTAGGTTAAGTGCAAATTTTTATTATACGTTATTTTTGACTACTAAATATTCTACACTGTATTACCAAAAATGCACCGTAATTGTAAAGTGTTTTTTTTACTAGTTTAGTACCCATTTTTAATGTTTTTGCAAATAGGCTATTTTATATCTTGTACCCAAATAGTTGCATTTTATTAAACAATTTGTGCTAGGACGCCATCCGTAAACTTTTCCTATGGTATCTAGTTCAGCACCCACATTTGTCATATGTTTGCCTCATGTTTGCTACCGTAGTAAATATTTTGCACCCTTAATTAAACAACGCATGTATAAAGTAGGCATATAATATCTGCAGTACTGGAAATCGCTATTTTGCATTTAAGGCAACCAAGGCACTTGTAACTGTCAGTGGTAACGACAGCAGCATTTTTTCGGCTGTGCTTTTTTAACTGTGAATGCGGTGACTCGTGAACGCGGAACTTTGCTTGACGATATTTTGCGTGGACATGTACCTTGACAAGTGTACTAAATATCAAGGTAATAGGTCAAAAGTTAAAAGTCACGTGGGTTTTGTGTTTCTGTCTGTATGATACTTCGGTTACCGCGGACAGCACTCGGCCTTGAGCAAGATTTGACGATCGTTTTTAATTTAGATCCGTTTTGCCCAAGTGTTGTTACCCAGTTTCGTGCATGTGTATATACGTTTGCATTGTATAGCAACAAGAGTACTGTACAAATGTTAGTTTCACTAGGCTTACGGTTGCTTTACGCGTATGCTTTAATTCTTGTTGCAATAGACTATGTTTGTGGCTCTTCAACTTAACAGCAAGCGATCATTAATTACTTCGTCTAATTATTTATGCGCTAATGATCTTCTATTGTTATTCGTTGTGCAGTTATCGACCGTTGTTATCATAGTTGTCACCAGTGGAGTCGTGGCACGGAGGAAGAGGTCAACTGTCTCTCCCCCCGCAAAAATATAGCTTTTCGGATAATATTCTTTTAAACACGCATAATTTGACACTGGAAATCTCCCATTATGGATTAATTTAGAATAAAAAATAAAAATTTTGAGCGCAATCATTAACCTCTTCTGCCAGACCTCAGCGCTGTGACCTTACTGACCGCCTCCCTTTTCGCATAACGGTAAAAGTTAAAATCTCAGTCGACAATGCAGATGGGAAAATTGCAACTTACCGTCGCTTTTTTGTAACGGAAAGGAAAGACTACTGATGAGGCTGAGGAGTCGGTCATGTCTTTTGTTCAGCTGCAATCAGTGGTTAGTGTTTTGGTTCGTTTGTACACTAGTCAGTGGCGTTGTGGCGAGGGAACAGGAGAGAAAGGTAATATTCGAATATGTTTCTTTTTTATGAATTTTGCGGCTGTCGGCAAATTGTCGAAAAATTGTCGAAAAATGCTTTTGGCTAAAAATGCAAATGTGTAAAAATTTTTGTCCACCAAAGATGCAAAATGTGGGGCTGAAAACTCCCATTTTAACAGAACAAAAATTTTGAACACCCATAGGCTAATCTCTTATGTCAAAATTTTGCGGTGCTTGTCAAAAAATGGAAACTTTTTGCTTCGTTTACGTTTCGTAACTTACGACGCCACTGGCGAACGAATATTTTGTCATTTATTGACGCGTTTGGCTCCTACTGCTTTTTAATGTTGCTCGTTGAAGGTTATGGACTGTTGTTATTCTTTGTGGTGTCATTGGCGGCGAAGCAGCTTGGCAGCGGCAAACTGCTCTTTCTAAATTTTTACCTGTCGAAAATTTGTTATTTAAAAAAAAAATTTTTTTCAGAAAGTACTATATGTGAGGTTGGAATTGCATTTGCCCCCTGACTTTTTTAAAACCCAGGACGCCGCTGTTTGTAATGGAGAAGAAAGGCGACCGATGTATGGGTTGAAGAAGTCGGCCAATCTGCTGTTGATGATCAGTGTTATGGCTTGATTGTAGTTTGATTTTTTAGTATTATATTCGATAACAATGCCATTTCTGACAAATATTTACGGCACATAAATGATTGTGCATACTTGTGAACTGTAGACCCTACAAGTACTAGAAAATAAACCACTAAAGACTTATGGGTGAACTTACGGCACTCCATAGCACTCCCCAGTCTCAACTTTCAAGGCCTCAGTCCCTAGGGAAGGAAAAGGAAAGTAGGGAAGGAAAAATTAGTAACGGGTGGGAAACGTCGGGGGCATTGCAGAATAACAATAGTGATTAGGAATCCTTGTTGACGCCCTGACACGTTGCATATTAGCTCGCTATTAATGATAATAGAAAGTACAAACCAAATGTTTTTATTTCGAAAGCGTTTACTCCTCCCCATACTTTTAGGCGCACATGATTGCAGCCTGGTGAATGAAGAAAGAGTCACTTTGCCTGTGTTCGCATAGTGGGCTAACACTTATTCAGTTGTCCATTTTTAACTGCCTACAGTAAAATTCCTTGAATTGTCAGCCAAAGTGTCAGAAATGTGAACAAAATGTGTTTTACGCGTTATATTAATTAAGCAACCATATCGCATTGGACAAATAGTGATATTTCGCTGGTTGTGTTTCCCCAGGTAGTGCGGTTTGCAGCTGGCAGACATCAACTGAAGTGTTGGTGCGTTTCTGTGTTTCTCTTTCTCGTTTGCTGCAAGGTATATAAAGCGATCCTTAAATGCAGACAGCGTGTCTGTGGCTGCCCGCGGACGCTCTCTGTGTCTGTCTGCTGTCTGCCGTCTGACTAGTATTGACAGTATTGAAATAAAAGTGTATGTCAAACAACTGTCTGAGATAATAATGATAAACGGACTTATCCCACTCCAGACATTGGTTTATCCTCCGCACTTATTTAACGCTCGGTCGTTTAGCTTATGGTATGCTGTCGTTCGTTTGATCACACTCCAGTCGTTAAGTTATGAACACAACACGAGTGCGTGGAATCACTATATTGATTATTGCAACGTAATTACGATGCTGTATAGGCCTAATGCAGCCGGGTACCCTGTTGCAATACCGCGAACCCAAATCCGGTTTCAACTTTTAAGCAAATAAAGGGAAAACGACAATGAAGTGAAACGTACACGCCTAATTACCCTATATTTTTCTGCAGTTAAGCTTATCGTGTCAGTTCGTGGACGAAAATGGCTAAAGTTAAACCTTCCTTGCCGTATACAGAATTTTGCAACAAAGATTGCAAGAAGTTCAATTTCCATCGATTTCATCAGTAATCAGTGCAAATACGAGTATAAATTACTCAGATTTCCGACCAATTTCTGCTACAAAAGAGCATTTTAGGTGCTGACAGAGACGCAGAAAGGCAGTGAATCGGACTACGACAGACAAGACACGACGGAGGCAGTTATGCGGACTAATGTCGACATCAGCAGCAGTAGCTGAGATGGCGACCCACACACGCGTATCGCTGTGCTGACTGCACTCGTGCGAGTGACTGTGACATCGACCTGCAGCCTGCGACTGTGTGGTTCGACGGTGTCCTGTGTGCGATGCGTCCGTTCAGTCACGTGGCCAGTAGCATGATGAACAACGACGACTGAGTCTGAAGGGTTATAGTCATAGCGTCGACCGTAGCGAACTCTTGACGCCACTCCACTGCTGCCTGTGTCTTGCAGGTGTTCGTCAGCATCCGGTTGATAGGATGGCGACGGCTCGCTGTTATAGTCAGAAGTAAACTGATCGTTGTTGTTGTTGTTGTTGATGCGCTGGTGAGATGAATTTGTGTGAGTCTGCAGCTCCGACCACGCCAACGGGCAGGTTTCTGTCAACGACGCACGCCGTGTATAAAATACAGCTACTACAAGTACTACACACAATACAATGGATTTATGGTTACCTTTAACAAACAACCTTCGGTCAACACGACGCACGTAGGCCTACACGGACGTGTTTTTATAAAAATGGCACTCTTTAACATTTTTTCTTATTACCTCCGCCCTTAAGGAGGTTATGTTTTGCCAGAATTTGTTTGTCTGTCTGTGTGTTACAAAATAACTCAAAAAGTTATAGAAGGATCTTTTTGAAATTTATACGGAATGTCGAGAATGGCAAAAACTACAAGTGATTCAATTTTGGGGGTGATCCGGAAAGAATCCTGGATTCTGGATCACTTTAAAATTTTCGTTAACATTGGTTAAAATGGGACTACAATGTTGTGTCGAATCAATATGCTTGGCGGAGGTCTGCGCTCTCCGAGTGCTTTTCTAGTTTGTTAATGTTATTTTTTTGTTTTTATTCTTTTTATTTTAAAAGTTTATTTCTATTGATTTTACGTTTATTATTTTTTTAAATTTTTAATGTTATTTTTATTTAGTAGTTTGCTTTTTATTTTTTTATTCTGTATTTCATTTTTCATTTTTTTAGTTTTTTTAATTTTATTTTTGTTTAATAACGTCACAAAATTTGGCGCAGACATTCACTCTCATGAACGCTTTCTACTATAACTTGTTTTTGTGTTATTTTTTACTTTTTTGTTTTTCGGTAATTTAATTATATTATATTGTTGTTTAGTTTTATTTTGACTTTATTATTAAATCCACAAAAATGCGTTTAAGTTACTATTTTTTGATTTTTTAATTCAATTTAATTCGATTATATGTATTTATTTATATATTTTTAAAATTTTTATTTTAACGAAATTACGAATATTTAAAATACTGTTTAGTTAAAAGTTACTTGACAAAAATATGCACTTTTACGAGTGCCTTCCAGTTTTAGCCATGCACGTGCACTATCAATAACTTTAAACTAGTAATTTGAGGAAAGCTCATGAGACGTGCAACAGCCTATAGCAATTCCTGTTCGCAGGCTGTCCTGGTCTATCTCCATCTATTTCGTTGCAATTCACTGTTGAAGTGTGTGCTGCAGCCGAAAGTTGAAGAAAAATCATTAAAACCCCCTATTTTAGGGGTTGAAGGTCGTTCGAGGTCATTAATGTTGAACCACTAAAAGCTTGTCAGCAGTTATTGTTACGGTAAGCAACAAGTCTATGTGTATCTGCAAGCGCTAGACGAGCCAACAACGGTAAAATAACGACTTGCGTGGGCCTCCTTGAACCTAGGGGGTCAGGACTTAGCCTGCATACAGAATTTTCAGCATTAAACGTAGATTTTAGCAGTTTGTTTTGATCTGTCTGAAGTCATTTCGGTGCAATTTACTTTCGAAATGTATGTTACAGCCCAAAATCGCGAAAAAAATGCACTAAAACCCCCTATTTTGGGGGTTCAAGGTCGTTGATCTTGATGTCAATCAAAAGGGCGTATGGGACTTCCTATTAGTGATTAATAGCAACCTAGGCCACATCTTGCACCGTTTCTGAGATACGGCGACTTATTGGCTCAAAAATGGCCAATTTTTGTACCCTCTCATTTAGCGCTCTCGATCGGGGTGACCCCTTTCGAATTTCTTGAAAAGCTTTACGGATCCCAAGCCTAGCGTCCCAAGCGTCGTGCGCCGTCAAGCCATTACATTGAGCTACAAATTTAATACAAATACAAATAAAATACAATAAAGAATTTGCAGTCTAAAACTGACAAACAAGCTGTCAGTTCAGTCTGGTATATAAACTAAAAAGAACTGAAATGTTGTAAACAGAAAGAAAATAAGAGATACTACAATATAAAGTACAGTTATAATGTAAAACTTAAGAAATCCCAAAAGCTGATTGAAATCAGAAAAAGAACTAAAAAGGAAAAAAATAATAAAAACTAGAAAATTAGAAAAAAATAATTAAGCTGTGAGCGAGTTGGGTTGAAAGCGAGCAGAGCTTACTATATTCTCATTATCTATTACCATGCTTGAGAACGGAGAATACAGCTTGACTCTGATGACGGTGAACACTGAACTGGCACAGATCGTCTTTAATGAACGTCGCTATCCCGCCGTCATTCTCTCGCAAGTGCTAAACATACAACAACAGCAGCAGTTGGAGTCGTAGATCTAATAGGCTAAACCAGCCTAAATGTTATGGAAATATTTAAAACGTTAAAAACGCGTTAAACCGCAAACTGCCGCCACGGTTTAGGCCTATAAATGCCTCTAGTGGTGACGTAATAGTTTTAATTTTCGTGCACTCAAAAGTCAAAACCATATTATTGTTTTCGTTTTCGTTCCCATCCACAAAAATAGCACTGCTTCAAAAAGCGAAACAATAAAAAAGAGGTTAGAAAAAGCTCGTTCTTTTCTACTGGGCTGTTTGTAAGCCTGTAAAGGTCTGTAGGCCTATACACTTTTGAGCACAGTCGCTAAAAGCCGGCGTCGCAAGGCGGCTAGAACGTGCGCAGTGGTGCGTTGCGATTAAATTGCAATACATCATTTATGCGTGTCAATAATATCGATTACTAAGCTTATGGACTGCTATAAATCATGCGAAGCAGTGCAGCGAGTCGTATCATTATCACATAATCATTATGTCATATTTTATAGATAGAATAATGCTGCTAGATCAGATCGTACAAAGCAATGAAGTGTGTTGTCGTTCTGCTGACTGGTAACCAAAATGTGAACTGTGTTCGTGGACTTCCAAGCTCGTTGACAGAGCATCGTCTCGGCTACATACATTCACACCAAACCGCACTTATCAGTGTTCATGTTCATCAAACATTTTTACACTCATGAAGCTTTGTTTATACTAAACAACACATTCATCAAGCCCTCTTCACACTCGTCAAGCACAGTCATCAAGCCCAGTTTACACCAAAGTATGTTCATCAAGCTTTGTTCACACTCATCAAGCACACTCATCAAACCCTGTTGACACGTCGCTTTGATTGTAAACCCGGTTTTACACTGCCGCTTCTAACTGCACACTCGCCGTGGTCTAAACGCAATGCAGGGTGTGATCTCGGTCTCGGACTGTGCGTCTCGGGTCTCGAACTCTGGTCTTGGCTTAAAAGGTCTCCTGTACATTGCTGACAAAATGCAAGAACTGCCTTTACTCCCAAAACCCAAATTGCTTGTATCGGGCACAATGCCTGAGCTGGTGCACACCGAGGCCGAAGTGATATAAGGCCCTCGTGCAACAGAATTTCCAACAGGCAAAAATTAAATAGCCCTAGGGGCTAAATGTAGCCTGTCGAAAAAAGTGAATTTTGTTTACAAGCTTTAATCCATAAAAATGTGGGGCTAAAAATTTTAAATTTATGGGAATTTGTGTGGGAAATTGAAATTTTGAACATTCATAGGCTAATCTCCTCTGTCGTAAATCTGCAGTTGTCTGTTGAAAAATTGCAACTTCCAAAAATTTTCGTTATAAATGTAACTTACTGCCCACCTTACATTTTTAATTCGCGACGCTGTTGCGTATCTTCACAGAAACAAACTTTTCACGACAGACGAACGAAAAAGCATTTTGAAGCATACCGACTTCTTCTAGATGGCAAAATATACATTGACACCCACCCTGTGACATGACGCACATTTCAATAGCGAATTGCACCGAAAGTACTAGAAATAAGCCAGGACAACCTGCATACGAACTTTTTTTAGCACAGGACATACGAGATTTACGTAGACATACAAGATACATACGAGACATACGTAGATTTTAACCGTCTGAGTTTCGACCTCTTAGATTCAAAAAGTCGCACATACGGAGGCCTCAAATTTGGATACCCTTTCAAAAACGCGCGGCACGTGAGCTTTGCTCAAGTTACTTCTTGCCATCTGCACAGCAAATGCGTTTTGTATTTCGTTGGCATTAAAGAAGTGAGTAAAATAACGACTAATTTACACACTTTGAGTCTGACATAAAGACATTATGTAGAGGTGGGAGTAAATAGTAACATTAGTAATTGACTCACCGGGTGATCTGAACGGCGGCGGGTGGTAATTGTTAGTACAAACAGCGCCAGACTCGACATAGACGACTGAACTGTTTCGACAGCCGAGATCCATTTGATGAACACATTTACCGCCACCGCTAGTAGATGACGCTAGCGTCAGCTGGTAGACTCCTGGCAGTGGACAGGGCTGCAGCGTTTGACGAAGCTTCGACTGCTCGTCACCTGACATTAACACAGACACGCCCACTCACTGTCCCAATTTCACGTCAGGCTAGATTGATTTCGTCAGTCACCGGCTTAATTACTGGAGAAATTTAGTGAAATATTTGACCACGTTAAAAGCCTAAAGTAGAAGCTGTTAGGACGTTCGACTCACGATCAAGAGGCAGTGGGTTCAACTCCCGGTAAAATAGCTGACAGTTAGTTAGTACCTGGATCGGTGACTATCTGCAGAAAGGTAAAGTATAGCAATGTATAACTAACCACTCACGTCAACTCAGCCTTCCATCCCTCGAGGGTAGTTGAATCGAGTAAGGTGGAGCGCTTTCGCCTAGGTTGGTACCAGACAGGCAAAACTGTCCTATACGGCAGGTGACGTTCCGGCCGTAGCTATGTGACGGGGTGCTGATAAAGTGTAAAATAAGTACAAAGTAGATGTGAATGACTTGCCAATGATGAGCATGGGTCGATCGTAGTCTGCGTCAGTGAAACATCTGGCACGTGTCCAGCGCTTCATAAAAGTACCTGCATGCATACATTTGCATGCATAATGAACATTAGTGACGCTTATATTATTACTGCGCTGCACCGCAGCAGAAGCAAATGGACATTCGACTTCTCTACAAACGATCGGTCGGAAAAATGACCGAAAATCTTGTTTTGCCTGAAAATTTTCTTTCAAAAATGCAACATTCGGGGCTGAAAGCCTGAAACCCCTATATTGAAAAATCGTTAAGGGCAAAATTACAAATTTAAACACCCATAATGCCCTCTGTCGGAAATTGGCAACTGTCTAGCGGAAAATTGTAATCCACGACGGCACACATTGTTACGTCCGTGTAAATGTGTAAATCAGACACATGCAATTGAAAGAGAATCTAAGACCATTGTTCATGTTACCTGGGTAAAAGTCGACGATATGATGTGTTTGCTTACGCATCTTTAGACATTGGAAACTCGACGTGCTAAAACACATTGCAAACGGCATTAGTTAATGCGACGCAACGTACGCAACGCAACGGACGCAAAGAACGCAACAATAGACACGTGCACACAGCAACGGTTATCAGAGGCGCGCGGTAGCGCAGCCCTGTGTTAATGGCGACAGGTGTCCTATTACAGTATCGCCCCCCCCCCTGAAAAGTCCACCCGGTGACATTTTACCGGTAAAAATCCGCTCCCCGGCAGTCCACATTGCATAATTAGCGACGTCACTTAACCGTGAAAAATAAAACACTCCTCGTATTCTTACTTAATTTTAGGCAGAATTAAAAGAAAAAATACAGAAAATAGTTTTTCTAGCTTGTAGCTGCCTCAGTAGGCAAAAACAGTAACAAAAATCTGCTATTAACCAAATTTGGAGTAAACAAATTCATTTAAAATGCGCACTACCGCGACGCTAACGCATGCTGCAGAGAGAACGCTGCCGCCGATAACGACTGCTGCACAACGACGTTTCCGTAGTGCACGCAACAGCCACGTTCACCATGTCGAAAATCACAACTAGGCTGCAAAAAATTGACAAAATCAATGTTTTTCTGTGTTTCCAATTTATCGCGTTTTTACTGCAATTTTTTTCGACAACTGTTTTGTTTTTCGTACTGCTGGGGCTTATTTGAACGGCATCTTCCGCGAAAACGGCATTTTCAAATAATAACATTAGCAATACGCAGTAATAAATAAATTTTAAAGGTTAGTTTTAGATGTCTTGAGTAAAACGTAATATTGGTATAATGCGTGCTAAAAATTGTAAAAATATGTTTTAATTTGTTAAAGTCATTCTGTTTATTCAAAAAAAGTGTAGACTCTTTTTTTCAGACACGGTGTATATGCTACAACACAGAGCTGTGCAGACTGTGCACAATGCTTAGGCCCCCATTTGTAAGTCAAAGTCTAAGTGCAAGGTTATAGCGCACCATTCGTGCGTAGAAAAGCTGAGAAATATAAACTCTTCATCCAGTATGTAAAAGTCAAGTGTCCTGATGCAGCGAAACTTGCTCCTAAGTTGTCGTTTGGCGCCAGGACTTGGTTGATAATAGGTGCTGATGACGTTGCCGTGATGATTTATGACGTAATGCCACCTGCCGGTGACGTCACGCCACGTTACGTCTCGCAGCCAATCCGGAAACTGACAAGACGGCTGCGGCCAGTCGTAGCGATCTGTGCAACAAATGTGTCAATGGATCGTCTCAGACCAATCTTATCGCGCACTGTTCGCTCGTACCAAAAACCCGCAACAAAAACCAAACACGACGCAGTTGCTGAGATGTGGTCACTGAGAATTTTCAAAATGGCGGGCGGCCGCTATCTTGGATTGGGTCCAAACGGAACTAGCTCAGTTTCAGCCAGTTCTAGGACTAAACGTGAAATTGATCGTACGAGCGATTCTGCATCAGTGAGTGACTAGTACCCAATCGCATAGCTCATCATTGCAATGTCACATACACAAAGTCATCCTTGTTTTCTTGACTATGTTTTACACCGTTGCATATAGCTAAATCCGTGGAATTTTTGTGATCATACATCATTACGAAACAGATTCGCACAAGATAGGACGTAGGCTGTGGCGTATTGGTAAGGCGAAAAGGAGAATGGAGAGGAGGCAACTGTCCCCACGTTAAATTTTTGTCCGATGGAAAATTACCAGAATGACTTCTTCTTGTGGGAAACTTATCGTTCAAAAATGCTAAATTTGGGGTTAAAACCCCCTTTTCGGAAAAAATTTGGAGAAAAAAAATAAAATGTTTAAGCACCATTTAAGCACCGTTTGTCGAAAACTTGCAGCTGTCTGTCCAAAAACTGCAACTTCCTGCCGATGCATTTACTTTTTAACCTACGACGCCGCTGGACATGGATCTAAGATCAACAGAAGATTAAAGTCAACTCGGCTGACCAATCGAATGACAAAAGGTTAAATTAATCAGCCAGAAAAAGGCAAAGCGGGCCGTGCTTCACCCAAAACGTAGGCGAGGCGCTTATTTCCCATACGTTGGCCGTTGACTGAGCCCGCACGGGTCAACAGACCACAAAGTATAGCCTATGTGACGCATGGCCAGTGCGACGCCAAACCTACGGTTACCTTCCCAGCCGCGGAGCATCACCGCCTTCAGAGCCGGCGAAAGGAAATGAATAAACATGCGGAAAGTTGCCCAAAAGTGACAAGTCTATTACCTTTCATTATGCTGTACAATAATCTGTGACGTATTGCGGCCTATAGACGTCATTTGAAAACACAACACAAACTCTATCTGATTTTTTGCGTTTCAAATTTTGTTTAAAAGTGGGCAAATTTGAGACTTTCAGTAAACGTCCAAAAACCAAAAGTGTTTCAGCTTCAGGGGGGCTTCGCCCGCTGACCCCTGACCAGGGCCTCTGCCCTGAACCCCATTTGGGGCTCCGCCCGCAGACCCCCATATTATAGGGGCCTCACACTTTTATTTGGGGGCCTCCAGTTCTCTAACGCCGGCACTGACCGCCTTTTAACCAGAACCAAATTGTAAGCCTATTACTTGGTGACAGAGGCATGTGGATGTGAACAACTTGCCCAGGGTTGTTACTTAATAGCGGACCGCGGTTAGGACTCGAACCCGCGACATCTCGATCATAAATCCAACGCACTAACCACTGAGCCACAAAACCTGTCTGAATCGATCGTTAGTGATGCACGAACCGTGCGTGAAAGAGTGAGTTACTTGCCTGGCGTGAACTCCATGATGAACTGCCCATCTCTAGCGCTGCGCAGACCTCGACACGTGGCATCAGCGCTCATTGCCGCGTAAATGTCACGTGACCGCAGCAGCTCCTTGTATTTCTGTTTCCAACGTTAACAAGACTGTTGTTCACAAACGTGTGACAGATCGTTAAAAACAATTTTTTATCAACAATTTTAATATTAAAATGCACCAAAATCCACTTTTGGCTTGGACACCGCCCTGGACCGTATTGCATGGGGAACAGAGAGGTGCGGATCTTTATATTTGAGTCCGTGTCAGTCCGCAGATTTTGACTAAGGATCCGCGTCAGACCGCGTCCGCACTGAATATGGCCTAGGCCTAGACTTTTAGTAAGTAAGATAGGCCATTACACCTAAGCTACCGTGTTACGCAAATCTCAACGCATATCACTTCTTTTTGTTTTTTAACTTAAATTACGTAAAATACACTTGTCACAAAACGGGATCCGCGTCCGCAGTCCGCACATCTCTGATGGGGGATAGTGCGACGTTTTCGGAAACCTGAAGTCGTGTGAAACAAGAAATCTGAGCTAATGCTTACGAGACGCGCGAAAGCCTATAGCAGTTCCGGTTCAGTAGTTTAGCTGGAAATTGGGGTGTTCACGCTAAGTTTATATACAAATACAAAATTCTCTATCTGGATCGCATAACGATAGTTCCGTGGCGCCACCTTGTGAATGATATAGACTTGTGTCGCAACCAGAAATCGCCAAAAAATCCATAAAACCCCCTATTTTGGCGTTCAAAATCATTCAAGGTCATTGAATTAAGCGCCAATCGACTTCCTATTAGTGATTAATAGTAACGTAGGCCCTATCTCGCACCGTTACTAAGATACAGCGACTTATTGGCCAAAAATCGCAAATTTTGCCCACCCCCTCTCATTTAGCGCTTTCGTTTGGAATGATCCCTTCGAATTTATGGAAAAGTTTTACGGTTCCTGAAACCAGAGTCTTCCAGGCAGCCGACGGTGAAGATTTGGTAATTCTAGCTTGCACCGCTTTTGACTGATCCACCCGTGTGACGGACAGACAGACGGACGGACAGAATTGCGATGGCTAAGACGCGCTGAAAGCAGTAGCTGCTTTCGCGCGTAAAAAATACCGCTTCTTCATTGCGCTCGCTTTCGACGCTTTTCAATTGGTGGTTACGTCTCGGTGCCATTGGCTCAGTCGCTGAATTAGTGTGTCTTTAATGATACTAGGCTATTGTCTAGAAACGTGGGGATAATATATTGAATTTAAATCAGTACTGAATGAACTACTCACAAAGCATCGGTACTGTTCGTCTCCAATGCCGGGCAATCTCGCATAGAAGAACGCGCTGGAGCCTTCTTTCCACGCCGCCAAACACTCCAAACCAAACTCTAAACACAGACAGACACAGCCGTGATCATTTCCTGACCTACACCACGGCCAGGCCCATCCCAAGGACACGCCCACTCTCAAGCCCACTCACGAAGCTGTGTATGCTTTATGACACACAGACACGCAGATAATCAGCTGACAGATTAGTAGCTAGGCCTATAGACAAATTTCAACAAGTTGAACCACCACCCCACCCCACCAGTGGTACCTACTTGGTCGATGACAGCACTCTTTAAAATTGAAACTGTTCCTAGAATTTCGCGCAGCTCTTCGCCTCTCCTATACCCAAAACGAATAGGGCCTAGTCCATTATTGCATCTACATGTATCTTCCTACAGTGCAAAATGACCGAAAATTGTTTATTTTGAAGCAAGTGCCTACTAATTTGGCCGACACTGCTGGTCTACCTCGTCGGTTGAACGTGGCCAGTGCGACGCAGTGTTCAAAGTGGAACTGATGTCGAGTCTGGTTGACACACGGTCGTAGATGAGACATTGGACGAGCACAGAAGCCGTACGTCTGATCGTTGTAGTTGAACGCGTAGCTGACGTCATCGCTAAACGGGCATCTGATTGGCTGAGCGTCGTCTGCGTCATATTATTCGTCACGCACTAATCACTGTTACTTTTTACGAACGCCAACATTAGACTTACCAATCAAGTAATCAATCAGTAAGTTCTGTAGGGCGATTTTGTGCCGTGGATGCACAACAAGGCGCCTAAAAGCTTAACAACGACAAAAGCGTACGTGATTTCCATTTCCGCCTATAGCTACGCTTTTTTTTCCGTAGCGTGGTCTGTTTGTCGTCTGTCAAATTCGCACACCGTGCTTAATTCGTTTGATGGATTTAGATGCCATTTGTCGTTTAAAAAATGCAAAATTTGGGGCTAAAACCCCCTTTTCTAAAAAATTTGGAGTGAAGTTTTTAGCGCTACGTCCGACGTGTTGTTAAATAAAGTTAAGATGTTATTTTGCCGCTTAAAAACAAAGTCAAAGTTTGGTCAGGACCAAAGTCAAGACAATTTTTCATATAGGAAAATGTTGTGCGTTTAAGACGTTTTACTAACTAAAGGCTTAGCAAAACTTGACCTCGCCCATTGTGTTCCACGTACTTACTTACTTATAACACTAGCTCACTTAAAAAACCAAGAATGAAATAAACCTAGATTTTTGCATTTTTTTTAGTTTTATGTTTTAGTTTTTACTGTCCCATTGCTATAGCATAGCATGGGACAGATTATAAAATCACTTCTGTCACACTTTCATTCTGTCATTCTGTCATTCTCACACTTTTGATTTTGATGAAATTTTGCACAGTAATTCAAAGCTCGAAAAGTACGATCAAGTTTGTTTGAAATAAAAATCTGATAACTTCTTCCCCTATTTTACCTCAATTTTTAAAAATTTGCATCACGGCCTTTGGAAACTTCAGAGCGGTATAACTCGGTCCCCGTAAAAATAATTGCGCGCTGTGTTTATTTATCCATAATTTTCGGGGTCAAGCAATCTAACGGTGTCATTTAAATTTACCACCTAATAACCCCTGTTGCCATAGCAATCATTCAAAAGTTGCAAAATTTTACATTACAGCCAATGGAGAATTTAAAGCGGTATAACTCCGTTCCCGTAAAAGATAATTGCGCGCTGTTTGCACCTACCCTTTATTTTCGGCCCAGGCTATCCAATAATGTCATTTAATTTTTTCCCCAGTCGACCCCTGTTGTCATGGCAACGAATTTTCGGACAAAAATTGACTATAACTCGGCCCCCGTGAAAAATAATTGCGCGCTGTTTTCACCTACACCCCTATTTTCGGGCCCGGGTTATCCGATGGTGTCATTTAAATTTTTCGCCTGCCGACCACTGTTGCCATGGCAACGAATTTTGGGACAAAATTGACTACAACTCGGCCCCCGTGAAAGATAATTGCGCCCTGTTTGCACCTACCCACCTTATACGCAGCTGCTAGGCTATATAGCGTGGCAATGGGACAGATACGTCGTTCCACAGAAGGTATTTCTAGTTTTTTTTAAAAAAAAGCTTTTTAGGTTTTATATGTCAGACGGGGCACAATTTCTGGAATTCAGAAAAAAACATCCTATACACAATTCTCTATGACACATCGTTTTTGTCGAGAGAATGACGCGACGTCAAAGCTCAAAAATTACAATTTAAATATGAAATTGAATTGATTTATATTATAAATTGCACAACAAATAACAAACATTTCAATAAACCCAAACTTTTGACATGTTTAGCTTTTTCTTACAAAAAAACTAACATGTAACATTAAGTTTTATTATTTCTTTGCTGTTCATTTCTTGTCTACCGTATTACGGTGAATAAAGATGTGTGTGTAGTTTTTTGAGACAAATTTTCTATCCGTGCTAAAGACTGACCTCTGACGAGCGTGTAGTAAGCGGACTTGTGATAGAGACGTGAGCAGACGTCGTCCAGCGTCCCCGGCGCCGAGCAGTAAGCTATCCATACATTGTTAGATGAACGGATGTCACACGGGTATCACAGTGGTACCCCATTGTGCCAGTAGTAAGCTATCCATGCACACACAGAACAAGCACGAACACTGTGTATCAACTACCAGGACGCCACCTGATGCCTTGTGTAACTGTGTAGCCAGTAACTGTGTGCAAAAATCAGACCGTCCAAATGAATAGGCCTACTGAACCACGAATAACTGGGGTAACACGGCCTGTAGTTTATAAGCAACAGTCGCGTATTAATACACTACAGAGTCTAGACCGTGATGAAACGTATTATACTGGCCTACTCATTCACATGACAGCCTGAGTGGACGTTTCTTGGAGACAGCAGTACGCTTGCAATAGGATGTCGTATTCTAAGCGCCGAAAAGCAAGTTGCAATATTCGCTTGTTCGGTAAAGTCAATGAAGCTGTAAGAATCGATTGAATACCAGGCTAAAGCGTAGTTTCCATCCAATGCAACGCACGCAACAACAAACGCACTCAGCAAAAGCAATGAACACAAGAAAGTACGTAACAAACGCAGCTGTCGCAGCTCAAGCAAAAAACGCGAAACGCAAGGATATAAAAGCGGTCGCTGCAGGCGTCAGCTATACGTCAGTTGCGTTACGTCCGTTGCATTGCGTACGTTGCGTGCGTTGCGTTGCGTTAGATGCAAACTCCGCTCGACTTTTTTAAATCCACGATGCCACTGGCCCCAAGAGTGATATGTGTGTCTCGGCGACAACACGGAAGGAAGTAAGCTTGGGACATGGTCATTGCTATAGCGACTGCTGACAAAGCAATGATCGATGGTGAAACGCGGCTCTTCACAACAGACCTATACGCTACTGATGACATTACGTCGCGGCACAGTCTGCATCTAGCTGTCTGACTGCGGAAAATTCTGGCCGAATGCAGAGTAGTGATAGCTATTCTCAATTAGCAGTGTAGGTTAACTACTTTTGCTGATATAAACTTACTGTCAAAAAAGTACACTTGCAAGAGCGCTGCTTAAACGAGTCATACCCCGTTTACACGATCAAGCAATCATCAAGCAAACATTGAGCAATTAGAGCACACGTCGTGCACGTGTATTTTGAATGCATTTGCTGGACGTTTGCTCGATGATTGCTCGATGTTTGCTTGATCGTGTAAACGGGGTATCAGACACGCGACCAGAAGCGCTTTACATCTCGGAAGTGGCAGTTGAATGACATGAGATAATGATACTGCAGCGCAGCATGCGGCCATCCATTGCCCGCATCAGCCAACAGTTGAACTCACGGTGCTGCCAGCAGACATGCCACCGCTTAACTGACGTTGACGGAGGCTAAATCCTTGCTACACGTAGAGATACATGTAGCTCAGCGGGATGTGATTCGGTTGTCGGCTAGTCGTTAAAAGAGAGAACAAGCTGGGTTAGTCGATTGCAGCGGACAAGGCTTATTTGCTGAACGATTTGGTCCGGTCGTCACGTCCGTCGTACCGCCAGTAAAGGATACATCTGTCAGTGACAACCTAAGACGGGGTTAAGGCCTACTGCAGTCCGTTTCACGCTGTCTGGTCTGCAACGTACAGTGTACGCGGCAGTAGCATAGCGAAGCACCCGAATTAGTAAATCGGCTCTACACTGTGTCTCAAAAAACATCCCCGACATTTTTGACTGTAACTTAAAAACCAATCATCAGATTTTGACAATTTTTGGTAAGAATATTGGTGACACAACTTGCCATCAAGCAACCATTTAGTTTCTCACCTCATCTAATTTTGCACTACCTAGGGAAAACAGATCAAGCGAAATATGTGTTGAAATAAACAGAAAACCTGAAAAAAACATCCCCGGCATTGTCGATCGTAACTTAAACAATGATTAGCAGATTTTAATAATTTTTTGGCAGAAATATTTCTGTCACAATTGGCTATTAAATAAGTGTTTTAGTTTCCACCTCATTTAACATCTGTTTTTGCACTAATTGGGGAAAGCAGACTATTAAGCAGACCACTACGCGTTAAAATGAATGAAAAACATCAATAATTTCCATCTATCCTAATCTGTGAGCCCTAACAGCCGGTTTATTAAAAGGTTTGACTGTCATGCAGCAGTGTGTCTATCTTAGCAGAAAAATATAAAGTTGATAAAGTTTAGGAATGTTTGTGAAGTCAAGAAGCAACTGGTACAGCCTGGATTGGTCTGGAGGAGAACTTTATTGATACTGCTGTCAATGAATGGAGAAAGCGTCTCCTTACCTGTGTTCGCATAGTAGACCAACACTTTAAGCAATTTTACTACAGGCAGTTGAAAAATGGACAACTGGATGAAATGTCAGCCAAAGTGTCAGAAATGTGAACAAAATGTGTTTTTACGCGTTATGTTAATTAAGCAAACATATCGCATTGGATAAAAAAGTAATATTTCGCTGGTTGTGTTTTCTCCAGGTAATGCAGAAACAAACGTTGGGTGAGATGGGAAACTAAATAGTCATTTGATAACAATTTGTGTCTGAAATTTTTGTGCCAAAAATTGCCAAAATCTGATAATTGATTTTCAAGTTACAGTCGAAAATGTCGGGGATGTTTTTTGAGACACAGTGTAGACACGCGTAATGGCGGAAGCAGCAGAACCATAAGGTGTAATGTGGTGCGACGCAAGGAAACCCCTTTCCCTCCGAGAACGAAGATACGCTTCCAACTTTTTACGGAAAAATGCGTCCTTTCCCGTTTCATTAAAATCCATTTTAAACGAAGGCGCACAGTAATAAATTGTTTTACCTGGTTACCTATTGCAACACGGCTGTCTATCACTGTTTGTAATAATTATTTTCTTGTTTCAATAGTAAGTTTCCGTAGCTAAGAAAATCGCAAATTTGCAAAAATTGCAGGCATTTTCAACGCATCATAATAATTCTACGGTAGGCAAAATTGCTCTTGCAGCGCAAACGATTCCGTAATTCTTACACATTTCTCAGCAGTGTGGTCTGTCTGTCTGTCTCTCGCCTGTCGTCTCTCTGTATGCCAAAGTCACGCACCCCCCCCGACGGATTTAGATGCCATTTAAAAGAAACAGTAGTGGGGTCCGAATGACATCTGTATCACATAAAGTTCTTAGGCCCCAGGACAATGGAAAATTTGGGGTCAAATTTCCAGCAAAAACGTGCTGTTGCGATTTGCTAATCGCTGCTATACAGTTAGTAATATGCCGGCGAATACAAACAAGCGATTCCGTTATAACCAAATTACTTCGATCCTTGTTTCGACATGTTATACTTCTCAAAACGTGCAAAAATGCAACAGTCAATAAGCAAACTGTTTCCTGACTTTTTTCCAGGGCCAAATCCCCGAATCTACAACGTCGCTAGTCGGCCAGACGGTTTGCTTGTCTGGGTTCGCCCACAGCATAGTGTTTACAACTTTACATTTATCGAGGGACTTGGACGTAATTCGCAAGCTCCAAGTCCCACACGCATAGTGACCACTCGTTCGTTCACTCTGTTCAGTTGTTCTGTGCCTGTTAACCAGCAGCCTGCTCAAGACGAACATGTCTGGGCGCGTCTGAACATGTACGTAACACGTTCGGACATGTCTGGACATGCCTGCGAAAGTTTAATACACTCGTTCGTTCAGTTGTTCTCTATCGACCAGCAGCTGAGCCGTGCGTCGCTGCCTTGCATACTTATATCATCGTTTCTTTGTTCAAGTGCCCAGTCCTTATTCCACGCTCGCACCGCCAATATCCCGCCCCAAACTCCACTTGCTTTCATTTGCTGTGCATTTGTTGTAGGCCGCTAAAACAAGTTGTACAACAAGCCGAAATTCTACAGCAAACACGACTAAAAAATTCGTTGAAAAAGCTCAGCTTGGTGGATTTTTCCACTTTTTGAGTTTTGTTGGGTTTTGGTGTTTTTAGTCCGCCCGACTAGAAACGGTAGTTCCGCCGGCGAACTTCTGTTTTATCGCCAAGTTATCTCCGAGCTCGGTCGGCCGATCGCCGCGAAATTTTGCATCATAATCGAAAGTATATTTTATTTTATAACGCAAGTCCAAAATTCTGGGGGACACGTGTAAAAATAGGGCCACAAACATGCACAATTTTGCGCGATTTCAAAAAAAATTAAAATTCGACGCCGAATATCTCCGAAATGGATGAAAGTATTTAAAATCGGACAAGTAACTGACTTACCGTACCCCGATTCCTCCCGCTTTCGAAGAAAAACGTCCGGTAAACTTTGATCCCCAAACAACACAGATTTAAATGTTAAATCATACCCACCTGAATTGACTTTTTCGAAAGACCGTATATCTACCTCTAGGGCGTGCTGCGATATAAAACTTTTACATGCGCTAGAGAATGACCAAGTTTTGCTAGCGCACACCCCACCAAGAACGGGGGTCCTCCAACTATTTTTACCAAGGGTGTCAAAAATTAGCAACGTATCCGCGCCTATAACATCGCGGGTAAAGAGAATGATTCTGCAAAACTTTGCCACATAAAGTGCAATATGGTGGGCATGATCACTAATGTACAAATTGTTCGGAGGCGCATCACAGAACGTCCAGAATTCGACTACATTTCGAACAATTTTCGACTTTGACCACAAATACACCAGGGACCAATCGAAATATCAAAAATCTGAAGAAAAAAAATTGATCGTCAACAATCCCCACAAGTTCGACAGAAATATTCGGTGAACTATGGTTAACTAACGTAAAAGTTATAGGCGCGGATGTTGACCCACCCTAAGTCGACAATGCGCGTTCTGCGTATGCTAATGCATTTGAACTCCGGCCACGTGACTTTGCTACCGGGGAAATTTCAACCCTCCAAATTTTCCCCCAATCCTATTTACAACGCCAGATGGACTCACGTTGGGCTCTGCCCCAAATTTCTAGTTGTTGTTAAAGGCTAAACTTAACTTTAACTGTAAAGTTTGTAAAGTTTGTTGGTTGATTCACTTGAGTTTTCACTTGCTTTCCAGAGCATAGAATATCCAAAACTTTGCAAATTACAAATTATTATTGGAATGATGTTTGTAAAACGTAACCGTAATAAAATATTTTATTATTAGCAAAACAAAGAAAATCGCATTAACTTTATGGCTTTCAGGGTGGGTTCTTACCGGGAATTAAATGGGTTTTGGGGGTATCGGCCCGGATGTCTCCGTTCCTATGAAATTAAAAATCTGAAACAAATCTTTCTGACGTGTTATGAAGTTATGCAGGGCGTCGTACTGGACTTGTTGTCCATTAAGTCCAGAACTAGTCAAAACAGTGGACTTTCGGTCTGTGTCTATGCTGGCTTTTTAAACACATGTGAAGTGTCAGAGACGCAAATTACCTGAGTTGTATTTTCTATTCTACCCGATATAGGGCTCTATTATTTCATGTACTCATGAATAATGTTAAGCTATAGGCTTAAATTCACGTTATTATTCACGCGAGTATAACGCATTCGTATATCTATCCACATATCTCGGCGTAATATTCTGCACGCATCACATTCGCCGTGCCATTAAGCAGCATTCTTCGGTCTGTACGTCGGTGTGCTACACTATAGCTGCGTGTACCAAGGGAAATGATAGAAGGCTGGCTATCTGATAACAGTAGACATAATGATATTCAGTATAGACAAAGACGCATCTGCGCGCATATATAGCTACGAATATACCGAATATACTGTACGTCAGAATACCGTTGGCATAATGGCAAAACGCCACCAGTGGTCTCGCGCGATGGCGCTGCTAAACCCGAGTTGACTGACAGCTGCACTATACGTAGCCCCGCCCCGTCTCGTTTTGTCACATACGAGGTTTTGTCGTTGTTCTAACTCAGTTCTCGGTTTTGCCATCTGCTATAGGCCTAGCGTATATAGCCATGTACTGTTGTTGTAGTCTAGATGATGTTAGCTGAATGACAGCCAATTGATTGTGTAAGACCTGGTCAAGCATAAGACACGCGCTCAAATTGAACTGTCATAGTACCGCCAGTATCTCCTAGGTGGTAAAGACCTTGTGTAACAGTTAGGTCCCAATCCATCCATTATTCATTATAATAGGCCTAGCTATATTTTTCTAAATTTATAGATTTGGGTGGTGAAGGCCTTACGGGAGGACTACTGCATTACAGCTGACTTACAGACTGATGAAACTGTAAGCATTCTTATGTTACTGCATACATGAGAATTATGGGTGCTCAACATTTCCATTATGCCATACATTTCCCCGAAATGGAGTTTTCAGTCCCAATTTTTTTCCCATTCGTTTACGAAATTTTTCAAACAGGAAGATTTTCGGACAATTTTCATACAACCACAAATTTAGAGGAAGCTATTGAACCACTCCTAGATCCTGCTTCCCTCTAGCACGACGCCACCGAAGAGAGAGCATAGCCGACACCTCTGAGCATCTCCACAGGCTACTGCTGGTGCTGCTGCTGAGGCTGTCGGCGTAATGTGACGTGTTTGTCTCTTAGGTCGCTGATGTCACTAAGTCTGCGTCACGTCACTGACGTGCTATTATGCCTAGTTCCACCCTACGGCAACGTACGCAGGAAACGTAATGAACGCAGCGCAAAACAGCTACTGCTTCCATCCTTTAGTGTTTTGGCCGCTGCGTCCGTTGCGCACTTTTCTTGCGTTTCCTGCGTCAGTTGTGTCAAGAAATACGCAAGGGTCTTGCATTGCGTTGGATGATAACTAGGTTTTCGTAGGCTGCAGCAGCTGACAACGTCGCTGCCTAATGAAATGCGGTGTCTGGGCAGCATGAGACATTTCCGTCCATCCATCCCAACGCACAGATTCGTGCATTCCACTTCACACCGAACAATCGTCTGTCGACGTCATATCGACGGCACTGGATCCAGATCAGGCCTCAGAACAGACGGTCGCTGGAGCTTCGTCCCAGATTCGCAGACCGTAACAAGATTTGGAAAAAATGGCCCAGAAAGAGGAAAAGAATTCAAGATAAGGAAAAGGAAAAAGGTGGCAAAAGGAGTCGGTGGAACAGGAGAAATAGAAGGATTGCTGCAAGTCTCAAAGGACACAGACCCCATGTGAGTGTGTTAGCTGAAGCCGACATCGGCATTAGCAATGGCATCATCAGCATCATCATCATCATCAGCAGCAGCAGGTCGTTAATAGCTTCATCAGTGAGTCGAGTCCATAGCTCGACGTGAATTATTGCGTGGTCGCGGGTGTATAACTACCTGCTACCAAACTTTTATCAACCATCCATAATGATATCTTCACCAAATACTGACCGATTTTAAGAATTTTTTCGCTGCCACATTCTGTGGAAAATTAGCAATGGCGTCACTGCACCGGACTTGCAGCAATCCCTCTATTTCTCCTGTTCCACCCACCCCTTTTGCCACATTTTTCCTTTTTTATCTTCAATTTTCTTTCTCTTTTTCGGCTAAAAACTCATCTTTTCTCCGAGTTTTCTTTTTTCAGTTTCTCTACTTTTTTCTCACGGACAGAACTCGCTAGTGCTTTTTCTTTTTAGCATTTACCGGCTGCGAGTGTTTATGCCAACTGCCAAAACATTACGTCTAGAGCTCAAAGTGCTATGGTGTGGCATACTGACACCTAGAAAGCATACCGTAACTTCTTTTGCGAAACGGTTACAAAAACATATTTAATACACGATATTATTTGCAACCACACTCCGAATGTTGCCATGCCGGCATTTACTTTTTTCCGTCACCGTCACTTTAAGCCCTGGCTACATTCTATACTAGCTTGCATTATGCCAAATTACATTACATTGCCCCTTTGCATTACGAATTATAAAAGTGTGACTCACTCTCGCGGTATTGAATGACGTTGGCGTTGCGTCTCAGTATCAGCAGACACAGATAGCAGCTGCTGTCTCTGCAACAGACAATACATTACGAAACTAGTAAAAACCCTCGCTCAATTCTAATTACTGCCTGAGGTTATCATGCCGACAAAAACGCACCAACACCCAATGTGACATTAACTTTTGACCTATGATCATGATAGGGCTATTCTGCAGAGCAGGCTTTTCGAGAGGTTGTCAAGGTAGCCTACGTACGTTCGTTCGTGCAAAATTTTATCAAGCTAAGTATAGGAGTTCGGGAGCTATCGTGGTAATAGAAAAACACCAAAACATAAAAAACGAGACGATGCTGAAAACAATACTGCCATCGCCACCGCGGACAAAACCCAGTCAAAAATTGATTAATCTTAGTGATTGATTTTAATCCTAATCTTAAACTTTTAATCATTCCAACTCACACTGCACTCGACTTAATTTTAAAGCTGTAGAAATTAATCGATTAATTAATTGCAATTTGATAGTTGTTAACACATAGTTTGTGAACTGCATCATCATCATCATTTTTGCTTTAATTCACAAAAAATAACATCAACCAGTGATTAAATTCTGCAATGTTTGGTTTTCTGATTGACTACAATAATCAATCAACATTAATCGACTAATTTTGATTAATTTTTGAAAATTCAATTAACAAATTTTTAATCAGTTGCAGCTTCACTAAATTTCTGTGGGAGCCACGGTTTTGAATAAAATTGTAATCGTCATCATAATCATCATCGTCACTATTATTTTTGAAACCATTTAATTCGCTAAATCATGTACAACAACACCATTTAAAAAACAAAAGTGTTAACTCTAGCAGAACTTAACCCAAATTTACATGTATAAAAACTTGTTTTGCAACTTGTTGTGGATAGCCTATACTGCAGACTTTCCATTTTTACGCGCGAAAGCAGCTACTGCTTTCAGCGCGTCTTAGCCATCGCAGTTCTGTCCGTCTGTCCGTCCATCACACGGGTGGATCAGTCAAAAACGGCGCAAGCTAGTATCACCAAATCTTCACCATCGGCTGTCTGGAAAACTCTAGTTTCAGGAACCTTAAAGCTTTTCCATATATTCGAAAGGGGTTACCCCGAACGAGGGCGCTAAATGAGAAGGGGATGGGTAAAATTTGCGATTTTTGGCCAATAAGTCGCTGTATCTCAGTAACGGTGCGAGAGCCTAGGTTACTATTAATCACTAATAGGAAGTCTACACTGGCTCTTTATTGGCGCCAAATTCAATGACCTTAAATGTCCTTGAACGCCAAAATAGGGGGTATTATGGATTTTTTATCGCTTTCGTGCTGCGACACAAGTCTATATCATTCACAAGGTGGCGCCAGGGAACTATCGTTATGTGATCCAGATAGAGAATTTGGTATTTGTATATTAACTTAGCGTGAACACCCCAATTTTCAGCTAAGCTACTGAAGCGGAAGTGCTATAAGCTTTCGTGCGTCTCGTAAGCATTAGCTCAAATTTCTTGTCTGCGAATATGTTGGACAACATGCTGCACGACAAATCGGCTACAGATCGAAGTACATAGCAAGTAAGTGGCCGAAATCAGTTGGGCGACGACAAATTAGCCGCGGCTGAAAGCAGCAATACGTCTAGCGTGAACGAGGACAAATGCTTGAGGGTCTGCGGTTTTATGGGTGGTCTGAGAGGCCCAATGCATCCCCTAAGTGCATAAACTGTGGAGTAACAATCGATAAAAAAACGTTGTGCCGCAAACACATGTTGTACTTTCTTCTGCAACTTAATTAATGAAATGTGCCAAGCTCTTTTTAGCGGCGTAGGCAGGAGGGTCCGTCTCCTTTCATCGAATGGTCCGAGAGAGTCGTAATTCTAGGATTTTCCCAGGCGACTGTATCTTTGTCTCGTGATTGATTTTCTGGATACATTCGTGCTAGGTTTGTGTCGCATTTCGATAGTAGAGGTGTTTGTACCTGCTGGAGAGAGGGATGGGTATGTGGTGTATACAGTGGAGGTGGTGGTTTATGGTAATGCAGAGCAGGGCAAAGCAGAGTGTCTCTGTCTATCGTGACATAGCACAGTGTCTGGGACCCGGTCGCTGGACATGCAGCACTGACGACGAATAGACGTAATAACAGCAGCAGCAACAGCAGCAGTAGCATTAGTTTTTTACGCTGACTATTATCTATGACAGCACTGTCCCGCAGTCGCTTAGCCGTCACCGCAGCAGACTAAAGGGTCCATGGAATTTTGATTTTTTTTGCACAATATAATGCGTTAAATTCTTCTTAACGTTTGTTGTGTCATCTTCGTGTTAAAGTAAGTTTCTGATGGTCTACTGATAAGAAACTAATGTATTTACAACACGAAAGTCTGAATCAGTTTCGTTTAACCGTTCCGTTTTTACGAAAGTCAGCATGTAATGCTATAACGCGTCTTAGCTATCGTAGAGACGTCCATGTGTGTGTCTGTGTGTCTGGCACACTGCTGTACTATGTTAGAACAATGCAAGTCAGGGTCACGAAATATTTACTGTGAGTTGTCACAAAGACTCTAGTTTTTTGTGGCAAAACTTCGCGTCGCCGAGTGAGGAAATTCCCCTGACACGAAAGCGCTAAATAAGGATACCTCCTAAATGTGTTATTCTGCAGATGTTGACTTGTCTAGCGTGAAAACAGTTTCAGCTATGCTCAGACTTACTGCCTATCGTAACAAGCACTTCTCGCGAGCTTTTCTGGGGGTACCAATATAGATGACCTTGACCGACTTTGAACCCCCAACGTAGAAAATTTTAGTGAATTTTTGCAATTTTTGACTTCAGCGCACATTAATTTTCAAGACCGAATTGTGTCAAAATGACAGCAAATAGACCAAGACAACCCGCATACGAAATCTGTAGCATAAAACGTACATTTTAAAAGTTCAAGTTGCTACTATACACTAGTTTCGCGTGAAAAAAGATCGCAGATAGACACAGACTTGCTGCTTATCGTAACAAGCACTGCTGACGAGCTTTTTCGGGGTATTAATATCAACGACCTTGAACGATTTTGAAATCCATAAACAATATTTTAGTGATTTTTAGAAATTTCAGGCCGAGACGCATATTTCAACGGTGAATTTCACTAAAATTACTGCAGGTAAGCCAAGACAACTTAAGCCTGAAATTTTCAGCTTAAAACGTAGATTTTAACTGTCTGAGTTTCGACTGCCTAGATTCAAAAAATCCTCCGTACGGAGACGTCAAAAAATGGTTCCACTTTACAGACGCATTATTATTTTATTGTACACAGGTGGCAGCACCGAGAGTGTTGCGCCTCACGTGGCCTTTGCTCAGACTACTTGTTACTGGCTCACTCTGTACATGACGTAATGTAATGTATCCCGTCATACCGTTGCAGATCGCTGCAGCATTTATTGGACGTGGTTCGAAGAGCAACACGAGGTCACGTGATTCAATCCCGACAGACCACGCGCCGCTATATTTGTTTCCGGTCATCGCCTGTCCCGCCATATTGACGACCTACGGTTCCGCGTGACCCGGCGCCGCCTGCTGACCTGACCCCGTTCTGTTTAGAATACGCTCTGCGGCCGCCCTCGCCAAACTGACGTATGTGACGTCACCGCAGCGGAAAGGGGCGAGAATGCAAAAAGGGGTCGCGAACCGCTGCTATTGGCTATTTGTGTACGCCATTCCGGCACATTTAGACGCGCCTTGCCTCTGTATAGCAGCGCCGCTGGAAAATTGGTTCGACAAGCCTACTTTGCAAAACTTTAAAAAGCTCACGGTACCCACCGAATGCAGCCGACGCAACAGCAACAATACAAGGATGATTAGAAACGGTCGTTGCTTTCGTGGCGTCGGATGGAAATACGGCTTTGGAGCCCCATGCAGTCTATATGACTGCATCAAACGTGGCTTATGGGGACACGTCGACCAAGTAGCCTATACAGCAACGCACTGGCGACATTTATGAATATTTGAAACGCCTGAGTGACTGTTGATCACACGCACAAAGCCTGCAGTGCGCTTAGATAGCCTATAGCTCCTGTAGCAAACGACGGTGTAGTCTATGTGATCTGAGCGTAAATTAAGCATCCTATGTTAAATCATTGTCTGGAGTGGGATAAGTTCGTACTGCGTAACATTTACTCACTTGCCCACTTGAGCTGCGGTTTAACATACACCTCCCTGCAGTAACCGACCTGCTGTAGAATAGAAAGTAGTCGTGACGCCTCTCTATGCAGCTGCCTTTGGTTGTAATGCGAGTCTCTCGCACGTACATTTCACCAATACCGCTCTGTATGTATCGTCCCCGCCAGTCCTCAGGCAGTGTGCACCTTTGACCTACAAAAAACGAGTAAATTCGGTCGATTTTTGAACAAATTCATGCCCTCGTAAACAATGAAAGTTGGTGAAATTGATGATACATCAGTACATAGATCAGTTTACACATAAGTTGTACTCTGATAATTAGTTGTCGTTTGTTTGTAGTTCTGACACAATGTAGCTTCTTTAAAAGATTGTGCACTCGTGCAACAAAAAAACCCCGTGAAACTAAACGCTGCTATCTTGCCGACCCAACCAAGAGCGTTTTAGTTTCATCCAGCTCGCCAAGCCAGCTCGACGTATACTGTCTACACGATCAAGCTAGTTTTACGAATGCTTGCGAGTTGCAATTTCAAATGTGTTTGAAAACTCAAGTAGCTAGCACTCATCAAGCTGATTTGACGAGTGTTTACTAGATCAAGCTGGCTCGGTGAACTGGCTCGATGAAGTTGTACTCTGGAAAATTGAGTGTAAACGATAAAACGATGTGGTCCATACAATTAGAAAAACTGGAAATATCAACACGCCAAATTTCCAGTTGACGCATTACTGGTGTTACTGTAACGTCTGAAGTTTTGCAGCGAAGGTTAAAGCCCGGTACACTAGCCGTACCCGTGCTAGTGTTGCAGAAAAAAAACCTGGATTTCTAGTTGCTGGAGACAATACAATGTAGGCCAATACAAATATAATATAAAATACAATGGCAATATAACGATACACATATAATCATGTTTAATTGCTTTCCTTGTCTTCCTCCTTGCCACACACAACATGTAGGCACTGCGTTACGTACAGTTTATGGCTGCACCTCTGATCACTCACTAAGCTATATTTTCTAAACGTCCAGCGGTCTGTGCGGCACTCGCTATGAGCCTGCAGGGACGTGGCAACTCGTGAATCAAATGCAGTTGTAGCAGGCTGCCGAACGCTAGTCGGTCAGTTATTGATGTACTGGGAACAAACAGCGTTGAAAGAACCGTCCAGTCGGTGGTCATTCGGCGGAATACGTGCCGCATAATAATCCAGAAGCTTTATGAGCGACGTACGGCGGAACCGACCACGTAGCACCAATAATAGCTAGCAGCAGCCGCAGCAGAATGCCGTGACGTACGCTGTTATTGCTTCCCGCTCTGATTCGCCGCCAAGCTGTGCTAATTATGAGACAACATGGGGACAGCGCCTTGTGACATTGTGAGGACCAGATTTGTCGCCTACGACCGCCTCAACCTGCATCTTAGGCTATGCATGCCAGACAAGATAATTTCTCCACTTTGTCGCGCAACTTTGTCGCGCAAGAAATCGCCGAATAACAGAGATGGTTTCTAAGTTACTGTAGTTGCATGTCTCGTCAAAGGTTGGATAATTTCGAAGTCAACGAAACAAATTTTTCGCGTAACAAAGTTCTGCGCGATAAAGTTGCTTGTATTGCTTGTCTGACATAGACTGTCGTTTTGGCGTGTTGATATTTCGAGTTTTTTATTGCACGGAGCACATTGTTTTATCGTTTACACTCAGATTCCACTATGGCCTTTGGTAAAGTGAGTTTTTGTGCAATGCTAATTAGTTTACTGTCGCACTGTGCACCTCCGCGTGTAATTTCCCGAGCAAAGAATTTGCCAGAAATAAACTGCTGATGCTTGATTGATTGATTGTCTGATGTGACACCGCTGCGCATTATGTAATCAGTGAACACCTCGAGCCGCGGAGCAGTCAGCAAACATACCACCACTCCAATTAACCACAACTGGTGTTTACCCCGTGGTCCGTAAGCTAACTGATCTGATCATTCTTTTTCCATTCCGCTGAGGTTAGAAGACTGAGTCGTCGCAGTCAGTGTTGGCGCAGCTCATTTTCATCGATCAATCAATCAATTGATCCGACAGAAAGTACCTTCAAGTACATCAAAGCTAGTCAATAAGAAGCCAAACATTTTTCCCGGACATATTCTCGCCAGACAATTCCCTCGCGGACTCTCTCCACCGTTCTGCGACACCCACCCATACATTCCCCATTAGTCCTTACTAATAAATATGCAGTGCTAAAAAGCAGACGAGGCAATACTGCGAATTTGAAGAGGGGAATGCTCGGGTGCAGCAAAAACGGATAAAAAAAGTCCGAGAAAGTGAAAATTGTCTCAGGGAAACAAGTCCAGGGGTAAACCTAATGTGCTAGACCGAGTCAGTAGTTGCTTCCCGTAGCGTCAGGTCGTCAATGCGTTTGAGGGATGATTTGTGCGCTGGTCGCGTGTATGAACGACATCGTTTATTGAAGACCCCTGTTTGTTGTTTTTATGCAAGAGTTGTTTTGCCGACTTTAATTCGGTCACGCTAAGTTGCATTTGACATCGTTTATTGCTGCGTCCGTCGCTGCCGATAAGTCCAGAGACGTGATGTGACGGACGGACGATTTTACCTATCCTAATGAAACTGAAATCTGGAGATGACAAAGATCAAGACCAAAACCAACAAAAACCCCCAGCTGTCGTTAAGATAGCCGACCGTAACGACTGTCAGTGACATTCAAGGTCATTTAAAGTCGATGATTTTTATTTCATCTGAAAGGGCGTATGCGATTTCCTATTAGTGATCATTAATTATCTTGGCCCTATTTTTCACCATTTCCGAGATACGGCCGCTTATAGCTTAAAACATTTTATTGAAAATTGCGGCCAAACCGCTGCATACGAAGACATGGTTACTATTGACGGACTATAGAAAGTTGCCAGCGCCCTATCCGATAGTGACATCGCCGACCCCTTATGACTTGCCGTTTAGCCACAATACATGCGTGACGGACGACAACATACAAACAACAAAACTCGTACTAAGCTTGACCATTTTTAGCCCGTGTGCAAAAGATATCTTTTAGCTTACTTCACTAAAATGAAAAAAAAACATTTAACTAATTATAAATTATAATTCGTTAGACGTTTTGTAGTGAAATGTGTTTTGTGCTTCTTGTGTGTTGAATGAGTGTGCTGTTTTCCTAGCGACCAAGATAAAGATGCACACAGTTGCCGGTTTAGCAGAGTGTGCTGTCAGTATTAATGTGTTGTTTTCGTGCTACGGTAACGGTCGGATGAATTAACACTGCTACCGTACAGCAGTTTGGTCGATCAGGTGCGAGGGTGCTTTACATGAGATGAATGCTTGCGGTCGACTAGTCACTGGCAGAAATCAATTGATTACTAATTTTCTGTGATTGATGGATGTGATTGGGGAATAATCTGCACAATGTGCTCCGCCCCATTCTACTATTCCGCTTATTAATACAGCTCAGGGCTATTATACAGTTCACTGTGTCCCCAAAAACATCCTGAACATTTTCGATTGTTACTGTAAGAAAAATTATCAGATTTCAACATCTTTTAGCATAAATATTTTTCAAACAACTAGCCAACCAAATGCTTTTTTTCAATTTTCCACCTTACCCAATGTCTGTTTCTGCACTACTTAAAAAACAGAACCAACGAAATATTACTTTTCTATCTAATGCGGTTTGATTACTTGATCAACATCACACATAAAACACATTTTGTTTACATTTCTGACACTTTGGCTGACATTTTATCCAGTTGTTCATGTTTCAACTGTCTACGGTAAAATTGCTCGAAATGTCGGCACATTATGCGAAAACAGGCAGGAAGATGCTTTCTCCATTCAGTGACAGCACTATCGATAATTTTCTGCTTCAGATCAATCCAGGCTTTACCAGTCGCTTCTTGAATTCATAAACATTGCTAAACTTTATCTGGTAGACACACTGCTGCACGACAGTCAAACCTTGTAATAGACTGGCTGTTTGGTCCACAGATCTGGATAGAAGAAATTTATTGACGTTTTTTTTTATTTATTTCAACATGTATTATACTTAGTCGGCTTTCCCAGGTAGTGCAACAGCAGAGGTTGGGTGCGATGGAAACTTAATAATGATTTAATACTTAGTTGTGTCAGAAATATTTTTGCAAAAAATTATTAAAATCTGCTCATCATTCTTTGAGTTACAATCGATAATGTCAGAGATGTTTTTTAGGTTATCTGTTTATTTCAAAGTATATTTCGCTTAATCTGCTTTCCTTAGGTAGTGCAAAAGCAGACAATGGGTGAGGTAGAAAAATGAATGGTCACTTCATGGCAAGTTGTGTCTGCAATATTCAAACCAAAAATTATTAAAATTTGATAGCTGGTTTTCAAGTGACAATCGAAAATGTCGGGGATGTTTTTTTGGGACATGGAGTGAAGTGTCAGAGTTTGTGTGGCTGTGAAGTGCATGACGTGAAAAATTAAACAGTTTAAAGTCGAAGGCGCACGTGCCCCAGCGCCACATAGGTTACAACAGCAACGTCATCATTCATACCAGACAGCAATTATATAACAGAAGCAGCACCGGCATGGCTATCAATCAACCGACATGCTATTAATATTCTATTGAGCAGCCAATATTACTGGCGATATCTGCGCATTAAGTAAAGGTCATCATCATTATCGTCCTGAAAGGTTGAAAAATGCATGTGTAGCTTTTTATGCGACCCCATCTCAAAACTACGGAACGTAACGTCACCTGCCGTATGAGACAAAAAACCCAGCTACGACCAAAGCCAGTGAGAAAAAGCCACTGCGGCAACACCCCCACGACAAAATTTCCCCCCTCTCTTGCAAACTCTCTTGCGATGATACCCCACTACCACGACAAAACCCCATTGCAACAAAAATGCTGGTGTCGTGATAAATCTATTGACCAGTCGCGTAGACAGACGGACAGACATCGGCCTGCTCGTCGCGGAGCCATTATCGATCGATCGTTTGACACCGACTACGTCTGGGTTGGGCCAGGTACTCGAGTAGGCTTACTAGAATATATCCGTACTTGAATGAATGTTTTATTTTTGGATTTTGAGGAAAACTGTAATACTAAGTATTATAAATACAATTTAAACAAAGGCCAGAGTAATCTAGCAGAAAGCGAAATCGCTGCATTTATTTTGTCTGTAACGATAGTTTTTAAAAGTAAATTTTGTTACGAGACATTTTTCGTTTGCAATGTGCAAGTAAATTTTGTTACGAGACGTTTTTCGTTTGCAATGTGTTATGTATCTTGTGCTTGCGTTGACGAAAGTTGTGTTTGTCAACTTTACATTAAACAAATATAACAGATAAAGGTTTAACCAACTCCTCGGTTCACCGTCGCCCGCTTAGTGACTTTAAGGGGATGAGCTCCCGTGCAACAGACAGACGAAAGATTTCGCATAGACACTAGACAGCTTCTTCTTCTTCTAAGCGTCGAGGTCAAGGTCAAGGCAAAGGCCACATTTTTTGTTCTCGGGGACTGTCCTTGAGGTTAAAGACAGCCTTTGAAAACACATTTTAGCACAATAGCAATGTAGCACTGCAAGAGACGTAAAACAATTACACTTATTTCCTTGTTTACCGTATAGTCTACTACGGTGGTGTATTGGACTGTAGTCTAAAATACTCAGGTAGCCTCGGCAATTCATTCGCCGAGTAACTTATTCGAGTATTTAACAATTTTCTCGGCCAGCACAGCACTAATAGTTGACTCGACGCTCCAACAGGCGAAGACGATTTGATATTCGTCTCAACAGAACGAAGACGCCACTCAGCATTGACGGAGAGTTATGCTGCCCACACATATGCGACGAAAGATTAAATAAGACTAGCTCAACAACAACCGTAAAACAACTTATTTGGTTTTATCGTCGTAAATATGGCAATCTTAGCGACAGAATACAACTTCTACGCAAGTGCGCACTTCACATCTGAGACGCAATGCGATGCGACTCGGCTGGGTATAAGTTTGGGTCTCTCATGCGAACGTTCGCAGTACAATTGTTCTGCAAGTTCTTCTGCAAGTTCGCAAAAACGTGCAAAAAAACCTGTATTCAGCTGCAATTGTTTCGCATACGAAAAACTTTTTTTGTTGCACTACTGTTTCGTTGTTTACGCGCGACAGCTATGCTAAGCGCTTCTTGGCTACCGTCGAGGCGTACGTCTGTGTGTCTGTCTGTCACACCATCAAGCCCTATCAAGTTGGGACCACAAACTCTTCACTGTGGCGATCCCTTGTTTTCTGCGACAAAGATGCACACAGTTGCCGCTGGATGAAAGAATTCTCCTAGAACGATGGCGTCAAAGAGGGATACCCGTACGCAATCGCTTTTACCGCAATTAGCTTGTTTAGCATGAAAACTATTGCAGATAGACCTTGAACGACCTTGAACCTCAAAATAAAGCGTTTTAGTGAATTTTTCGCCATGTTTGGCTGCAGTGCACATTCCAATAGCAAACTGCGAAAAATGGCTGCAGATAGGCGAAAAAATAACCTGCGTAAGAACTTTTCAGCACTAAACGTGGTTTTTAGCAGTTTACATTTCTACCCCCTAGGATTAACGAGTCCTCAGTACGGGGCGCAAATTTGGCTACTTCTTCGCAATGCGCGATTTTTGCTGCTATCTACTAATTTAGCGTAAAAAACTGTTGCAGATAGACACAGGCTTCCTGCTTATCGTAACAAGCACTGCAGCCGAGGTTTCCGGAGATAACAACACTGAATGAAAACCTTGAAATCCAAAAAGAGTTGTTTTTACTGATTGTTTATCGAGATTTCAGTTCAGTAGATTGCGTCGAAATTACTGGAGATAAACCAAAAAACCATGCGTATATGACATTTTTAGCATAAGACGTAAATTTTAACCGTCTGGGCCCACTAGTACTTGGATGGGTGACCGTCAACAGACGGGTAAACCATCTCGGTATGTAGCCAGTCGCCCAAATCAACTCAGCCTGGCCATCCCTCCGAGGGTAGGCACAGGGATTAACAGCGAACGCTGAGATGCAAATATGCACACTGCGCAATTGCACTAGCTGCCTATCTGTGATTTCGCAGTGTAAGCTGGTGTCTGGTTGAAAGCTAACAAGAGAGAGATCGGTGCCGCCTTAAAAAACTTAACGTTTTTGCTATTCTGTCGCAGAGCTCATACGATGCAAGTGCGGCAGAAAGATGCGACAAGGCGACGACGTGATACTACTGGGTTTGCGTGGCAGACAGATAAACTATTCATATGCTTAGGCGTGGACAACCTGCGGTTACGTACACGAGTAACGAATAACGGTCGTTGATTGCATAATAGCATCTTCCCGTGAGCATTAGTCAAGTCTATAGGCAGTTAGCCTGGCAGTTGATCGAGAGAAAGAGAGAAAAATAGCGCTCAGACGAAACACGACAGACGTCGTTTTTACACAGCAATCGATTGTTGTCGTCGTCGTTCTTGTTGTCTCCGGAGAACAAGAAAAACGACCACAACAATAACACCGCCAGAAGACCTTCTGGATCCGGAATGTTCTGCGGACAATTACAGAAAATAACTGAAAACATTTTTATTGTCGTTGCACTAAAGTTTTTCACGAGATTAGGTTATACAAATTTACTTTTAAATTGCCGTTGACACTTGTTGTTGAAAACAGCCTACATTAAAATTTTCGTGCTTCATACTTATGGCAGTGGGTGTCAAAGGCATTGACACAGTGTGGCGATGTTTTCGAGCTTGTGACGAGATGAGTAATTTAGTCGTGGTGCTTTACAGTTGTTTACGAGCAGGATGCGTGCTCTGTGAGCTGATGACGTGCACTGACTGACTATGGCCTATAGCTGTAAGCCGCCGTAGACAAGATTAGCTCCAACGATCTCATGTAAACCCTGCGGCCTAAGCAAAAAACACGTAAATGGATAGATCACGCAGTTACCATCCGTAGAACATAGCAAATGAAAAGAATAATAGGGACGCAAAGAACTCTATGCATATATACAGTAGTACGTAGTAGGCCTACTTGTACGCCTACTAGTACTTGGCAGTGACTGAGTGCGGCTCACAAGCAGTCAGCACCCAAGATCGCTAGAAACTAGGCCTAATACAGTACAACTGGTTGACATTGCTACAGTGTTTTACAGTAAGTGTTCCAGAAACATGTCACAACGCCACTGACTGCTTTAACCAACTAGGCCTACTCCTTCCTCCAAGCCCTTTTCCTTAAATGTAACTTGCGACTTCGAGGTCATACCTATTCGCTTCCACTTCTATGAAGAGTTTTGTGCATACGTAGGCCTATGTTGTTTTGCCTATACGACTGTTACTTTACATAGGCCTATTACGAACATATAGGGGCCTAACGCTTGTGCAATTGACACTTGCAATAATGACAACTTGCTTACTTGCTTACTTACTTGCGCTCGTTGGAAGCTGGAAGGTTGCTTCATGGCTGGAGATGAGGCCGTAAACAAGATTAGCTTGTACGTGCGTACAGTACTGTACGTGACAAGTCTCCATGCAGTACATTTCCACATATCTACAGTACCTCGTCGCTGCACTCGCTACCTGTGTCCAATCATTACACTTCAATGTACAGTGTGCGCAACCTGTGCAAAAACATTCCCCTATAAACTGCGCGTTTTCTATTAAACATGTAAAAAGTAAGTAAAAATCGGTGTAAGATGTAAGGAGGTGCTACTTTTTTTGTATCACAATCATAATTTCACTTCATTCACTCGTTCACGTGAAGAAAATAAAACATTCCAAAGATCAGATAGTTATAATTTTAAAAATTGGGCCAAATACTGTACTAAAATTCGTCCGGTATGTGCCGCGAATTCTCCACTATAAACTACATTAATTGGGCGATAAGATTTGCTACATTTTTAGAGATATGCCCATTTTTATAGAAAATTGTTTTTGTAGCACCTTGCATATGCCGACCTTTCCTTGTGTCTTGCTTCACAAAAATGCAGCAAGTGGCGTCGCTATCTGCAAATTTTAGCTTGTTAAAAATGGTTTGCAAAAATTACAATATTCTCAATTTTACAATATTTAGGACTATAAGTCGCCTATTTAACAGTAATTTACTGGATTTTTATAGTTAAATTTGGTGAAAACTATTGTGACTTGTTGTTTCTCAGCACTTTTCATTAGCCGTGTCATCACCAAAGATCACACTTGCTGCAGTTCATGGTCTAGTTACAACCTTTTAATTACCAACACTTTCTTTTTGTTGAGGTGGAAGAAAGTCGTAACTGCAAATTTTCGCAATAATAATGATCGTTTTAAAAACGATTTTGTCTAGTTTTTGCATTCTGCTGAAAAGTATGGCTTTTCTCATTGCCACCTTTTAAATGTGTTAATTAAATTTGTGCGTATTTCCGCTTTGCGCCGTTGTCCGCGCTTGCACTCGAGTGCATAGAAAAACGACATAACTCGCAAGTTACGTCCTTCTTGCACGACAAAATAATAACTATCAACGCCGTTCGTGATAAAAAAACAGAGACAATCGCGTTTTAAGCGTTTTATTTAATAACCGTGCACATTTATTTACCACAAACAACTATGTTAACAATCAAACACTATTGACTTTACAATATTGAATTTTATAGTGCAATGCAGTTCTTCAGTACGAAACACGTTTTTCGGCGATCATCTCGGTTTTTGGTAAATTGACCTTTTACCAATACAGCGACGATTTGTAAACTTGTCGCCAGTTGTCTTGTTTCACTAAACAGAAAGAACTATTGATCTGTTGCCTGACTCACTGCATCTATGCTCATCGCAAGTCCCGGACAGAATCCCCCCGGGCCCTCGGGACAAAAATCCTCTGAATAAACTATATACCGATTCTTTTTGCCGTATACAAGACAAAATCCCCGGAATGTGAAATGTTATATATAGTTGTATATGTCGCTGTATTTTAACTATACATTTGGCAGTAACGATCGTCCGTAGCGGGAAAGGGGATATTATTGTTCGGGGTATTTTGTCCGGTTTCTCGCGTTTCAGGGATGAAAATTCGTCGTTGCTGCTTGTCTGCTGGGGTTTAAACTAAACGAGCATAGATTAACATATCACACCTGCGAGGGTCTTTTGTTGCTACCCAGAAACTATGTTGCAATGGCCGTCGCAAAACAGCCCGTGTAGCAGATTCTTCACGACAGCCGCGGATAAGTAGCCAAATTAGTCTTGTGTGGCATGACCCTGCAGTGGCGAGATATCAGTCACATTTTACGTGCAAAGACAAAGCTAATTAAAATTACTGGGTGTGCAGGACAGACACGTCGCTTTATCAGAGCAAGACTACTCGCTAAGAACATTCAATATAAGTTACATGTATTTATTATGCTGCCGTCATAACCTATTATGCGTTTACAGCCGCAGGAAAAAAATTTAGTTGAATTTTGTTGAAAAGATTCCAGGCAGCATTATCAAAAAGCTCAGATACTGTTATATGCCTAGTATTAGCTGAAAAACCACAACGACGATTGCGCTTTCCTGAAGAATGCAGTCTCCGAGTGACTGCGTTCCAAGGCGACTGTCCGTGCAGTCCGTAGCTGGATGGGCGCAATCAACTGATGATCAGAGGAGCAGAGACCAGACGACACCGTGCGACTGACGACGCTTAATTGCGGCTCTTATCTGAGCGTCCAGTGCTAGTGCATATGCTGGACTTGGCCGCCTCTGACTCTGCTGACGATATTTCACGTCTCTAATCACGCTAGTTACATTGGCTGGCGCACGCACTTAGGCCTACTCAGACTGAGAAGATTCCGATTTACGACTTGTTGCCAGTCGCTATCCCACATTTGTTTCAATGTCTGTTTTTCTTCCACAGCTGCCCTCTAGTGTCAGCTCAGGTTGTAAGTAAGCAAACATTAATACTGCAGTCAAATGGGCTGCTTTTACTCTAAGTGTGTAGTTGAGCAATGAAATAACGTGATTGGATGGATTATCGGAGTTCAGTTCCATGGCTAAATTTAGATTACTTTAAAATAGAGCTGTAAAAGCGTTAATTTTTAACGCATGCGTTAACGCGTTAGTAACGCATCATTATTATTGTTGATATTGTAGGTGGACTACATCAAGAGGGTGACTAAAATTTCGACCGAGGAACTCGCGGCTGTGTCGCAGGACCGTGACAGTACTGACAGAACGGCAACAAAACAATTCTTAATTACTTGAATATTATTCGATTGTTAAATAAAGGTAGTTTAATAGAATACTGGAACACCTGCTTCACAGAATTAAGTAAATTTACGTATGTGCATTAATTTTTTTTAACGCGCGTTAATTCTTTAACGCGTGAATGCGTTACGTTAGCGCGTTAATAAGACAATTCTATTAGACAGAGCAGGAATAAATGATAAGAACGAGACGAACTTGGCTGATTTTCTAAACGAGTGTAGCAATCAGTGTTATGTGAGCAACTGTAGTTCGTGTGAGTTTTCGGATTATTAGGCTTACTATGTATGTTTTAACGGGCAGTTCTATGAGCCATTTGGGGCTAATGAATGCTCACCCGATACTAGACAACGTCTTGATAATAATATCACTGGAAAACTGGGAAGCAAGATGACAGTTTTAGCACGTAAGTAAGTAAGTAAGTCTACATGTAGTTATAGCTTTGCCGGCGACACCTATATGCAAACTGCAGGGGCAGCGTTGTCTGTCTCACTCTGTCGCCATACGATGAGTTTCATGCAATTTGTGTCGCATTCTTCAAGCGGCACAAATCCTCGGTTTACCACCATCGTACTGGTTTTCAAACCTCAGCATTGTACTTGACGTCAAATAAGCTTATGTTAATAGTGTTCGTGTTCTTGAAATAAACAAACAAATAAATAACAAAATTGCCGAGCGTTGCTCAAGGCTAAGTACTGCCCGCGGGTAGTCGCAGTATATATATAGTGTACATAAAAACAAACCTCTGTGACCTTGACCTGTTGATCTTTGATTTTATTTTTTAAAATCAATAAAGTTTCAGAGGTTGTCGAGGTGCATGTTCGTGCAAAGTTTCATCAAGTTCTTGAGTTATCGAGGTCTCAGAGAAAAAAAACTCGCGACAGAAACAATAGGGTTACTGTGGTCGCTACCGCGGGCAGTAATAATAGCAGTAGACGTACCCAACGAGTGCGGCTCGAGAAGTAGAATGGCCAGCGCACAGAATCTGATGAGACTAGAACAAGTTGTCAGCGACATGATCGCGTCAATCTGAATTCACCGACAGAGTCAGTCGTGTGTCTAGACTGTGTCTGGTAGATCAGCTGAGCGCAAACGACGACCGTACGCGCATCGCTGGTAGGCCTACTGCAGTAGCAGCAACTGCTACAGTCTACAATTTGTGCACAGAGCTTGCTGCTGCTGCGCGTACTGAAGTCTTAACGGTCTGCAAGGCTTCGTTTGTGATAGGCTATCAGTACTGCGCGGTATAGCGTACCTGCAGCTATCGTATTCACAATGGCAGGAGGCCTACGCTGTCCATTTGCAAGATTCTAAAAGTTACAACAATATCAAATTGCTGGGCAAAAGATCTAATGCGTTTCTCGGCCTCAAAATACTCGGAAACTCGTACATTAGGCGAGCTTACGACGCTCCCCAGACACTCAGACTTCATCAAGTGTCAGCTGCAGAGGTGGTGCGCTTCGAATTGCTCCTCATTTTCGGCGCCTCGATTCACAATACCATTACTTCTTTTGTATTAAACGCTGTCGGTCTGTATAATCTAAAGAATACGCCAATAAAAAAGAATCCTCTAGAAAAAGTTTCTGTATTTCAGCAATGAAAGCATGAAATTAGCCAAACGTCTGCGTTTAATAAAAATGTGATTATTCAGACAACACATTAGAAAATTTTTTATTAAAACAGCTGATGTCGTTCAGTGGACTAAGTAATGTGTTTTTTTTGCTTCATGAACATTTCCGAAAAACTACTCGAATTCTGCATAAATTTTCGTCAGAAGTTTAGTCGTTCCAGCGCGAGCACACGCTCTGGTTTTTCTCAGAAAAGCTCTTTTTGCCGTTATAGCCCAAACCCCAACTAAAAAGGTACAGATCGTCAATTTGTATAACGCATTACGCGTACAAGTCTCTAATGCGCTTTTGTCACTGACCAGAGCCGCCGATCGCACAGCCACCGCGTACAGCCTGCAGACACAGGCTGGCGCAGAGGCCGGCCAGGCAGCCTCAGTCAGCTTTAAGGTCCCCGCCTTTCGTAACCCATATAAATGAGTTACTACTCATTTAACCGACCCCGGAAGGATGGCAGGCTGAGTTGGTCTTATTGGTTGACTGATAGTGGACACTTTACCCACAAAGTGGTCAAACAGCCATCCGTCAGTCTAGCGCAAAATAGAGAAAGTGTTTGCACGCGATTTCTTGTACAACATGCTGTACACTTCCACAGCAAATCAAAGTCTGAAACACCCTGACGCGCGGTACGGTACATAATGTTTGTACGACTGCCCACCACAACAAGTCGTACTGGTACTACTAATTTCACTACTTATTTCTGATCTTATGCAAAAAAATAAACATAAAACGTGCAATAGAATGATCAATCTTTAACAAGCGGAATTTCGGACTTTGGTGTTTACTGCACATCGAAAATTCGAAATCAAGAGGGCATAATAAAAACACGTGGGTAAAGCAGCAGCATGTCGAAAACAGTATTTTTCAATGATAAAAGCATTCCTACAGATTCCGACACAGAATCAGCTAATGGCGCTCCATAGCATTATACGCTGCGTATACATTAAACATTAGCGAGAGATGTGACGTGAACATTACTCTCCATGGATAGAGATAAAGTAAGCTTGTAGAGTATAGTCTAGCACTAGAGTGCCAGTCTGCCCTCTACTCAAATCCTCAAAGTGTATGTTCTTTTGACGCGATCAGTTGCGACGCTGATGGGCTTTGTCTATGCATTAAAGACCGGTCTCCACTACTTCGATTTGTTTTGGGTTTGCTGTAATCCCTCGATTTGATGGGGACAGACTGGCGTTTTTTGCCCGATGGTTTTCATCGAATGCAACAGTGAATGGAGACCTAGACCCTAACAAAATCAGACAAACAGAAACTTGAGACTGCCGATGCTTGCGAAGGCTCCTTGGAATACGCTGGTATGACTTCGTGACAAATGCGTCAGTGATGAACCAGACCCAACAGTGAAACATCTGCAGCAGAATCTGCGTCAGACGTATCGCGATGTTTGGCCACGTACGAAAATAAGTAAGTAATCTTTTATTAAACAACGGTCAAACGCCATTGCAAAACAGAAAATAACATAGCAAAATCGGTACAAAAAAGTAAAATGAAATGAAGTGAAATGAAATGAATCGGTTCCTGCGTACGAAGCACTTTCTCTGGCAGTCAATACCCGTGTAGGTGACCGACCCGATGACAGGCCGGACTGGAAGCGTCCGCGTGGTCGTCCTCGACATACATGTACGTGGATCCGGCGTGCAGCTAGATGTCGACGTCGAGCTCACTGCAGATGCTGGCTGGGACATGACCGGTGATTGTGATGTCTGGAGGGCGCAACTACCCATCTCCGTTCAAGCGGTTCAGTGAATGAGTGTGAGAGTGAATCAGTATGCCACCAGTCCTGGTAACACGATGTACTCTTACGCAGACCTTGCCGTTTCTTACTGGCTGTAATCATTGGCGATCAGTGCTCATTTTGTCTATCCATGGAGGGATGGCCAGACTCAGTCGGCCTGGGTGGTTTGGTTGAATATAAAGACGGTATCACCCGTCTCGGTAGTCGGTACTAACTTGGTTCAACGTCGAGTAACTTCGTTGATGCGATCAACGATGTTAGCGTGAGGCTAAGCCATCGCCGTAACTGGGCGAAAACGCAACAAAGTACCGGTGCGTCTTTTCCACAAATGTAGCACATGTGTGTGTTCGTATTTTTATTTGCGAGCAAGAAGAGACGTAAAAGTCGCGGGTTCGATTGCGTTAGACAGAAAGTTCCGGGAGCACTGACAAATGCCAAGAACGAACAAGAAATCTGGGCTAATGCGTATGAGACGCGCGAGAGCCTATAGCAGTTTCTGTTCGCAGATAATCTTGGTCTGTCTCAGTCTACTTTTCTGCAACAGAAAATCGCAAAAAATCACTAACAATCCTTATTTTGGGGGTTCAAGGTCATTCAAGGTCAACGATGTTGACATTTCTAAGAAGCTAATTGCCAGTGCTTGTTATGATAAACAGCTTGTCTGTGCCTATCTTTGACACCCGCTTGCGCAGGCTTTCTTGGATTTAGGAGTTTAGGACTTACACTGCTAAAATCTACATTCAATGGCGAAAATTTTGTACGCAGGTTTTCTCGGTAGGCCTATATCCCCAGCCATTGCGACACAATTCACTCTTAAAATGTGTGTCGCAGCGCGAAATCGCGACTAAAAATCCTCAATTTTGAAAGTTCAAGGTCATTCAAGGTCATCGATTTTGACATTTTAAGAAGCGCGTCGCCAGTGCATGTTATGATAAGCAGTCTGTCGGTGCCTATCTGCAACCATTTTCACGTTAGAAGGGCTAATAACGGTAGAATAACGCCTTTTAAGGTGGTGCCTCTCTTTTCTTCCCCTCGTTCGTGGGGACTCCCTTCACCCAATGGCATGAAATTTTGTTACGAAATACTAGAGACTCTATGCTATCATACGGTAAAAACCAAAAGTCTCTATCTTACTTAAATAATTCGCATTCATGTCGTTTCGTTGCGTGGAAACCAGACTTGAGTAAATGGGAAAAAAGACAGACGGCGCATCTTCGCATACAGTACATGCAGTGACTGAGTGGGTATAATAAGATCTCACATTGTCTGCTGGCATCGGTAAGCTTACAGTGACTGCTGACGACGTTTTCCAGTTGATCGATCAGAACATCATTCGGCTAGTCGGACAACAGAACTATGTAGAGAGCTCAGAGCTATAGAGTTGCAGAAGAATGCAATTTGTTGCTTGTCGAATTAGTTCAAGACGTGATGAATTGACCGCTGCCAGCAGACAATATGAGATTTTATTACCCACTACCTACCAACCAGCCAGACATCCCTGCGGACTGCACACTCATCGCTCTCAAACGCCACTTCTTGCTTCTTGGGCTCCATCACGGTCTAAAATGCTTAGTGGCATAACGGCTAGGGCGTTGGACTTGCGATTAAGAGATCGTAGTTTCAACTCCAGGTTAGGTCGCTATGAGTGACTGTGTTATTTGTGGTATACGTCAACAGGCGAAGAAAGTGTTAGTAGTTAGTTAGAAACTAAGATGAGTTGCATCTACGACGTTTTTCCGCGAAAAGGCTGATGAAATGCGCCGAAATGCAATAAGGTCGTAACAGACAAAGTCCACGAATAAACGTCGGAAATAAAATGACATGTTAGATAGGCTACAATGCATGCAGCTAGTGCTAACTATGGAACTGGTACGGAATAAAACATGCATCAGTGAACATGTGTCCATTCACTTCATCATTTCTCGTTGCTTTTCTGCGAGTAACCTGCAAACACGGAAACAGTTCGGTAGCAGAAAGACAGGGGCATGAGAGACAAGACTGCCCTCCACTATTAAGCCTACCTTGCGTAGAATTATAGTGCTGGTAAATGATGATTTACTAAATGCTGCGGCGCATGTCGGATCGGTCACGTCGATAATAACGCGGTTATTACGACATGACATACTACAGAACAGCACCAGTTGGTAATCACCGCAGGCGCAACCGATCTACTGTCAAGATATTATACAGCAATACTACCGGATACCGAACATTTTACTTCCGTCCGTTTTTTTCCTGTTGACCAATATCTTACTAAATCAAAATGACTGTCGAGGTAAAATTCATCTGTTATTGTAACCGAATTATATGTAATCAAATTTCACTTGTTAATAGACATACGTAAAGTTAAGGGCGACGAAAAAAGCAGGACCTGTATAATTGTAGGACTGTGATAATGACGGACCAAATCGCAAGCCTGTAAATTGCAACACCTTAAAAATGAAGAACCAAATTATAGGGGCTGGAAAATGCAGATGCAGAACCGAGTCATTTTTCGACGCCGGCTGATCAACGTCCGTCATTATCCTGGTAACGCAATTTCCAGCTTTGCGATTTGGTCGTCACTTTTGAAAGTGCAAGATCTGTAAAATTGCATAACCATGATAATGACAAACCAAACCGCAAGGGATGAAAAATGCAGCACCGAGTCATCTTTCAACGAGGGTTGATCAACGTCCTTCTAATGGTATCGCAAGTTCCAGTCCTGCGATTTGGTCCGTCATTTTTAGATCGTGCATATTCAGCGCCCCCGTAACGTCGATGGCGAGAACGCAAACCGCTGTCGCCGGCGTGCGAATATGTCGATCTATTCGCAGTCTTGTTCGTCGGCGCCAGTGTTACAGTCGTCAAATCCGTCACAGACGAATCTCTCGCGAACACAGTTGCCGTCTCCACAGCTCTGATATCCCGGCAGACACGCCGACCCTGTCAGATCATGCACCAGCCGTGGGGCAGGGATGTACCAAACAAAACTTTTTCAAGACCATAACGAATATCAAGATCAAGATTTTGTTTCTAATCCACACCGAAAGTATTGTTATACTCGGAGTCTGCACTTATTTTAGTTAAATTGTCGTAACCTCCTGTTTTCATCGTCAACCGGCGGTTGATTGGTTAGTCACCAATGCACGTGAGTGTCGTCAACCGATCGGTTGTCAACCGATTCGGTGGGTCACTGTCAACCGACGGTTGACGGCCAGTATATAAGGCTGTCGTAGTTACAGCCAGGGTAGTCTGTTGTCAGTCAGTTAAACTGTGGTTAGACGTTAGTCCGTCATGGGTTAGTTCGTCAGAAAGTAATTGTTTAGTCGTGCGAGTTCGTAATCTGCTAGACTTAGTGACTTGGCTGTTCTCAGAGACAATATAAAGATGAGCTAAAGTTCTGATGCTGAGCTTTGATTGAACGATTAATACTGTTTTTATGTTGTTTTTTGAAAAAAAAATGACTGTCGTCAAAGATCGTTCTGCTGACTATGAGATCGGTCGTCTAAACGACCGATCTTCCACTAACTGCACCGAACACCGAACATTGAGAGATCGCGGCATCCATTCGCCCGCAAGGCCATCGACCATAGTGGCCGCCCACGTCAACTCACTACAACCGAAATAACTTTGTCGCCGTTACAGAGGCGTCCGTAACAGCATATCAGTGTCAACGTTCACTTATGTCACAGCATTTAGAAAAAGTAAAAGCCAACGTTTGTTATGTTTGTACACAGTGTGCAAAAAAACCAGCAAAACCACAATCACCTATGTATATATTAATAACAAGTAATCGCAATTATAAGTCTGCAAGTGTGTGTGTCTTACCAACTGCGTCTTTTGATGTAATTATATTTTGGTGAATAAAAGAATGATAATGACGATGATAATGATGAAGGTAGAACAACGTACTGCATCCGGTCTCATCCGAGCCGTCCGGACAATCTTCTGTTCCGTCGCATCTCCAAGCCATGACACAGTCTCCATTCAGACACTGATACATGTCGTATGGACACACTGCGGTGCATACATCACACACAAGCTCAGTTCTAATAGACTTAGTACATGTATTGCCCGTCCGTCTGTTCGTCGATCTGTCTGTTTGTCTGTCTCTCAGTCAACAATTAATTGTTTTTAGCTGTTTTAGTTTGATCACACAAGCAATAAAGTTGCCACATCATGTACTCTTTCGTCTTATAACTGTGTCATCAACTGACTCAAACACGACAACATTAATATGACGATTTCAGCAATAATAAACTTTTTATTGCAGTGTCAACAAAAATAGGCCTACTCACAATCTCTTTTCTTGCTCACTTTCGCTTGTAGCCAACTCGGTAGTGAATATGAATACACTTCCTCTGCAAGCAATTAAAACGATAATGCACGCACCATGCAAAGAACTTTTTTGAACTGTTACAACCAGCAACTAGAAAGCAGTCATAGCCCGCAGGTACCTCCGCCAAGGCAATGTTATTCGCCAGGTGACGTCACCATATTCACTTTGCCAGCGGTTCCCTTATGCCCCCTTTAACGCAATGGTAACGAAAATTTCAAAGTAATCCAGAATCCAGGATTCCTGCCGGATCACCCCCAAAATTGAATCACTGGTAGTTTGTGCCATGCCCGACATACCTCAAAATTTCAGAAAGATCCGTTCATAACTTTTTAAGTTATCTTGCTAACAGACAAACAAACAAACAAACAAAAACCGGCAAAAACATTACCTCCTTGGCGGAGGTAATAAACACTGCATGTAATACTGATGCTAATACGTATGTCATTACAATAGGCCTACAATTAAGAAAACTTTTATTTCATCACTTCAATGAAAACATGCAATGTTATGGTATTGAAATTTCCATTAGGCCTATCAACTCAGCTCATTTCATCAAAATACAATCGATACAAAATGTTCAATTTTTACACAACTATCTATACCAGATCATATTAAATTGTATTGTATTATAATAATGATGAGTCGTGGTATTGCACTGTAGCTGTTTCATTACACATTAGGATACCTTTGTAGTCTACACAGTGTCTACCCTTTCATATTGTTTCCAGTGAGTATTCGACATTTGCATGGGCGACAAGTCAGTGAGCTCTGTGCTCTGGCAGGCTTTCGATTGTATCGACTTGGTTGTGATTGTGTTTTTGTATTGCTTTCGAGAAATAAATATGATGATAACGATAATGATAATGATAATGAACTACCTTGCTGAAATATGGTGAAAAGAACAATCAAAACAGCAAATGCGTGTATTCTCCAACAGCCCATGATATAGGCGTTATTTCACCGTGGTCACTGCAGTCTCGCGATCAAAACGTTGGATGCTGAACATACGATAGTACTGCTGCACCGTAACACGTAACATCATACGCAAATAAAGCTCTATCATTTTAGTAAATCCGACTACATTTTAAAAGCAAGAAACGTTAGAGGTGTACTTTAATGGCCCACCACGCATACCGGCAAACGCCAGCGTATAAAGTGACGGGAATGATTCAGCGTCGCGTTGACAACATGAACTCGTAAAGTCGATAATCGAATTAAATGATTACGGATTTTGTTTTTTTTTCAAGTTCGAATGCCGTACTTAAATAACCAGTGACACGTGATATAACAATTTACCAAATACAGTAATAACGCAAATATAGGCCTGTCATTATATTAACCCCCAAAAGTTTTGCTACCACGCCGTTCCGTAATTCTTCAACTATCTAAGCTAGCTCGACCCATGATGGTGCACTGGCTATTTGACTTAACCCTACGATGCCTAAGCTAAATCGGGTGACGTAAGCACCTAAGGAGAGGGTTGCATCAACCCCCCTCGTGTTTTTTGTTTCTGTCGCAGGCATCGTAGACTGTAATATACCGTTGGAT
>Ga0209367_1000171_pt1 | contig 51252 bp, 36 predicted proteins | sample WorMetLIZISLAND2_FD_187412 | JGI IMG/M metagenome (GOLD analysis project Ga0209367, IMG submission 187412) | Marine gutless worms symbiont microbial communities from Max Planck institute for Marine Microbiology, Germany - Olavius geniculatus... ... | reverse complement strand
CAGGCAGCAACATCATCGATCTGATGACGATCGGTCGACAGTGCAGCAGCAGCAGCAGCAGCAGCAGCACAGAGCCATTTGCAGCCTGCGTCAATCGACGCACGCTTCGTGACTGAATGACTAGTTTCTTAATGACGGTAAGCTTACATCGGCACAAAATGGGCCACTCAGTGCCAGAACTGGCTGGTTAAAAGCCATAATTGCAGCATTGGAAACGACGCACGCTTCGCTCGCCACGCCAGTCATTGTAACGCCGCGTCGACGACGACGAGCGGCAGCAATAGGGACTTCATCGCGCTACAACACCGTCCCGGTCACTACCGCCGCCATGCCGCATGATTTAGGCCTACACCGTTCAACGTGTATCGGTTTATGCATCGGCTACTGCAGCGCCAACCGGCGCGAAAATCAATATTTTCGCGAGCATTGCTACTACGGTGTACACACAGATTATTATTACTTTCCCGGAAGCAAACGCATCAATCAGTTACAGGTAGCGTACCCATCAGTAACCCATAGAAAATATTCAATCGGGCGGAGGGAGAAAAGCAACGCATCTTCTTCATCTTATCATTTCAGCTTCCACCGACTCCTTTAAATGCTTCATTTGCTTTCTTTTCCTGCCACTAGACACCTGCCTTTTGTTTTCCTCAACCGGCAGGCAGGGACTTTTGATGCGCAAGAAAAAAGAGAGAAACAAACCAAAATCGAACAATCAGTAGCGCGTTAAACTAAAAAAAGTTAGCGATATCCCGACAGGCAAGTCCACCTGGCCTCAATTTTTTGAGGTTTTCGTTTTGTGAAAAGTTTTGCCGCAGCAGTTATGCATTATTTGCAGTACCAGTTCGAAATGCACTTCAAAAATGCATGTTATATGCTGTGAGGCTAATTTCTCGGACAGATAAAAAAGTTTGACGCTGTTCTTTATAAATTATAATCTGTGATCGTTAGCTCCTCTGAAGCTACGACACTACGGCGCTTCAGAATTATTTTTATTTCCAATAATGCACATATCATCAGAGTTGAGTAACGTCGTGTCTTGACCTGCACAATGTCCCAGTTGGGGACATCAGATGCGTGATCTTTTCACACCATCATTGTGGCAGCAATAAGTAAGCTATACATCAAACATTAATTTGAGTACTTTCGAGTCGAGTTTCCAGTTTTAACTCGAAACCGTAACTCAAAATCTAACCTCAACTTTGACACTAACTTAAACCACAAACTTAACCAAAAATCCCACCCTAACCCAACACCGAGTACCGCAACACGACAGTCTTTGGCAAAAGAAAACTGTCAAAAACTGTCGATAGGCCTAAACTGCTATTCAATAAAATGTCGGGTATCGGAACACGACGATGCATCGAACACTGAGTCCCCTTAAATTCGAGACACGCAAATCCACTCGACAATTTTCTATCCGCCATTAATTTATGATTTCTATTTATACTTAATTCACGTAAAGACAGACAGACGGATGGTGCTGACCTGCATGGCAGAGGGATAGGTGAATAGAAAGCGGTATCCTCCGCCGGCCTCCAGTGACAGGTTGCGAAGGAAGCCATACCAGTTGCGCGTCGTACTGATGTCGCCCGTGACGACACAGACGCGCTCCGCGGGCTCCGACAGCTCGTCGTCGACGGCCTTGGAGCTGCGCTGACCGTGAGTGTTTGCCTCGCGCGGTGACAGTGATCCACCACGTGATGAGGACGACCCGACTGGCATCACCCCGGCTCCCTCGACCCCGGCGGTCCCTGACACGAGCTTTGGCTGCACGACCGTGCGACGACCGCTACAGTCGCCCACGTGCCCGTACACCTATAGGCCACATACGCAACATCGTCCATCGATCCATGCAACGCTGCTGCTACTTGGTAGTGTCACCGTTACGACGTTGGACCCGCGATCGCCAGGTCGTGGGTTCAATCCCCAGTCGAACAGCTATCAAGTGGTTAGTACTTGGATGAATGACACGCAAACTATAGGCCTACGTCTCGTTATATAATCAACAGTCCAACACCAAGAATAACTCAGCCTTCCATCCCTCCGGAGTAGGTAAAGTAAGAACTGACCTGTCTGGCTGATTTGTCATCCAGTAGTTTGTAGGTTATTTCATACAGCAAAGTATAACCAACGACAGCAGTTCATATTGTGCCCCGGGGTCTTTCTAAAGGGCCCAGAATCAAAAAAAACTAAGCCAGTCAACCCCGTAAAAGTTATAAACAAAACGGCTCCAGTCTGTATAAGCTCAGTGGTTAATGCAGGCGGCGGCCGTGGCAGCGTTAGTTCATAATGCATCAGCAGCTGGGGCGCTGGATGACCAGGTGATCATTCAAGTCCTGATGTCAAGCGCATCGCCAACTAGTTGCTATTCATCACACGAACCGCCGTCAGCCGAAGCGTCCATCTCCAGTAGGCCTACTGCCAGCGCAGCAACGCTTAGTATCCAATGGACGTAACTGCGTCGGCGAATTACGACCGTTGCAGCGAACAAACATCAACTTGCTGATTTCGCATCTCCGCTCGCTAGTCGCTACACCTGGTGCCCAATCACGAATTGGCTGGCGCCGGACGACTGCAATGAAAGCAGTCACATAAAAATAATATAGCCAAATAATTATTACGTTCTGCTTAAAAACTAAAGGTCAAGATTTTCGAACGAAGACACCACGCAGAGATAAATCAGTAAATCACATTTCTACTTCTAGCTAAATGTCTAAGAATTTCTGTGTAATTTAGCCTCTCAGAAAAGTTTTGTTTTCTGTCAAAATCTACGTAAATTACTGTATTTAATTGCGTACGTAACTAATGCAGCATAATTTTAATCATAACAACCCTAGACTTAGCTAATTATGACCACCACAATAGCGCCACGTGTATAGCAAAGCGATTAATAGAGAGTGCAAAAAGGGACTGATTTGCTTGCGACTGGCAGTGATTATCGTATAGGACGTACTTTGTCAGAGCAACTGATTGTCCCTTACGTAACTCATTGGTATTGTTCGAACGGCAGCCAATTAGTTACCATTATAAAGTAAAAGCTCGTCACAAAGCAAAGCGATAAACGTCTAACAAAACTTAGTCATGCACAGCATTTTGTATAAAGACGTTTAATAGTGTCGTGGCAGTAATTAAGTAACCAACGTTATGCGTTCCGTGTAACAAAGAAACTGCGTCTTTGCACGTCATCATCGATATAATCTCATCAGTACACAGTCTTCACTGTAATTCTGATTTTTGACCGTGTGTTTTATCTGACTGCACGGTACAACTGTAAACGACAGTTCAGTGTAATCAACTTCAATCTAGCACTCTTCTGCTATCTTCGGCCTGTTCCATCCCAGATTTTCCCTATACCCGTTCAACCAAAGTGGCAGTTTGACTGAATGGCGGGGGGGCACTGCGCACCACAACGAAATTACTCGACGTCGAGTCTGGTTAGCAGACGCAGAGATTGCGGATTGCTGGCGGGTAAATCGTCTTGGCGTCCAAAGGCGCGTACAAAGCGAAGTAACAGAACTGAACTGAACTGACACGATTTAGTTTTACACGAGTTTGTGAGTGACGCGTACGTGAGCGTAGTCACGTGGTCGCGTAGGCAACCGACGCCGTCAGATGGTGCCTATCGTAAGGCATGGCTGCTTGCCCATTAGTCAGTTCGTCAAAAACTAAACCATGTCAGTTCAGTTCAGTTCAGTTACGTCGCTTTGCACGCCGCCTTGAGCGAATCCAAGCGCCAGCCACTCTATCACGGGTAGACCAAACGCAGTGAGTACTGGCGATGATCATCACGGCTACCAGACCTTGTTACCGTCACTACCGGCTACTCGTCTGATCAAATATAAAGCGCTGGCGGTTAACGCAGACGGTCAACCAGCCGACGTATGACGTATGCATTCCAGCCTAAATTGGCTCGGCTGTCTTCGTCTCAAAACAACGAAAAATGGACGAGCTTTCGTGCAACAGATCTAGCTTAACCTATGCGGACAAATTCTTTTATAAGCTTAGTCTTCACCCGCAGACATTTTTCTATTTTTTCATGCACGAGCGTTTCTTATTGAGTTGTTATTTCTTGTTGCCGGCTTATTGTTCGACCGTCCTAATAAGCCGTATTACGGAACTTATCAGTCTGTCTGTCTGCCCGTCTGTCCAGTATGGGCTCCCAAGTCAAGTCACAAACGAATTAACGTACAAAAAAGTAAAATAGGCGTAAATGTTCGCCAGGGTAGCAGTGACTGACGTGCGTGCCAATCTTTATAATATGTCGATCGGCGCTGGGCCGACAAGCTTCGAGTTCTAATTCTCATCTGTATACGAAAGTCTTTTCCAAGCTGTTTGATTTTTAAAGGTGGGGATCAATCTATCGCATTCGTGCCGGCGTGTTTCGTGTGCGCCGCGGTATATACGTGATAATCGTACCGTGGATAAGCTGACAATGACGAATGGCTGACTAGCATGGCTCACTTACATCAATCCGACTCACTCAGCTGATTACCACTGTGAATAGACTGATTAACTACACGTTGGGCCGAAAGTTTACACACAGTAAATAAATCACACTCAGTGCACCGTGTATCCATCTACACGCAATTTTCGTATCGTCCTGAATTAGCTGCTAATCTACAACGTTAAATGGCATGCAGCTTATGTGGACTACAATCATTACGACTTAATCGTTTTTGGTCGGCAAATAACAAATGCTTCCCGTTGTCTGTTTATAAGCCAAATCAAATAACAGTCAACATTTTGATGTCTTAAAGAGTGTACAGAAGTCGACAACTAGACTAGCTATTGCCGTTGGAATTGTGCATTTTGTGCCTGGGAAAATCTGACCTTCTACTGTGATTTAAGCTTTAATATACTACTAAAGCTGTCGAAGCGTCGATTTTTTCAACGCATGCGTTAACGCGTTAATAACGCATCATTACTATCACTGATATTGTCTCGTACATCGAGAAGGTGACTGGAATGACGATCAACAAACTCGTGGCTGTGTCGCAGGACCGTGACAGTAGTGATCGAATGGCAACAAAACAATTTTTGATTATTTGAATATTATTCCATCGTCATAAAACGTAATTTAATGTAATATTTTGACTCCAGCTTCACAGAATTTAGTAAATTTACGTATGTGCGTTATTTTTTTAACGCGCGTTAATTCTTTAGCTCTACTTACTACTACAGTACTCGTTATAACCGTTGAGGTCGGACGAGATGGGGGAAAGAAAAAAATATTGTCTGATGACGTTCGGCATCTTATCGTTAGCTGCGTTTTTGATTTCTGCGTTTTTGCTCTTTTAGTAGTCCGCAACATAACTTTTAATTAGTTTTCTTAGCCGACCGTACTTAAGTAACGGTCGAGCTATTGTCGTGGTTGTCGTCTGTCTGTCGTCCGTCTGTCACGGATGTATTGTGGCTAAACGGTGCATGATATGGCCTAGGTTGCTAGTGATCGTTGATAGGAAGTCGCATATTGGCTTTCAAATAACATGAAAATCATTGACCTTGGATGACCTTAAAAATCACTGACAACCAGTACGGTCGGCTATCTTAGCGACAGCTGGGCTTCTTGTTTCAATTCGTAGGAAGTTTAGTGTAATTTCTCTGTGCATACTCAAAACGCTGATAGCGCAGACAACGGACGTTAGTATTTTGCACGACGACAACGCGCTTCCAAGCAATACATGGAAAGTACAGTTAGGGCGACCGTGATAGAAGCTTCGACAAACAAGAAACCGATCGGCTGACGACGACGAAAGATAACTACTGTTGCTGAGACACGGAGACAGAGGCAGATCGAGAAGAAATTGACCTCGGCTCTTCCGTCGCACAGCGCGATCGCTGCTGCTGCTGCTGATGCCTGTTTCAATTGCTTGTGTCGTCTCTGGAAGAACCGGCACTTAGCAATATACGATGGGGCTGCGGTTTCAGCGACTGGTGACGCTCGGACGGAAGGGAGTGACGCGGTGGAATATCCTGATGGAAGCAGACTGATAAATGAAACAGGAACGTGACCACGACGTCTGCGCCGCGTCTCGTCAGTCGCTCGCTCTGTTTGTGGAGCGCGCTGACTGTGAGTTTTAGTCACCGGCACCAATGGTGTCGTAACCAGAGAGAGGATTTAAGGGGGCAATTTCCCCCCCCCCTAAATTTTGGCTCTTGGAAAATCTTAAAATCTTCTTTTCGTTCGAAAATTTTCTTTCAAAAATGCAAAATTTGGGGCTGAACCACCCTCCCATTTTTGACGACAAAATTTAAGGACAAAATTAAAATCTTAAGCACCCGATTGGAAATTTGGAAATGTCTGTCAGAATTCTGTCGACAATTTCCAGTGTGTGTCCGGAAAATTGCAATTTTCTGCCCCGCCTACTTATTTTAATACCCCATTTACACGATCGAGCAAACATCGAGCTGGCTTGTCCAGCTAACATACATATATAGCAGCTTGATCGTGTAAACGGGGTATAACGCACGATGCCGCCTTAAGAGAAAAGAGAAACGGAAGAAAAGAACGGGAGGGAAAGAACAGAAAGGTAAGGGAATCCCCGAATTCACATTTCTGGCTACGCCACTGACCGTCCGCACGTGTCGACACAGTCAGGCGATCCGGTCGCTGTCGATATGTGCTGCTCGCTGGAGCGCTGAAAATTAAATGAGATTCCATCCAACCGAGCGATGCGGCGCGGCGCGGCGCCACCGACGGTTCGACTCTGGCCGGTGAACCGACCTCCCGGACGCCCGGACGCTCGCAGTTATTGTTCCGAATTTTTATCGCGGACGGACGCATGGATGCTGTATACATAACCGAGGCTTCGCTACCGAAACAATCGCCTCAGCCGAAGCCGCGTAAGCATTGGTAACGCTCGATTAGATGGACCCATATCGCTCGCTCCCAGCTGCCGATAACCGAGCTCACTATTATGATGAGTGCAAATTGATTGTTTCATTTTCACTCAGTGTAACACTTTTGGCGGGCTCGTCTCGTTCTTTTTCACCGTATTATCGTCTAATTTTGCAATTTTTAGTTTCTAATTTTGAGTTCTAATTTATTTCTGTTTATTGCCAATGGCGTTTGATCGTTGCGAAATACAAGATTTCTTGGTTACTTACTTATTTAGCTGGACAACCTCCTGAACAAATAGGCCTACCAGAAATTTACGTTTATTCGCAGCCGATCTATTACTAGTACTGTTTTCTCGTCTCGTTCTTTCTAAGTCGCTGCTCCCACTCTCTGGAACAAACATTCTGCAAAGACCAGATCATTAAGTACTTTTGGTAACTTTTAAATCTAGGCTTAAAACCAAACTGTTTACCTTAGCCTACTGCACCAGGACAGATCAGCGCCAACACAGCGGTTACGATTCACCGAGACAATGTGACAATGGCTGGCGCTATATCAAATTGTTTCAAGATTACATCACTGGAGACGAAGCTACATACTTCGAGCCGATATCGCAGTTCGATGCCGGTGAGCGTGGCGCAGTTGCTGACGGCGATGTACCAGCTCGTCAGTCGGTCGGCATACACCGAGAAACTGCGACCTCCCTTGCACACGAACAGGTCATCGACGTCAGGTGAGTCGGAGCCTACGACGTGGCAACCGGACCACGAGAAGCTCGGCGTCAGACGAAGAATCTGGTCGTCCTCGGGACGTAAGATGTACTCGCGCTGCCAGCAGTTCATGCGAGGTCCAATGCCGGCGGCCTGCTCGTCGACGTAAAACAGAACATTCTGACAACATCGGTCAGCTGGGTAGACGAACTCGAAGCTCAGCTGGGCGGTCGTACGAACACTCACGTTCGCGATGTACCCGTACCAGTCCCTGAAAACACACCACATCAGTAAACCGGCGTCTACTAGGTCTAGGGGTCCGGATCCCCCAGCCTCCAATAGGACGACCTGTAAGATTCGTGCAAATCCGAGGTTTTTTGGATGGGTGAAGGGGAGGTGTCTGTTAGTCGCTGCCTGCCTGTGCTATCGTAAGTCTGACGCCCTACCGTTACACTAACTACCAAGCCACCACGCTTGTTTGTTACGTGTTAACTAAGAAAGGACACATACAGAACCTAATGATAACGATAATAACGACATTACCGATCAGTTTTAATGTGTCCCTCGTAGATGCAGGGCATTCCTGCGCCGATATCGTCGGACTGTGCCGAGTGTCGCGGTGCTGGTGGCTCGGCCACTCTGTGCTGGTCGTCCGCGGAAGACTGCGGCAGTGCTAGCTGGCGACTGTGAGCGGCGGCTGAGTGGGACGATTCGCCGTGATAGCGGCGAGGATCCGCCGCCACTGAACCGACGAGGAGTGCCGCAGCCGCTAGTAGACAAAAGGCCGCCACGGACGGACCGCCGCCCCACGGATCAGCACCATCCGGGCTGCCGTTCACCCATCGCCGTCGCCTCCGCCGCCGGCGTGACCGGGCGTACTGGCGACACAGCACGGCCGCCGAAACTGTACGACGAAGAACTGATGAGTCCGATGACCGAACTACGCGCGTTAACCGGACGTCGAGCAGCGGACGCGAAGCATCGCAGCAGTGAGCATCGTCACCAGTAGCCAGCAAGGTCCGACCACGGCAGCTAAGCGCGTCTGTTGTTGTTGAACTCGTGTTTACAGCTAAAATCTGAGGGTAGCCGTTCGTTCCGTTTTGTCGCCGATAACACGTTGTCGATCTCGTCAGAGCTCGCCCACCGGCACAGACGACGTCGCTGCTTCGCCGTCGCCTGCGACTGCAGACACAGACTGTCGCTGTATTGCGGCACCGGTGGTCAACCACGCCCGGGACTGTATCAGCGTCACCACGTCGTGTCACGTCGTCATCGTCGGCACCCATGTTGTCGTAGTCGTCGCCGTCTCGAGCTCAGATTCTACATCGAGTATAGAACGGCAAAACATCATAAAAAACTACAGTTGTGTAATAGCAGATCATCCTAACTAACTACAAAGTTTTTCAAAATGCTACTTACATATTCATTTAATTACACAAGAAAGGAACATATCGAGTACGTCATTTATAAACAAACGTTACAAAAACATTAACAAGAAGCCCAGCTGTCACTAGGGAAAACGCGTTACTGCTTACAGTTCCTGTTGCAGTACTGACCTTAAAAAGGTCATCCAAGTTCGATGATTTTCATCTTATCTAAAAAAAACGTATGCGATTTCCTATTAGTGATCAATAACAACCTAAGCCCTATCTCATACCGTTTAGCCACAGTACATCCCTGACCCACAAACAGACGGATGACAACTGTGCCATGGACGCCTACAGCATAGCTGTAGCGCGTCAACAATACTCTGCAAAAATGACCGAAAATACATCGTTTAGGAAGATGTTTTTAATTCTGTTGAAATGTCATCGACAACAAATAAAATGTTTGCTATCATACCTTGGATATTCGTCGGCGTCGTCGCCTGGTCGTCTCCGGTGGAATCAGTAGATGCAGTGGACGCCCGCAGTCAGCGATGCCGGACCGTTAATGCTGCCATTTGAGTATAGTGGCGATTTCCGCCAATTCACAGTGCGTGTGGTGATATCCTGGGTCGGCAGCTGAATGGCCAGCGCGCCGCCGGTCACCAAATGACACATTTCAGTCGATCGTCGAGAGCGAACGTCAACAAGCCGCGGTACCGAAGCACTGGCGGTTGTATGTGTCAGTCTGTCGGGCCGTAATCATCACAAACCCGTCAACGCACGACTCGGCGTGGTTGTTGTTGTTTCGGGAGCTCACGCCCATCCGATCCATATCCGTCCCGGCGTAGATCATCCATATTCTACTGCAGCGGCCCCAGTCGTCATCACTAAATACGCGCATATAGATGGGAGCAGCTTCTTCACGACTCCGTTGACGCCATTCGCATGCTGCCGCTGCTGCTGCAACCTACACGGAACACACATGGCAATATAATCGCGGCTACTAGACCTGATATTCAGTTTGAACTCGTCCGCCGCAGAATTAATGTTGCTACGTAATAACCGATTCTGTCCTCCTCCGTATAAATTTACTGACGCAGCTGCACAAGAGAGCCGTGCCATCGCAAGGAATCTGCGTGATGCAGCAGCTATTTTGGCATGCGAAGCATGAAACAATAGGCGGTGATTTCTGCTGTTTGTCGTCTTGCATTTTTGAGTTTAATAATTGTTTTTTGTATTAACATTTTGTCATTACGCGATGCAAAGTTTGTTTTTTTGTTTAATTCGCCCGTCACAATGCGTATCAAATTGAAACTGGTTGCTTGGCGAAAGACAGACATACGGAAGGAGAACATGCGGTCTCCCGTAGCCTAGCTGGCTGCTGCTGGCACATAATAAACGGGCGTCGGTCGCCCGATGGCGGATGCGAGATTACAGAGGAAGTAATTTGCCGTCGACAATAAGATGGTCGGTGTGGCCGCCGGCCGGTCGGTCAGTAATGTCCAGTTATTGTTCCGCACTTTTATCACGCATGCAAGCCAACACGCCCGTATATAACCGCATCGTCTGGCCTGCCTCCGTCTGTCTGTCTGTTCGACCAAAGTCCTCCGCAACAAGACCCTTATACCCGCGTAGATTCGTGACGAAAAATACAAAAAGCCCAGCTGTCGCTAGGATAGCCGACTGGTTGTCAGTGACCTTCAATGTCATTCAAGCTTGATGATTTTCAGGTCATTTGAAACCCAATATGCGACTTCCTATTAGTGATTAATAGTAACCTTGGCCGTATCTCTCACCGTTTCCGATGGCCAGTTTTCCATTGAATTTCTTACCCCCTTCCATTTAACCCACAATTTAAAAATGTTTCCCTTATAGTAAATGACTGAAATTTTGCATGCCCAAGTTTCACACATTTGGCTAATTATTCGTGCAAAACGTTTTCTCCTATGACCTACATGTACCTGTTACGTCGTAGCCAGGGTACATCCGTTACAGACAGACAGACGGACAGACGACAACCATGGCAAGGGGTGTTTCGTACAGTGGCGAGGGGATTTGACATAGAGGGGTTTTCTTACAGGGGGTCTGTCGTCTGTACCGTCTTGTCTCCAGATGGAAGCCGCCGGCTCGAATAGTCTTACGTGTCGTAATAACTGCGCATTGTCGTTTTAATAACGCTCGCGTAGCGAAATAAGCATTATATTCTGCTTAGCGGCGAGCTTAGATGTTGGTATTCGCCGAAGCACTTTCGTGCAAAACTTAATAACAGGCCTTCTTGTAAGCTGTAAAATAAATATTAAAAATTTAAGAGTTTAACCGCAGCGCAGTGACTTGCGGTCTTTTACTGACTTTTAGGTCGAAAGATCAGCGTGCTTTGGCGCACATGATTGTGGTATTGGGACGTAAACATTTGTGTAGGCCCAGTGCGTTAAAACGTGAGATCTCAAACCTCACTTTTCACGCACCCAATAATTTGAGCGTTATCTCCTCTTGTGCTTCAATTTTCGTGTGACGAGTCCCGAGTAAATCTACAATTCCGTACAGTCGACTATTAAGCAAAGTCGCAAGTCACGCACGGAAAGTGAAGCTACAGAAAGCCGAAAACAGCAATTTTTAGCAGCCGGAGAACTACAGACAAAGCTTGCCGTCGTGGCCACAAGTCATTTCCAAGGTGAACTAATGCGGCATACAGTAGTCACGAAAACTGGTCGCACAAAAGACGCCAATGAGTAAGTGGGAATGGGACAAGGTATTCCCAGTGTTTGGGACAAAACACCAAGGAACAAACGGCGAAATGCTGCAAGACCTTATCTTCACTAAACAAAACTGGTTGCATGCGAATTCCGTACTCTCGCAATATATTCATTCTTAGAAGAAACTCAAATGATTTTTTTCCAACTACAGTCTATCGGTATCAACCCGGCATAAATAATGCACTACAAAGTTTACAATAAATATATAATAAATTCGCCTCTCCATGCATCAGCTCGTGGGATAAATTGACAAACTTTTGTTGCCGTGATTTGCGGACAAAGTATTACAGGTGCATGGGACAAGGAACGCGTTCCTTAAATCTTAATACGCTTAATAGGCAGTTGGAATGTCGAGCACGAAAACGAACGTACTCGACAAAGGCCGTATCGGATATAACAATTTTGACAAACATGTGTGGTCCCAAAACGCTACTACGGACAGATCTACTGTGATACAGTTTACTCTTGAAAACTCGTTCTTGCACGATTTGGAAAAAGCATCCTGTTCGGAAGTCTGTGGATTAAGCAGTTGCGCCGTTTCTTCATCAGACACATCGGTCACTGGGTGATATTAGACGCGACAGAGCTGGCGATTCGGCGTCGGGAAACCATCAGCGCTGTTTTCTACATCAATCATCATCAATAATATTAACGATGCTTGCCAGCCGAGTCGAGCCACCGGTACCAGATATACTGTAGGGTAGCTGACGTGACGTGTAAGACACAAGAACTGCAATATTCCACAGCAACTGTGTCTCTACGTGTCGTACACGGTTAATTTGATTGACACCGTTGATCGCGTCAACGCCGCACGTATATAACTTCATTAACGCCGATCGCTGGTCAGCGCCACGCTTGTCGACTCTACTGAACCTCGCCGGCACTCGTTGAGCATCTATTTCGGATCTTTTCTTTGGTTTTCACGGAGGCGGTTCGAATCAGTGACCGATTAAAGTGTCACACGTGAGCCAACGCGACGAAGACAAACGCCTGTTGCGATCTCGGACACTACCTTGGTCACATTTTATTCAGTGCGCGCGCGCTTAGTTTGCCGTTGCTGTGCTTCAGTCTATGCTGTCCGAGAAACTGATCGTATTTAACACGGTAGTGCAGCGACACCTTTAAGTTGGGATGTGTTTATTAACAGTTGTTTAACTTCAAATTTTCCGTTGAGTCTATCAGCAAAAAAACTGAAACTCGGTCAACGTCTGGCGAAGACGCGGACAACAGTTTGCTGTCGCATTTGTTCTGTAACGGCAAAAAGAAATAAAATATACTCAAACTGGTCAGCTCATTCTAATGCTGTCAGTTTGAACACACCGTTACGAGGTAAGCTGCCGTCAATTTGTACTTTATCTATGTTCATACTGAGCGTTCACTTCATCAGCCGTTCAATATGGAACAGCGATTAGATGCCCCGTTGTCGAAATACATTTCGTGACAGACAGCGAAGCCATGCAGACAGACTCACGTCGGCCCACTTCGGCGGGGGCTAACAGTCCATCCGTCTTATAGCAATAACTCACGTACGCATCATCATCCCATCTGAATCGTCGTAGTTCTGAAGTCAGACAAGGATGAAAGCTTGCAGCGAGCGCCGGCGGTGGCGGCGGCCGTGCGGCACAGCGATGATGTAGTGCCCTACGGAAAAGATGTTTTCGGTCGTCGTCGTCGTCGATGTAGTGTTTATAACTGCAAGGATGCGATGATGCGACAGCCCAGCCAGTCGCTGCAACCCATGTTCGGCGAGCAGCAGCAGCGAGCGCTCCATTTCACGCTCATCCATACCCCGCAGCTCGCCGGCCCGCCGATCAATACAATCACAAAATGCTGCATAACGACAACGGGCTATTCGGCGGCGGCCCGGACACGAATGAAATCGAATAGCTCCAGCTTAAAAAAGCAACCCGTGAACGACGATGACGATTCGCTGTCTGCAGGTGCGCAGAACACCATGAGCATAATGCAATTTAATGTTTTGCTCTCTACACTGCAGACGAAACAGAAACCTGGAAGCGAAACCGGCGCAAGATTCGAACCCCGCGTCTACGCTTCGAACCTGTTTAGACATATGGCGCCGCTTTGGCACGCTACAAATGCTGATAACTTACTTACATACTTACTTCTGATTCACAGTGCACACAATCTAGCCGAATATCTGATAGATCTGCAGCGAAAGTCACACCACTGTCAGCACTGTCATGCTCCTTAGTTCAGAGTCTATACAGTGGCGACAATTTCGTTGACAAACATTTTTTTACTGAATTATTACCCTGACAATTACCGTTATGCTTGTGCGTCGAAACAGCCAATAGACCAGCACAGCTTCAACTGCAAACTGTTAAAAGCGGCATTCAAATAAATAGGTCAGACTGTACAATAGACAAAAAATACAACAAACAATATTAGTACTAATAATAAAACTAATACAAAAATCTGTTTATCAATGCTCATTTATAGCCGACCGTACCTTCGTAACGGTCGAGCTGTTGTCATGGTTATCGTCTGTCTGTCCGTCCGTCCGTCACGGATGTACTGTGGCTAAACGGTGCAAGACAGGGCCTAGGTTGCTATTGATCACTAATGGGAAGTCGTATATATTGGCTTTCAAATTACCTGCAAATCATCGACCTTGAAGGTCACTGACAACCAGTACGGTCGGCTATCCTAGCGACAGCTAGACTTCTTGTTATCTTTTTTGAGGGTCTTCATGGTTCGTCGAATGTTTCCCACGAGTCGGATGTTGCCGCAGGCAGGAAGTTGTGCACCATGGTGCTAACTGATAACAGCGTTTGACCGGCATCATCATGAGCTAAATACAGGAGACTGGAATGAAGGAAACGCTCAATGACGTCTCGGGGTCTCGTGAAAAGTAGACCCACAGACTTTAAATAGTATACCGAACATTTTGCAGTTTTTTGCAGGTTTACATGAATACCAAATTATGTTACCATTACGTTGATTTATCATTCACTTTCTCAGTTTACGTTTTTTCAACAGAATTTGCTAACATGCTTGCTTTTTTCTTTTTCTTCCGGTTATTGTTTCTTGATTCAAACCATGTGACCTTAACCTTTGACCTATGACCTTCAAATTCAACAAAGTTCTAGAGATTGTCAAAGCACACGTTCAAGCAGAATTTCATCAAGCAGGGTTTCACGAGTTATCGCGGTAACAGACGGGAAAAGATCTCAGCGACGATGCCGAAAACAATACTACCGTTTTAAATTTCCTCGGGCAGTAAAAATCTGCAGCATATATGACCTAGATGACCGGCATAATGCTATGTAAGTCACACGTGCGAGATTTCGCGAGTAAAAGCTGAAAGCCGTATTATTCTAATCTTGGACTCGATATCGAGTCACTAGATCAGAAGGCAGCGGTCGGTAATCGCCGTGACATAGATTCGTCGGCGCCAGCCGGTGCCACACTAAAATGTCTCCTCCATGAAAAATCCGCCCGGGGAGAGATAATCGCGAAATAGGTATGTTTCTCCGTTATTAAAATATCGCCGGCCGCATAAAAAAGTCTCCCCATTATAGGATTGCTTTACCCCCAGAAAGTCCCCCAGCCGATAATTTACCGGTAAAAAATTCGTCCCGCCCGAACGGCCGATGGCGGGGCGGATTTTTACCGGTAAATTGTCGGCAAGGGAGACTTTTCTGGGGGGGAGAGGAGAGGACGATCTTATAATGGGGCACCGGCCATGCGCTGTCACATTACGGCCAGTCCGTAGTGTAATCTATACGCACGGATACGGCGCGTTGACCGCCACCGCTGCTGCTGCTGCTGTAAGATGCCATGGAGCGATGCGCAGTGACGCCAAGCAGATGCGTATACACGCACGCCTGCCTGCGTGGTGCTATAGCAACGCTGTGTGTGGTCACAAGAGGCGCTTTCTTGACGTTCGCCCAGCATCACACACCGCTTGTTGCAACGCACTGCTGCTGCGTTGATTCACACGCACGATAAAGCGAAGCCAAACCAGCCAGCAGGGTTATAAATGTGTGGAATAGTTTACCCAATTCTGCTGCTAGTAGTTTTAAAAGTCTTGCAGCTTTTAAACGTTTTCTTGTCGATGTCGACTTAACTATAGTTTTCTAAAGTGGTTTTGATTTACGTATAGCCCCGATTCCACGGCAGCAGAGAGTCTTCTTGTTAAGAGCTTTGTTGTCTGTCCGGTTCACTCGTTTTCTGTGTTTGCAACTGTTTACTTCTATCTGCTGAGAAAACAGATGATTTGATTTGATTTGATTACTCGCACACATGCACAGAAAGAACGAAAAAAATTCTTTTCACGCCAAGACGGCGCTGTTGTGTATTTCCACACTACCCTGCCAGGCACTAGCACCAGTCTAAGCTGCCACTCACCGGATACGGTATTGGAGCTCACATCTCACAGTCACAGAGGGACAGCCAGGCTGTGTTAGCCAAAACAGCTGACTGTATATTAGGATGGGTTCGGCGGTCACAGAAGAAAGACGTTATGCGCATTGACAGAGTGCGCTCAATGTAAAGAAATTCCATTGATTAAGACCAACGCGTCGCGTCGCGCTATGCCAAGCAGTCACCGTGCACAGTCGCAGACATACTGTAGGCCTACACCGAGAAGCCATTAAGACTAATGTATACACAGCTAGCCACCGCCATTACTGACCCAACCATGCGGTCTTGCTTTGCCCTTATAGCACTACTCAACTAACGGTATTTAAAACTAGGAAAAATATAAAACACACCGTGTGTCTTATATTTTTTCTATAGTTTAACACGACAACGGCAACGAGTAGAATTGTATTGGCCTAATAGTGTTTTTCGCCTACTTCGACACATTCAAGTCAAGATATTTATTAGCGGCAGCAAAAAAACTACTAGTGCAAAAAGAATGAAAGGTCAGAATATATTAACAACTTACACCATCTCTGCACATCATGTAGGCTAACACAAACAAACTTATTAAAATCAACACTCTTAAGACCAGCTTTAGACAAACAATACATACGGTCAGCACGCGACGTTTAGGTATCCCTGACCGGAGTGACAAGTCCGATTATCGGGCGTTAGGCCTAACTTTGTAGTTAGTATACGCGTGATTGATAAAAAAGGTTTTTTAATGTCTGCTGAAAATAAAATCCGCCTGTAGTCACAACCGTTAGTGTGCAACAACAAGGCAAATCGTTTATATAGGCCTACACTGTCAGAGTTTTTACGGCGCGTCACTACATAAAGCGCGACACCTCTTTGAGGTAATGTTCTGCGACAAGAGGAGACAAGTAATTTGAGCAAAGTTCATGTGACGCGCGATAGCAGCGGTTCTGCCACCTGGACAATCGTGTACAGCATGCAATAACATAATAATGCGTTTTAAAGGAGTATCCAAATTTGAAGCCTCCGTATAGAAGACTCTTTATATTTAAGAGGTCAAAATTTAGACTGATAAAAGTGGATGTTTTATGCTAAAAATTTCATAAACCTACGCAGGTTGTCCAGGTTTATCTCCAGCCATTTCGGCGCAATTCACTCTTGAAATGTGCATCACAGCCGAAAATTGCAAAAAAACACTAAAATCTTCTAATGTTCAAAGTTCAAAATCATTCAACATCATTCAAGGTCATCGATGTTGATGCCACTCAAAAGCGCGTCACTAGTGCTTGTTATGATAAGCAGCATATCTGTGCCTATCTGCAACTGTTTTCACGCTAGACGAGCTAATGCCGGTAAAATGACCACTTCTTACGAAAGTACTCTTTGATGCCCGCCTGCGCTAGCCTCCTTGAACCTAAAAGGTCGAGACTTGAATTGCTAAAATCTGCGTTTAATGCCAAAAAATTCATACGCAAGTTGTCTTGGTCTCTCTCCAGCCATTTGGTCGCAATTCACTCTTAAAATGTGCGCTGCAGTCAAAAATTGTGAAAACTTCACTATAAATTTTTCTCTGGAAGGTTCAAGGCGGTTCAAGGTCATCGGTGTTAATAAACTTTAAAACCCCGTCGCTAGTGCTTGTTATGATAGGCAGCATGTCTGTACCTATCGGCAACCGTTTTCACGCTACACGAGCCAATAGCAGTAAAAAACCACTTTTAGGGGGTACCCCGCTTTCACGCCCGCGTGCGCAAGCCTCCTTAAAAGTAGAGGTTTAGGACTTAAACTGCTAAAATCTACGTTTAATGCTGAAAATTTCGCATGCAGGTTGTCTTGGTCAATCTCCAGCCATTTCGTCACAATTCACTGGTAAAATGTGCGCTGCAGCCAAAAATTGCCAAAAAAAATTCACTATAAACATTTTTAGAGGATTCAGGGTCGTTCAAGGTCATCAATGTTGACAAATCTAAAAAGCCTGTCACCAGTGCTTGTTATGATATGCAGCAAATCTGTATATCTGCAACCGTTTTCACACTATAAGAGCCAGTAGCGGCAAAGTAACGTTTTTGGGGGAGAGAGGTACCCATATTTGACGCCCTCGTTCGAGGGAAACCCCCTCATCCGGGGCACAAAATTTTGTCACGATAAACTATAGAGTCCTTGGGGCAGCCGACAATAAAAATTTGGTGATTCTAGCTTGCACCGTTGTAGCACAATAGGTTTACAGCAGTGTGACGGACAGACAGACGGACAGACAGACAGACGCCCAGGCCATGGCTAAGACGCGCGAAGTATTCTGCTATCGCGTGTAAAAACGAAACTGCAACACTTTGACATGGTCTATAAAAGTTGGTCATATCCAGAGAGGCTATCACTTGACTGAGATATCTTTTAATAAATTTTATTGTCAGTTTTTTAGTCTTTCAGTATATCTGCAGCAGCTAACGAAATTTGTTGTAAGAGCACCAAAGACATCGGCCGCTGAAAAAAACAACAACGAAATTCGATATCGCAGCAAAAGCGCTTCGGCATCCTGTGTCGCCTATTGACTTCGCTGCATCGAGTAGGCCTAAGTAATCGAATTATGATAATTCGAAGAAACCTATGAGTAAAGTGGACGCATAGACGGAAGCCAGTTCACTTCACCGTGTGCAGGAGCGGTGCAGTGTATCGACCATCGTCAAAGCCGACAATCTTGTTACTTTCGGACAAATTCCGGCTATACGAGTAAACAGGCCTAGTATTAGTACATATGCTGGGCTATGAAAGAATTAGATAGCCCAGATGATAAGCTGATAACAACATAAGCGAATAAGAATAATTGACTTTTGCATGTTCGTTGCCGCAACAAACCGTTCAAAGCAAATAGTCTAACACGTCAGTATATCTCGGCTGAAAAATGGGTTTTAAAAACCTAGGCCTTTACGATTTTAACAAGAAACCCAGTTATCGCTAGGAAAAGTCGACCGTACCGCCTACGTCGGAAGCCCAGCCTCCGATTTCCAGTCACGGACTCACAGAAAGAAAACAATTTGTCAAAGGTGAGACAGTTCCATGCACGCTATGTTAACAGAACGCTGTCTCGAAAGCTACAATAAACGCTAGCATAACAGATATCGCATTGGTTATTTTGCCAGGCGACATAATTAGCTATAGTTTCATGCACTTGGTCATCTCGCCAGGTGATATAAACAGCTACAGAGTAAATAACAAGGAGAATATCGGACGCAGGTTTTGCACATATTTCTCACAATAAAAACGCATTATTCTGGAAGACACGCTACAGTCTATACAGTTCTTATTGCAGTACTGGCCTTCAAGGTCATCGAAGGTCAATGATTTCCGTCTAATCTGACAAGGCTTATGCCACTTTTTATTAGTGATTAATAGTAACCTAGGTCGTATCTATCACCGCTTGCGAGATACGGCCACTTATAGCTTGAAACGTTCCATTTAAAATTGCGGCCAAACCGCTGCAGGTAGACACATGGTTACTATTGACAGCCTATAGAAAGTCGCATTGTCCTATCCGATGGTATCGTCGCAGACCTTCTACGGCTTACTATTTAGCCACAATACATCCGTGACGGACAGACGTACGGACAGACGACGACAACCATGACAACAGCTCGACCGTTACTTAAGTACATCATCATCATCATCACGACGCGAAGCATTCAGCCGTAGCATTCCGCCGTTGCGATTTGTCGCCAGAACGAGCGACCTTCTGCCAGCTGCAGAGCGTCAGTCACTGATATTCCCGTGTCTCGGCAGATCTGATGGATCCAAGTGATGGGAGATCGACCACGAGCGCGTTTCCAATCAGGAGATGGCCGGGTGCCGTCTTGGGCTTCGTAGCAAGTCCGAAGGATCTGATTTGCTGGAACGTCCTCTGTGAGTCTGGCAACATGACCAAACAGTCCGAGTCTTCGTTTGTGAACGATGGCAGAGGCTGCCAGGAGACCGGACCGGCGTAAGACTTCATTGTTAGATACGAAATCGTACCATCTGGTGTGAAGTATCCGCCGCTGACACCGTATGCGAAAGGAGTCCAATCGTTTCCAATCTGCTTGTGTAAGGATCCAGGTTTCTGAGCCTGCACACCTCCACCGATATCGACTACGCCGACGACGTCACCTTGTTCGTTGACACGCAGGACAAGTACCAGATTGCTCTGTCTGCAATGGACGAGGAAGCTTCAAAGTTCGGCTTTCACGTTTCCTAAAGCAAAACGAAGATCCAGAACCTCGGCTGCGGGTCGACACCTTCTCCTGTAGTTACTTAAGTAGAGTCGGCTAAAAACCCGAAAAGCTTGGTTTTCCTGCTCTGGTCAGTATGTATTACGTGTCGTCCATTTTTAGCCCACAGTACTTAAGTAACGGTCGAGCTGTTGTTGTGGTTGTCGTCCGTCCGTCGTTTGTCCGTAACAGATGTATTGTGGGTAAACGGTGCAAGATAGGGCCTATGTTGCTATTGATTAATAATAGGAAGTCGCATACTGGCATTCAAATGACATGAAAATCATCGACCGTGGATGATCTTAAAAGTCACTGACAACCAGTACGGTCGGCTATTCTAGCAACAGCTAAGCCAATATTGCGCAGTACGAAGTTCATATTTATGGCGTAGTAGTTTTGGTGCATACAGAACGCACGAAACGTACTCAGCCGTCGAAGCAATCTCATTTACGTGTCAACGTCATTTCGTCGACCAAGCCGGCTTTTTGGAGGAAAACGGGATTAGCAGCAAAGAGAAATGTCACGGATGGGTTGTCTCGAGGGAATCGAGCAGACAAGAAGGCGGCAGGTCGGCCAGTCGTCAGTCAGGCAGTCAGGCCTGTAGTACATCCTGTCACATGTCGACAGACACAGCTGCTACCGCTGCCAAGCTGCTGTTGCTGACGCTGCGTTCTCAAGGCTTCGCTCGACATGCTGTCGTTTTCAACAACTGACTAAGTCGCCAACGCGTTTTTGACGTATTTGTACTTTTTGTGGCCAAATTTTGCCAGTCGTACATTGTAACATGGTGTTACATAATACTGTTAATAAATAACACATATACGAAAAAAAAATAATCGACGAGAACTGACTTAAGCTGACGACGTGAAAAAGATAACCGTGAATACTGTAGAAAGCCACTAATAGCTTGGTATTTTAGAAAAAAAGTAAAAACCTTTCACAGTTATTGTTTTGTGCTTTAAGTTCTATTTATATTCACTTCGCGAAACAGTGGCGTAGCTACAAATTTCGCCTCCCCCCGTGCAAGAAAATAATTCGTGGCCTCCTCTCCTTTTTCTCCTCCCTTCACGATCTCTTCCTTCCTGCCTCACTCCCTGTCCCCTTCTCTTTTCTGTCCCTTTCTTTGTTCCCTATTCTATTTTCCCTTACAAGCAAAAGCAGGCATTCTCAATGCAGCTAGGAGGTCTGGGGAGCGCTGTGAGCCTTCCAGCGACCGCCCCGGACGGAAACGTATCTTAAAGCATTTTTGGCGTCCCAGAAACCGTATCTGGTAACATGAAATTTAGCGTTTTTAATGTGCAAGAAAATTAACACCATAATTTTGGGCCCCCTAGACCCGCCCCGCGCATTGCGGGGTTTGCGGGATCAGTAGTTACGACACTGTCGTGAAATGCAATACACCCATGTTCAGATTGTAGACCTCCGTAATTGGCGCAGTGTAAATACAATTCCATGACAATGACGATGTTGTTTCTTTTTGACTTGAAACTGAATTTGTACAGCATAACAGTCCAGTGCTTTTATCAGCAAAAACAAGAACGTGGTGGTAGTTACAAATCCAATAGTTTTATAGTATGCCTCATCGACATGCCATAGAGTGACTCTCTCAATCTGCAAGGACTTTCACATGAATAGACTCGACCATTTCGATATTTCCCCATCGCAAAGGTCGGACACGATCGAAGGCGGATCCGAACCGAAAGCGACAGGAAACAAGTGAAAAAAAACGGCGTCCGAAATGGGCGGAACTGTCGCTTCAGTTGTCAGTTGCAACGTTTCACAGGAGCGACGATGGCGCGGCGCGACTCTGATTGCTGGCCATAGTTAATTCCGGGTCGAAATCACGCGGAAAATCGATAGCCCACTCTCTGGCGAAAGCCTGCATGGCCTGGCTCTCTGACTGATCGATTAGTCGCCAAGGTAATTTCCAATGTCGTCATTCAGCGACACACTTTCAGCAGTCTATCGCCCACTTAAAGTGAATGAACACTGCAATTTTCATCTCAACGTTACTTTCATGCATATGAAATAATCAATTTGTTTTTGATGACAGTTTGCTTAAGAGTTAAGTCACGATGTGACTTACTTTTTGTATCATTGGCTCGCTAGCTGCAAGCTTACGGTGCCCTTAAATTCAGGCAGCGTGTCTGTGAGCCACAGACAGTGGCAATGTCTCTCTCTGCGCTGTGACTCTGCTGTCTGTCCACGGACAGTGTTGATAGAGCACGGTTGTGGCGCCGCATTGCATTGCAACCAGCGATCTCGTCACCCACCGCCTTGTGAACGTGTTTCTTCTTATACACTGTATTTTCGTCGGTGCCTGCGGCAGCGTCGTGTTAATTTCATTGTGCGAAGTTTATACGCCAATCGCGTTGGCCGTGATGTTCTGACATTCGTTCACCGAAGATGGCCTCTTAGCACAATTCAAGCCACGACCGCATCGCGTTTTATCGATTTTCGCCTGCCCTGGCTGCAGAGACAATAACGAATTAAATTAGAGCAATTCCAAGAAACCTGCAGTAGGCCTAGGCTACAGCCAGCCAGCCAGGCGGCACCGCAGTTCACACCCAAACAACACCAGAGTTGCCTAGGCCTATACAAAAAAATATATGTATGAAGCACTGCGAAGTGCGAACTTGGTCAGAAATTTGTCACATCGTTCAATATCGTCATTGCAGTCAATGCTAGTTACAGCGTCGGCTATCTTCATGTGGCAGAAAGACGTTCCCTTTTCCATGAACGTTAAGATATGTTGTATTTGTTAAGAGGTTGCGCTTATCAACTGTTTCATTAAACGAACGCGTGTAATATGCAAGATACACTGCGCTATTATATCAGATAGGCCTAAGGTTACTTGGCGTCAGTTGCCAGTAAGTCGCGAAATCTGCAATTGCTAGTATAAGACAGAGCTGTCGTCTCTCCGCCAGTAAAATGTTTTAGTTTATCGCTGTCTTTCTGCAAGTCTTGCAGTATTGTTGCGCTGAGTCTTATCACGCAAGCGGGAAATTCAAATTACAGTACGGTATTTTAGCAAAACATAAGTAAATCCTTCTGGATTATATCCAAATTTTATCTCAACTTTACGTAGAATATGTCTACCTTAACTTCTCTATACTAAATGTGCACTAAAGTTATTTTCGACCAATCTTTGCTGGAAAAGATACAAATCTTTTATCGGGTTGCCGTCCGTCGTCCATCGTCTGTCTGTCGTGCGTCTGAAACAGATGTATTGTGGCTAACCGTTAGGGCTTATGAAAAAAAACTTCTGCACAAATATTTAGCCCTGTGTCTGAGACCTAGGCACGCAAAATTTCTAGTGTAAAGGAAACATTTTCAAATTTGGGGTTGAACGCAGGAGGTAGGAAAATGTGCGTGTTCAATGGATAACTGGCCATATCTCTGAAAAGGTGAGAGATAAGAGCAAGGTTACTATTAATCACTAATAAAAAGTGGCATACTCCCTTTGAAATGAGATGAAAATCATCGACCTTGGATGACCTTAAAGGTCAGTACTGCAACAGAAACTGTATAGGCTGTAGCGCGTCTTTCCTAGCGACAGCTGGGTTTCTTGTTTTCTTATTGGCTCTCGGCGACTCTATACCGAATAACAAAAATACAAACAATTTTAATCACCAACAAAACGTCGCAAAAAACAAAGAGGTCGTGCGAAATGGAAATTAAACGCGCCTGCAGTAAAATTATCTGCGCAAAGTCGTGGTCGTCTGACTTATACTTCTATAAAAAAAATGCTGCCGCATATATCACACTGGCGGAAGGCTATAGCTGGCAGTGCAGATGGAGGCAACGCCTGCATTCTGTCATGAGAAGAAGCTGACGATATTGACAGCTGATCGAATGGCGTCAGTGTCGACTGTCGGTCGCTAGTCTATAGCTGAAGGAGAGGTTATCAGCGGCCACTGGCGTGCACGGCGTCATCAGTGGGTCAGTGTCATCACGTCGTAGCACGGGACAACGGATGACTACAATAGCTGACCCAAGCATCGTCCAGGACTGCCAGTCAGGCGTGCACGTAGCGTAGCGTATGTGTATACCCGGAGTGTATGTTGAAGGGCAGGCACTCAACGGCCGGCGTGCAGGCGGGCGGGTGGCTGCACGGACGGCGCGAATGGATCGATAGGTTCCCATAGACGTGCATAGTGTCGACGACCGCGCGCGCGGTCGATAGACCGGACCTGACCAGACGTGCCGCTGTCGATCAGCATCCGTACACTGGCTACACCATCGCCAACATGAGCTGCTGCTGCTGCTGCTGATGCAGACGAGATGCGTAATTGCGAGGGAGTGCCTCTCGGCGTCGAACCCGGCCGACACGTATGCTGTCTCGATGAAACACGAACACGCACACGTACCGACCCACAGCGGGGCGGGGGGAGAGGAAGAGAGGGTTGATGAACGCTGTATCCCGGAGGCTGATCGGAATTAACGCGTGCCATCATCATTCGATCTGGTCGCTGTTTACGAGGCGACCGTGATGCCAGCCGGCGCGACACATCACTGGAACGCGCGCTCTGCAGGCAGATGCGCTCTTGCTATTATGCTGCAATTCCCCCGTCTGAAACCTGCCGGTCGGCTAGGGTCACGTACGGAGGCTTAAAAGGCCGTCGGGTGGATCACCACCGTAAATTCATCGTAAAGTCTTCACTTCGTCGACCTTGTCAGTCGTGCGGGCAGTGAATTGTCGACCACCATCATTAGTGCGGTCGACACTCACTGATGTCGTTTCTATCTTAAGCACATAGCGCGTTTCGCTCCACACTACATTTTTTGGCTCACTCCAGGAGTCAAAATCACTCCATGCAACGCTGATCCCATCAACGTTAACTAAAAAACCCTCTGTAATATCACATTTGCTGTTATCGTTTCGTTAATGTTGCTGCTACAAAAATTACGTAACAGCTGATATGCACTTATTCTACCGCAAACACAATGTGTCATTGGCTATGAACAGTCTTTGAAGCAAAAATAGTAATTGACATGTACCTTTACTAGTGACTAAAAGGTAAAATATCAGAGCTGTTCATGCGCAACACCTCAGAACTACGGAGCTTCACCTGCCAGAGCGTTACGTACCTACCAGGTGAATTCGCCCCGGCAGCCTTAACGCCAACCAGGCTCGATTCGCTCACTCGAAAGAATGAAACGCTCAGGTGATCGGCGCAAAGCAATTTCATCGATCGAGAATTCACTAATAACCACTGCATACTGTATACCAAACTGCCATTGCAAAGCCCTGACTCGGTACTAATTAGGGACCTTTTCGTTCTGCAAAAAAGCAGGCACTGGGGAAGTTTGAGCACAGAAATGAGGGCAGCGAAAAGCGAAGAATGTTAGAATCAACATGGATAAGGCTCGAGGTTGTTTTTCTCGAAGCCGCTACTTCTAGCGTCCATCTGTTGTTTAACTAATTGTTTTTCCGCTCTGCCGACGCCAAGCGGAGCAAAGATAATCTTGTTTTCTGCTGTTTCTGTTGCGACGTCTCGTTGCCGTGCTATGCTTCTGTCATGCGATATCGCCTTTAAAGTAATGAACGAAAACTACCATGTTTTTCATGTCAGGTGCAAAAACATTTTTTTTCATCTTCACAAAAATATTTTATTTCTCGAGTCTAATAAGTTTCGACAAAAATTATCTACGTGCACGGCGCACCTTACTTCTTAGACCACGATCGACAGTGAAGTGATAGATAAGTCCGGGTAGGAACTACGAAAAAGAAAAGTTTGAAGACGCTTCCAGAAGATCAAGAGTGACAGCGCAGAAGTAATGTCCGATGGCTGAAACGAGACAATATCCTTCGGTTGCAGCTTATTTCCGTGTTACTCTGCAGTAATTATTACGCAGATGTTCCTATCAACGACACTGCAGCACGCATTGCAGTTTCCGCAGTTGTCTAATTTCACCTGCAATTTAGTTTACAGCTGATCAAAAACTTTTATCTCCGAGTGCGAGCAGTGCTTTCGTTGGTTAGAATTCGTAATTTCGTGCAACGTTGGCCGCGACACGTATTCTGGATCTGGAACCGTAACGTGGTCTGACGCCGTATGTTGGCCTTATTGCAATATTATTAACCTCACAGTAGCTATGTTATTAAAAAAACTATGACGGACTGATTGATTGGCGAGTTACTGTGAGTAATGGCATTATTGCAGTCTTGATAAACTGCCTTTCAGTCTGGTTCGTTTTTACCTGGCACAATATTAAAACGTGCAAGTGGATGTTGCATCAAATTCAATGCGTTTTTGCAAATTTTTGGCGCAATGCATAGCAGCGAAAGCTGGGGCGTAAACAGACACATGGCGCAATGCATTTATTATAGCGTGCATGGTCTCGCAGTGTAAACTGGTGTCTGGGTGTGGAGTAAGGAAACGTACCGGACATACTTTACGATACTGTTATTACTACAAGCAATTCCGCCTATTCCTATACATTTATCTGTAGCATGGTCTGGCGTCTGTTTGTCGTCTGTCACATTCATGCACTCTGCGTAAACCGTTCAACGGATTTACCTTACTCATTTTAAGATATAATTTTTGATCAATTACTTAAGCCTACTAAACAGAGCTGCCGACGAACGGGCAGACAATAAGGCAACCTATAAACGGGAGAGCGCATAGTAATAAAAACGGCTGTCTGTTCCACCTTAAAGTTGTAATAACTTCATGGCATTCTAGTTTCTAACCAACTTCTTTTAAACAAATATACACCATGTCGCAATAAAACAAGACACTTTTATTCTCTAAATAGTTTCGTGAAACACTCGCCAATTTTAATAACTTTTGGCATGCAACATCGCGAAAAAACTTGACATAAATAATTGTTGTTTTGTCCACCTCAACTTAATGTTGTCGCTACACTACCGTGTAAAATGCAAAAGTCATAGTATGGCCGTTTACAACAATGCGTTCATACTGGGTAGCGCATGCGTCCGCTCAGAAATAAAAGTGGCTTGGTTTTTGTGAGACACGGTGTATGACGACGATAATGATGATAATTACCACCGCAAGTAGGCCTAGGCCTAAGTTATAAAATTACCGATAAACTCTGTCGTCTCACTTACCGCTAGTAGTCAGTAGTGGTAGCCTACGGAAGGAGAAGGAACACGACGTGACAACAGAGGACGTCGTGTGTCGACGGGCCAGCACACACTTGAACTAATGCGATAGTCCAGAGCCCTACGCTGTACTGCGTCAGTATATCGATATCACCCTCGGCCGGCCGGGCAGCCGGGAAGTGGGGAGCTAGCTCTGGCTATCTATCGGTGGTCTGCACGGTCGGTGTCTCGTTATCCGGTGGCTGACGGTCAATTACGACCCGTGCGACGACCGGACACTAAATCAGTCAGCGGCCAGTAATCAGTTGGTCGACGACGACGACGACGACGACGCTGCGCGGTCGATCACTGGAGCAGCCTCGCTTCACATCCACCGACGAACGAGCGAACGACGAGCGAACGACAATTCATCCGTCCATCTACGGCCCCCTTCCAGCCCTCTCCACTCCCGCCGCCGTCGGCTACGTACAACACTTCGCTGGGTACCACCACCAACACCACACTACGCCACACGTCGTCGGTCGGTCGGTCCGGAAGTACCACGTACAGAGCCGTACGTCCGATCAGGTGCTTCGGAGGCAGGCAAGTTCGTGTGTCGGTCCGTCGTCAGTCGGCGCTCGACGCCGCTCGTCGTCTGGTGCGTCGACGCCGCCGCTACCTGACAAGCGGAACTGGAACTGCGCCCGACCGTGCAGCAGCTCCGCGCCTAGCATCCTCTCTCGCTGTCTCTCTGTAGTACTCGCTGCGAGTAGCGCCGCCGGCCGGTGTCCCATTATAAGATCGCCCCCAGAAATGTCTCCCCCGGCCGACAATTTACCGGCATAAATCCGCCCCGCCCGGCAGCCGCCCGAGCGGGAAGGATTTTTGCCGGTAAATTGTCGGCCGGGGGGAGACTTTTATAAGGAGTGGGCGATCCTATAATGGGCAGACTTTATGGGACCGGCGATATTTTAATACGGGAGAGACGTACAAAATCCGTGATTAGGCCTATCTCTCCCTGGGCGGATTTTTCATGGGAAAGACATTTTAATGTGACACCGGCAACCGCTGAATCTAACCACACACCCACACGCACGCTGAGTGTCGGCCGCTATCTGCCAGTCGACTGGCGGCGGCGGCGGCAGCGTCCGTGTGCATTATGGCGACTGTCGATAGCACGTACACTGACGGACAGACAGCGAGCTAGGCGCCTGCGGTCGCATAATTAGTTGACGAGACGAGAAGAGACGAGCGAGCTCTGCGCGCGCAGCCAACGGACGGACGGCGCCACGATTCACAGTTACCGCACTACTCCGGCCGCGGAGAGCGACAGAGAAAGGGAGAAAGGTGGGCGATGCACGCCGTTGAAATACTAAAACAGCTCCGTCTAGATCAAGTCGCCGACGCCTGCTGCTGCTCCTGCTGCTGCTGCTTGTGTCGGCTCTTTACCGCGCGACGCACGGCGCACAGCACGGTCCTGACGCCGCAAGTGCCAAGTCGTCCGTCCGTCCGTCCGTTCGCCTGTAATTTTGATGTGTGGCATTGACGTGGACATTTAAACGAAAGTTACTTAGGAAGTAAGGCCCAAAAATGTCCGTGCTTCCGGTTGCCTCGAAGTCCATCACAAAAACCTTCCTTTCTTAAAATGTTTATTGGGTCTTCAAAAACATGTTTGCGTTTTTTCAGTTTGTTTCAAAAGTTTTGCTGGAAAAAACTGCTTGGTCTGTTGTGCTGCAGTATCTTAACTTTGGCTCTCATGAGTACTGTTCGGTATGTTAACTTGTTTTCATCACTGTTGTTTTTTGTAATATCGCACGACATGTCATGATATACGCACTCTCCGACTACAGCACTAAAATGATTGTCGAATGGCATGGTTTTCTTGCAAATATAATTTGATCTCTTGCAGTGGCACGACTTTCTTGTAAATAGGCCTATTACAGCGGGAACACTATGATTGCTAACTGATTACCAGCGCGGTCGCGAAACAATCCAGTAATTCGTACGGCGTAAAATATCGATTTCGCAATAAAATTAATTCTGCTAATTAGTTAACTGTTATTTGTTACAATGCGTGCGAGTATAATACTCCTATTTTCTTACTAGCCAGACAACTCAAAATGCGTCTATCGGTCTTTGCGAAACAGCTTACAAAAAGAAGCTCGCGCGATGCAGAAAAAAGGCGCGACTCTTCTTCGTGTTAATTTCCTGTGACTGTTGACAAACTGTCAGTTAGTAAATGTGCTTCTGTGGCAGCGACTGTCAGCATAGACTGTCAGATTGCTGTTAACAATAAGAAGTACTCAGTGTCATCAGCATCTCGCCGTACATAGACGGACTGGGAAGAAAATACGAGGTGTGACAAAAAACCGAAAGGTTGGGCCATCGAATGCTGCCAATCAAATTCTACCCCGATCCAGATGTTGGGACGTGCGTCAAGATGTTGGGTGGAGGCGAGGCTACAGAGAAAAACACCTTCATTTGTAATGTACCAAAAATAGCACATTGATAGATAGTCTGCGCTGTTTTTATCTGTATATATCTGTCTTGTCTTTCTGACTGTTTGTTTATCTTTACGGCGAATAAACATGTTCATTAACATAACTGATGTACAGGACAGGGTGACCTCCACTCCGAATACCGCCTCAATGCTTTCGACCATTTTGACGATGTTTACTATAAACCGGTTTCCGTTTACCTGGAATTATTGAAAGGTCACTCAAGAGCATTGATAATGCCGCTGTTCAAAATCAGTGATATTTTACATATTTTTCTGCAGTCGTTTCGTAAATGTAAGCGGATAATAGTCGAAAGAGATTTGCTCGTATACCACACCTTTATTTACCTCCCACACTGCTTTTGTGTGCTTCCGACTCACTGGCGACGTAATTATGAAAGGACATAAATATGTGGTGAAAGATTGATCGGGAATTTGATTAAAAGTGACATTATAATGGCTTCGTTCTAAAATGTTTTGACAACAAACAGTCCAAGCTTCTCGTTTGCAATACTTTTCCTGCGGTCAGTCATACACCGAGTTTCTTGTCACGTGACGAGTCACGCTCGCGTTATATAAGTCAGGTATTTGCATGAAATTTTTGACAAATGTCTTAAATAAATTTTACACGCCGAAATAAGTACGTGAAACTGTTTTGTTTAGGCGTACGAATATCATGCAGAAAATCGCTTGCTGGATCGAATAAAATCGAGAAAAGAAAATTTATCGACTGATCTAAGTCGTCCAGATGTCTAATCTTTCTATTCGGTCAGACAAATCTGCTCCGGACATTTAGAACGCAAACATTAATTGAAAGTAAATAAATAAATAAGCAGGCCTAAGTAAATATTTTTTGTTATAGATGAGTAAGTTTTTGGACATATTTGCATCTGTCATTGTAAAACAACCATCTCAACATTTGTCAGTATTGTATATCCACTTTTACGAAGAAAATCATCATGGCACTGTTGTGTACAAAATTTAGTTTTTGTTGCAAAGTCAGCATTGTATTCGGTCACGTTTTACGTGCTGACGCGCAGTGTTTTTATAGTATTCACGACGCTTCACGGAATATGCCTATAATTTACAGCAAGTGATGAATTGAGTTGGTTTGAGCTATAGTACCGTGGAGACTATGATACGTCGGTGTGCGTGCTGAAGGTAGGTCCAAGCCCCCTGGAGATAACCCTCCTAGGTTAGAAACCCTCCCCCGATTTAACTGACGGACAATATTCTGCTATGCTTTTTAGCAAGACCAATGCAAGAATATTTTTCCGCAGCGCTAAAGATTTCAACATAACACGGCTAAACAGACATCACATACAGTCGACTGCTGTCAGTCAAGTACGAATTTTCAACAGTCAACACTGCAAGCCATTACGCTTGACCAGTTTGCTAAAATCGGGTTTGATGTAAAGCAGCAAGTTGTTCAACACACTGTTTAGCATGCTCGAATTAAATACGATGGGAAGAGTGGGTTTTGTCCTTGAAGAGGGTTGTGTCCTAGGAGGGTTCCGTCCTACCCCCGCGGTAAAGAGGGGGACTTTTGTCCTGGGCGTTATATTCGGAGATGGGTTATGACCGGACACCGTGTGTGTTACGCCAGCAAACCATCTGTCTCTGCCCAATGTGACGTACTGGCGTCTGAAGTCGGACACGTCATAAATCAGCTTCATCATAAAGTTTGTTGCAAGTTGCAACCAAAAAAAGAATCAATCAAAAAAACTGCACAATACTTACGACAACAAAAAAATTGCATGGTTACAGGAGAAAAATACGCACAAGCCAAAACAAAATGGAAATCGGTGCCATTGCGAAGGACTGTCCGTGTCCGTACACACTCGTCTAGGAAATAATTTATTATGTGCCAACTCACTCACTCACGCACTCATCCCGTGTGCCCAGTTACTTACTCCGCAGTTACACTCACACTGCCTATTTCTAGCACTATGTCTGCGGTGGTATAACGGGTTGATAACTCCACCGGTGCAGTCAAATGTGACCAAACAGACAACATTGTACGCTCACGGTGTCGACCGTCGGCGAGCGTTGAATCAGTCAGTTAAACACTGTATGGACTGCATGGGTTTAAATTCGTTTAACACCCACTTATCCCATTCCGGATAGCTTAATATACACAGAAAACTTTGTCGCGAACTTGTCCCGGACTTTGTCGCAAACATCTCGACATGTCGAGATGGTTTCTGTCCTCGACTTTCATGATTTGTGTCCACGACTTTCCCCACGGGGAAGTTTCGGCGAAAGTCGGCGTAATAGAATTCGAGCTTTTAACTGCGCGTGAACTAATGCAGATTAGCTCCTACAGTTGCATATTATTATCGTCGTGGCCGGCGAGTGTCCTGACTGACCTCCCATCGAACAGTGTATGGTGCACTCAGTGCCCCTCGGTGCGCTTTCGATTTATTCAATCAGCGCTCAATGCGAGTTTCATATCGACTGCGGGCAGCGTGCGCCTCAGTGAACGGACCGACGAGCTGTATCGATTGCCCCGTGCATGGTCAGTGATGAAGAGAAAACCCAAAACCCGCATCATGGCGTAGACAAGAGGAAGGGAAGGGGACAGGGGGCCCAATCCCTTTCTCTCAATTCTCCAGACAAGACACAAGCACACGTTTAACCTGCATTAAATTTGGTAAGTTGATTCTCAGAAAAATAATTAAAACCGTTGCCCCAGACCTCATATTTTTCAGACATAATACACCAAATTCGAGTTCGTTTGGAGCTCTGCCCCAAACCCAGCTGGAAGAGCTCGCATCAATTTCCCAGACCCCCTAGCTAGATTTTGGAGGTCCTACTTGTAAAAGGAGAGAAAGAGAAAAAGGGAATGAAAGCGGAAGCGAGAGGAAAGAGTAAAGGGAAGGGAGAAGAGAAAAAGAAAAGGAAGGAAAGGAAGGAGAACGGGCGCCCCTCAATTCACATTCTGGCTAGAACACTGCTAAGGCATGCGCCGCCTCATCGTCGTCTCGTGCTTTGAACGATCGAGCAACGGATTGATAACACGCACAACGCTCCCTCTCGGGAGTTAAACTCGCACTGGTACTGTTTCCGCAGCTTTCGACTGCAGTCGTGCGTCACAAAGCAAATGACGGTGCAATCTATGCGACCTGAGCGTGGTTCAAGTACGATACCGCACTGTCTGGAATGGTATAAGTTCGTTCTATGTACTCATTTGTCCACTTAAGCAGTGTTGGTACGCGTACTATCCTAAACTCGCCATGTTTTTCGAACCCAAACTCAACCGCGCTTCGATTTGCCTACAGGCAAGTCGTACAATAAACTGCCAGTTATCACAGAAACAGAAGTGTTCCCAAGCCATGTGGGGATGGCCGAATAGCGAGGCTAGAGAAATCGCATAAATGCTACGGCACAAAACTGCACTAAACGACAGACTTCAAAGATGCAGAATGCGCATAAGCTGATCCTAACCGCGGGCGAGTTCTTAAAGACGCGTACAGAGTGACGTAACTGAACTGAACTGACAGTCCGACACGGTTTAGTTCTTGACGAACTGACCAATGGGTAAGCAGAGCGAGCCCATTGGTCACTGGTTGACGCTTACGTGATCGTAGTTACATAGACCATCGACGCCGTTAGACGGTGCATTACTGCTTGCCCATTGGTCAGTTTGTCAAAAAGTGAACCACGTCAGTTCAGTTCGGTTCAATTACGACGTTCTGTACGATGTCGATTGCAGTTTCTTACAGATTTCGTCTAATTGTTACAGATGCCGTTGCTGCAGTGGAACACGCAGTAACTGTATGTCGGACGACATTAGATGCGTATCCACGACAGTTGAATCGCGTACAGCCGGCCTAGCAATGATGGAATAAGTCGCACTTGTGACCGCGTCGTGTACGCTAATTTCAACTCAGCGTACAGAAGTCGCTACTCGAGACACCGATCACGGCAATACTGCCGGACTGCCCAAGTCCAGGCAAACAGAACCAACGAGGCGCCATGAGAGGGTGTCAGAATCGAATGTGAAAGAACTCCGAATGCTGCAAAGCTGCGAAAAACTGGACATACGCAAACGAACAAAGCAAAACGTGTTAGCTGCATTATTATGTAATAGGTTACATTAAGTATCTACATTTTACGTGTGCAACTAAGTACACATTTGTCTGTTCTAAGTATTCCGTATACGCAAAAGATATGGACGTATTGAGAATCGACTTTCGAGTTTTAACTCAAAACCGTAACTTGAAACCTAACCCCATACACTAACACTGACTAACTTTAGTCTTAACCCAATATGGAGTTTGCAACACGACGATGCATCGAACACCAAGTCCTGAAAACTAGAAACTCGAAAATCAACTGGCGATTTTAGGCAACAGCGAAATGCCTCGCGCGTGTCAGCTATGGCCTGGGCGTCTGTCTGTCTGTTCGTCCTCGGTCCGTATGTCCGTCCGTCAGACCGCTATATTATATCAAAACGGTGCAAGCTAGGATCATGAAATCTTTACTACGGGCTGCCCCAAGAACTCTAGTTTTTTTGCGTCGTAATTTTGTGCCGCTTGGTGCAGGGGTTCCCCTCGAGCGAGGGCGAAAAATAAGGGCACCCCCTAAAAGTTTTTATGCACTGGATACACGAGGCGATCGTCGCCGTGGCATTATTTTACCGTTGTTGGCATCCCGCACATCGTAACAAGTACTGGTGACAAGCTTGTTACTGGTATCTACCTCGATAACCTTGCACGACCTTGAACCACCAATATTAGGACGTTAGTTGATTTTTTTGCGATTTTAAGCTGCGACACATATTTTAATAATGAACTGCGCCAAAATGGCTAGCGACTGACCAAAACAACATGCATACGAAATTTTCAGCTTCAAACGTAGATTTTAGCAGTTTAAGTCCCAACTCCCTATGTTCGTGGAGACCTGCACACGCGAGCGTCAAAGAGAGGTACCTCTGTAAAAGTGGTTATTGTACTGATATTGGCTCGTCTAGCGTGAAAAGAGTTGCAGATAGGCACATACATGCTGCTTATCATAACAAGTAGTGATGATGAGCTTTTCAGTGGTATTAATATCGATGACCTTGAATGACCTTAACCCATCTGCCCCTCCCCCCCAAAAAAAAAAAATTCGAGGTTTGAAGGGTTTTGCGATTTTCGGCTGCGGTGCACAATTCAAGGGTGAATTGAGACGAAATGGCCGGAGGTAAACAAAGACAACCTGCGAATAAAAACTGCTAAGCTGTCGCGCGTCTCATGAGCTTGGCTCAAATTACTTGTCTATCGTCCACGAACGTAAGCCTACTTTGCCAGTGCGGTAGCACCAGTGTAGCACTAGTAGCACTAGTGTTTTGCGTGAAGCTCCGAGCGCGTTTCTGTTAATAAGCTGGAACCGACTGATTGCCATGTGTTTGATAAAACCTTTGATAAAGTGAATTATTAGAAGTTGTTTAAGCAGTTGATTGACGATGGTGTGAATAGATGTATAGTCAATATATTAGTATATTGGTATTCTCATCAGCAGGCAACTGTATTATGGCTCATCACAAAGTCAACTCTTTTTACATTGGTAATGGCACTAAGCAAGGTGGAATTTTATCCCCATACCTGTTTACTAGGTATATTCGACAGCTGCTATTTGTGACCTACAAGCAAAATTGGTTGTCATATCGGTGGTATAGCTGTTAATATTTTTGCCTATGCAGATAATGTAGTTTTGTTGGCACCATCTTGGCACGCTATGCAAGATCTTCTTGGACTAGTTGTTAACTGTTGCAAAGATTTGGACCTGGAATGTAATGTTAAAAAACGAAATGTATGGTAGTTAATCCTTCTGATAATAGTAAGATTGTGTCTAGTGTATTTCCTCGTTTTATGATAAATGGTATGGCGGTTGAGTTTGTTCAAGAATTTAGATACTTACGCCATATTCTATCTTGTAAGATGCGTGACGACTCTGATAAAGCGTGAACTTCGCAACATGTACATGCGCACAAATATGCTTACTCACAGGTTTGAACGTTGTTTTATAAATGTAAAGATTAGAATTTTTAGGGCTTATTGTTTATGCTTGTCTGGTGTATTTTTATAATGCTTGCATTTTTTCTAAATTCAAATTTTGTTATCATCAATGCATGAAGAAATTTTTCGGATTTCGAAAGTGTCACAGCGTTACGACCATACTATTTGATTCAGGTTTACCATCATTTGCGACTGTTATACATAATTATTGTCATTCTTTTTACAGACAATGGACTGTTATTGGTTGCACACATACGTTGTGTTTGTCTTATGGCTTATTTGCCTGACGGCAGTGTTTACATTTCTTCTTTTCCTTTTTTAACTATCAAATGTACAGCAGTTTTAGTCTCTCTTAGTTTGCTTCGTTTATGCTATTGTCTGTTCTATGGGTACTTGTGACCTGAGTCAAATAAATCTGTAGTAATGTTGTTGTATGTAAAGGCGCGTACAGAGCGACGTAACTGAATTGAACTAAACTGACACTTATGTTTTTTGACAAACTGACCAATGGGCAAGCAGGGCGAGCATACTGGTCATTGGTTGACGCGTACGTGGCTGTAGTCACGTAGAGGTCGACGCCGTTAGACGGTGCCTACTGCAATGCTTACACGTTGTTCAGTTCGTCAATAGCTAAACCATATTAGTTCAGTTCAGTTCAGTTCAATTCAGTTGAGTCGCTTTGTACACGCTTTAAGACTGTTTCGGTTTGAACAGTATTTAGTTGCGTGCGGCGCAGCTGTACCCGCGGGGTTCAACGTCATCTAAAAGAGCACTTCGCTTACACGCACGCAACCTCTCAATCTAGCACAGGCCGCGAGCCTAAAGCTCGCTAAATGGCGCAAGAACGACGACGTGTGAAACGTCGTTTGATGACACTTGGTAGCAGACGAACTCAAAGGACATCAAAACGTTTCAATTTGTTCAAAACGGGTGACAGTCGACACGATTGTTGCGACCTTATCGAATTTTACTTAAACTATTTGCTATAGTTTTTTTTCTGTTATTTACCTCTACTTTTTTTTAAAAAGGTCAAAGGGTGCGTATTTATAGAAAAACCCGTCCCATTTCAAAGAGGTGGACGCAAGTCTTTGATATCGTCGTCATATGATGTACGAGTTGATAAACTTATTTTAAAATTTGGAAAAAAAACTGCTATAATCTCTGCCAAGAAAATTGTTTTCATAGTCTTCTGTGTGCGAAAATATTTTTAAACGTTCAAAATGGATTTTAATGATATTTTAAAGGAAGAATGTCTATAATGTTAACAATAACAGAAATTATCGAACGTGTGGTGACGTTATCGCAGTAACTGTCAAAAAGCAGAACAAAACCGACAGGGCGCCGAGGTAAATAAGTCATTTCTAACTGCGATTCACGTTTGGGCTTATGGATGCGGAATGTGGTAAGTGACAATGCAGGTGCTGTGACGATGACATCGGGTGCTACAGCGTTACTGGCACGTATTTACAGTTATCGCTAGAAACTAAACGAGCGCTGGACCAACTGTCGGTGACAGAGGCATACGAACAGAGCTGAAAAATAAAGGCAAACTTTTCTGCAGTGCTTGCTAAAACGCTAATTCGCGAGTCAGATACACGTCCAATTAATAAAAGCGCTTTACAATCTCGAACGTTACAGCTGATTGGCATGAGCTAATGATACCGCAGCGTACTATGCGGCCATCCGCTGCCTGTGCTAGCAAACAGTTAAATCTACGGTGCAGCCAGCAGACACACCACCCACAATCACCAACACTTGGCCTTCAAACAAACAAACTGTATGCGATCACCCATAACAAGATACTCATCGTGGTTGCATGCTTCTCGCCAATGACGAGATTGGGTCGGTGTGCCGTGGCACCGAATCGTTTCAATGCGGTATCGCCACAGTGGTGGGGTGTTTACACGATCCAGCAAACGTCCAGCAAACTTCCAGCAAATGTATTCAAAATACACGTGCTAATGCTACACCTACACAGGCACGTACGTAGGTGTAAACAACTTGTTCGTAGTTGTTACTTGGTAGCGAAGCGGCTGGAGGTTTTGATCGCTGCTTATTGCTGTTTCGCTACTTTCTCAATGTCCACTCCCGCGATTTCAGTCGCCCCGCTTAAACACAATATGACTGAGTCTGCACCATGCGCAGTGATTGCATTGTTCAGATGATATTATACACAGCCTTGGCCTTCGATAGTATTAATTTTTTTTTGTTTTTGTACACAGGTCTGATATACGCTCGTATCTGACATCAGAATAGGCTATTTTTCACCGTTCGTATACAGTGTTATTAAAAATGGGTTAGTTTAGTTTTTAGACCGTGCACACAAAAGAAGTTTATGTCATATTGCTGCCCCGATCAGCTATTGACTGGCTTTTAAACATCTTTCAATAGCACAATTATTATTGGCGGTTACTTTATACAGGTGAAGATCCCGTGATTCCCGTCACAGTCGCGTAATAATCGCTTTATTGAAAAGTTACTGTCAAGTCCGCAAGTGAAAGAATGTGAAAAATCAATCAATAATTGACTATTTTTACGGCGGCCAGCGCGTCTTAGCCATCGCAATTTTGTCTGTTTGTCCGTCTGTCTGTCACACGGGTGGATCAGTCAAAAACGGTGCAAGCTAGGATCACCAAATCTTCACCGTCAGCTGCCTGAAAGACTCTAGTTTTAAGAACCGTAGAGCTTTTTCATAAATTCGAAAGGGGTCACCCCGAACGAGGGCGCTAAATGAGAGGACGGTGGGCAAAATTTGCGATTTTGGGCCAATAAGTCGCTGTATCTCAGTAACGGTGCGAGACAGGGCCTACGTTACTATTAATCACTAATAGGAAGTCGTACACCGGCTCTCGATTGGCGCCGAATTTAATGACCTTGAATGACCTTGAATGCCAAAATAAGGAGTTTTATGGATTTTTTGGCGATTTCGAGCTGCGACACAAGTCTATATCATTCACAAGGTGACGCCACGCTATTATCTTTATGCAATTCAGATAGAGAAATTGGTATTTGTATATTAACTTAGCGTGAACACCCCGATTTTCAGCTAAACTACTAAACCAAAACTGCTGAAGGCTTTCGCGCGTCTCGTGAGCATTAGCTCAAATTTCTTGTTTACTAATTCGACAAACTCTGCTACGCTTTTTGCACAGTCCATAACTAAGCACGATAAGGAAATGTTGGGTTTCGGGCAGACTTTGGAGTTTGAACAAATGCACACCACACAAAAACTGAATAGTGGACTGTATTTAATCGAAAGCCTGCTGTCAGTGCCAAATGCTGTACGTACGACTGTTGAGAAAATTGACTGCAATGTCAGGAGACGTGACGTCTCAGCGGCCTGTCTTCGAGTGCTGGGTTGGTGGATGGAGTTGCTCTCCGGTGCAATTGACCACTATACTCCTCGCAGCGACGGTGAAGCACTTCGCCGTTGCTTGCACGCGACGCCGTATGTAGCGACAGAAGCAACGACGACATCGACGACGACCCACGACATATCCGGGTGGGTCGGACGATCAGATGATTGATGAACGACGCGAGGTCGGCTTTAAAAGAATTCTATATTGCACGACGACGTCGCACCGCGCTGTCTGGTGGACAGGCGAGATGCAGCAGCCAGCCCGACCGACTTCATTCGATACACACACACACACACTCTCTCTCTCTGACTTTGCGCCGATGTGCGTGAGACGAATAAAAAAATAACTAATCAAAACATAATGAGAACGGGGACCGTCTCCACACCTGTGCAATATAGCGTCAGTAGGCCCACTCAGCAGTCGTTATGGCTCCCTCATCTCAATTCTGTCAGGCCGTTCACTTGCATCATGCATATGCTTACGACTCACCGCACAGGTGCTTAAGCACGGTCCGCGCTGCGGCCGCGGAGAAGGCGAATCGACTTAAATTTGTATGAAGTCATAAGATTCCAGGATCAAAACTCCGAACGGTCGAATAAATTTATGTTGCAAACGCTCCACGGTGCGGTCGCGTAATGCAGATTTGCAATAAACAGGCGGCCATATAACTTGTGTACTACATGATTGTATATTAATCTAATGCACTTGCATAGCCTACTAATTAAAGAAACACAGCTACAGCGAGGAAAAATGCCTGATGCACTCTGGTCGAAATATTATCAAGTAGTCTACACGAAATATTCAGCAAGCGACTGCGATTAATGACGCCTTTACTCGCCTACTACGAGTTGCTTTCACCGCACTTATGGCACCAGCCAGGAAGCGTGGCGTCGCAACCCTCTCAGTCAGTCAGACCGAGACAGGACAGTGACGAGGACTGGTCGACAGCGTTGTCTGATCAAACTCAGAGCAGTAGCTTACAACCGCTCACCTGCCCTCATAGCATACGTGCGTTAATTATCTCGCAAAGGACTGGGAACGACCTCGCGGTTGTAGTCAAAAATGCAATTTGTCCCCACGTGGCTATTTCCAGACCCGTTGAGAGCCACAGCGGGGACGGAGAAAACATTCTCGCGGGGTTCCTCTAGGGAGCAAATTTTTGATTTCTTTTAAATGGCGCATTCTGGTGTGCAATAAATTTTTGAGCGACGGCGGGCCCCCCAAACGTCGCGGGACTCGGGGTAACTTACCCTTACTCCCCCTTTCGACGGGCTTAGCTGTTTCTTACCGTATCACTAACGCTAACCTTAACTCTGAAGCTATGATCAGTCGCTGTGGCGGCCCCAAACTATACCCCCAACTAACATCATAACATGGCTAAAACCTCAAACAACAGAATCTAGGTCTTTGTTCTGTAGGCTCTGTATCGGATGCCGTTCTGCGGTGCACACGACAGCTCTGCCGGGCAGTGACGTAGATATATAGGTTGGTGGCCGTTTTCCGCGCTCCTACGTAGGCTACCCACTATTTACGGCAGTCGCTGTTTTTGGCGCCGGCGTCGACAGATTGCCCTGACAAGTGATTGAATGCATTGTCACAGCTCGCCCGACCCGCAGCGAAACGTGCTTCACGTCTCTGAAGTTAATAGCACGTCAGCACACATGAACACTGGTTACTGTTACACAGACCCTTCTTGAGCTCAAACTTATTGTAAATTATTGTAACACGCGCTGAGTTTGTGACAAAAATGCAAAAGAATAGGTCGCGCGGCATTTGGTTTTGAAACGGTCAGCAAGTCGCATGTGGGTGGACCAGATTTCAAACTGTTCACGACAACAACAACAACAACAACAACATCATCATCATCATCAACAACAACAACAGTGTTGTGCACCTAGTTAACTCATTTAGAGTGACGTTTGTTCTTTTCATGTTTTTAATTGTTTTTGCTTTGTTTCTCTACCATTGTTGTGAATAAAGATTTACACTAGGTCTAATTTGTTGACCTGTCGGTTTCTCCGCAGTAAACACCGTAAAACTACCAGTCTGAGGCAAACAGTTAAATCATTAGGTGTAGGTGTCGGTCTAAGAATCCATGACGTCGCATGAGGCTAGCAGCTACCCTAACTGATACTGACCATCACAGACAGGCTGCAGACACGCAAGAGACTCCCACACGGCGACCACGCAATTACGCAGCCGTCAACTCTGATTTCGATACCTGCACCGATTCTCGGAGGGGTTCCGCCGCGTCGATATTGCCGTCTATACGTCGAAGCTCCGCGTAGTGCGGTGAAATATTCAGTCCATAGCAGCAATACGATACAAACCGAACCGCGGTGGGAACGCGACAATTCATGTGCATACCCGAATATATACGATAGGACTTTTATGACGACTCGGACGCCGTAAAACCGCGGTGTATAATTGATCGCTTAACGCCGTATGCTCGTTGAATCGTGCTAGCTGGCATCGACGTGGTCGCCACTCAAGATTGTTGAGTAGCCGACTAGCATTTCGAAAGGGTACCCAAATTTGAGGTCCCTTACAAATAATTTTTTGAACCTAAGGGGTCAAAACGTAAACTGCTAAAATCTACGTTTAATGCTGCACATTTCAACGATCTACGTCTCTGTAAATTTTTGCCCGCATCTGAAAACCTGGCTCTCTAAGAAATTAATTTTTTTTCTCATTAATCTGATCCAGCTCGTTATTATTAGGCTTTTAAACTCCTTTACTTTCAACTGCTTAGACGTTTCACTTTCAGCACCGAGTTAGCTGTATTTTGGACCAATTTATTGATTGTTTTATTTTACGGCTTAAGAAGGTGATTCACAATTTAGGCCTAATATAACTTCATACAACCAGGTATAAAACGTACAGCATCTTTTGTGGCAGAAATTTACAGCTTGTGTATTTACAACTGGCAATAAGCGATGATGCATCACAGTCAGTATGTACGCTGTAAAATGAATCTCTCAAAGCAATACGCGTCAGGAGAATAATCCGTCTGCACGTTCAATGCGCCAATCGATCAGAATTCAGCACGAATCAAAACGCATCTAATCTGCCGCTTTTCACAATCTATCTGAAACTGCAGTTCTCGAACAAGCGGCGGACAGTATACGGTAATATATAAACTAACGGTATCGGCGTCAGGACGCATTGCGGCGACATAACTCAACGGAAAGCGTGCTTTATTTCGATGGACGACCGACGACGAAGAAGACGACGATTCTCTCCACGCCAAAATTCGGTTTCGCTTAACCTCGCCGGTGCCGCCGACAGGTGCCCCATTATAGGATCGCCCCCCAGAAAAGTCTCCCGGCCGACAATTTACCGGCAAAAATCCGCCCCGGGGAGACTTTTCTGAGGGGCGACCCTATAATGGGGGACTTTTATGAGGCCGACAATATTTTGATAAGGGAAAGACATATCAATTTTGTGATTATATCTTCCCGGGCGGATTTTTCATGGGGAGACATTTTATTGTGACACCGGCTCGTCGTCGTCGTAGTTCGATGTAGCTTGTGTTATCTGACGATTCTGACGCGGCCGACGTTGACGTCGCGGTCAATGACGGTCGCGTCGGGATGGGGAGGAACTGGGAGAGATCATCCGTGACGCCCCCTACCCCAGGCAGTCCCCTCAGCGGCGGGCGCTCGCTCGCATTGTCGGCCGCCGATCGACGGCGCTTTCGACGTCAGAAATGATGAATTCGGTCTTTGTGAAGTTAACAATGCGAAGATGGATTGTTATCCGGAACATGCGTGCTATCGGGCGAACGATGCGGCCCATGCGTGGGACTGCCGGCCGGTCCGGTCGAGATGGCCGGTGGTCCGCTCGCTGGGCTGGCCGGGGAGATTGTTCGCTGTCGACGTCATTTTGCCGCAGATACGTCACCAGGAACAAAAAACCTGATTACCGGATTTATTTCGATATTCGCCTGACGACCGAACGAGCGACGTTCCAATCAAAAGCTGCAGTGCGTGCGCACGCCGCCCAGCCTAATCCGGTGGATTAGCGCTTAATGAGAGGAACTTCCCGGATTAGTCGTCCTATAACGTATCGCCACTGCGGCGTATGACAGTGTTTAACGCCGCCTGCGTAAAGTGACATCAATCGAAGCGAGTCTCTTTTGCAACTATACTTCGACTGCACTTTATCGATATTTTATAGTGTTGTGCTGCGCACTAAGGTCACTAGCCGAATATCCCATTCACACTAGGAAGCATACATGAAGACACACCGTTCGTTATCAAGCCAGCTCTAAGAATGCACGACGTGTGCTCGAGGTTTGCTTTAAGTTTGCTCTAAGGCTGCTGTAAATGTGCTTTACGTATGCTTCATGTATGCTTCCTCGTGTAAACTGGGTATAACGCATCTGCCGACTTTTCGGACTTTCGACGAAAGCGTTGTCGGATCTTTAAATTTGGCTTGACACACTAGAGTCGCGTTTCGCACTTTTTTAAACGCTCCTTTTTGTGGCAGTCTGTTTCACAGTGCTACTAGACGAACGGGCAAAGGGAAAGGGAAAAGGGGTACATCGTACATTAATTAATAAACTAAATGTTTAGTTAGCATTAAGCACACGGCTCAGTTGTTTGGTTTCGCGGTGTTGAATCTTGACGCATGTCGTCAATCTCGTAGATTCTGTGTGGGCTGTAGTCACGTAATTCTAGTACTCCATTTCATTCTACGCTGTGTGGTGCGCGATAGCCTATATGTGCGCATAGTTTCGTTTCTGATGACTTTGAGCCGGATCTATCATAGATGGAAAAAACGTTCCAGAAAAATAAGAAAAATACGTTTAAAACGTTAAAAACGTAACAAAAAATGAAGAAAACACGTTTTAAAACGTTGAATAGAAACGTTAGCCCTAATTTGTTTTCAACCTTTTAACTGGTGCCTAATGCTGTAGGCGAATTATGCTTAAAACTAGTGAGACAGATAGAACTTTTTTAAAATTTTAATTCACAGAACCAAGTATCACTAGACTAACTAAGTATACTACTGGTACCACACAGCAACGCTGAAAATGACGTTCACTATTAAAAAATATTAAAATCTGTTGTCTCTTAATTCATTTCTGCGGTTCCGAAGCGGAAGAGAGTGAGACCCCAATTATTTACTGAAGTGACAGCGCGCCATTGTACGTATGTATATGATTGTCGAATGCAATCGACGTTGACGTCCGAAACGGTAATCGTAGTGCGGTGACTGCCACTCATCGCCGGCATCCCACATTTCTCGAAAAAAAACTACTTTATGAAACTACGCCGGACACTGTGCCGGTGCACGAATGACATACATTCAGCGAATGCAATTGAGAGCCGGGGCGATGGACGAGAAAAGGCAGCGACGAAAGGTGGCCCGACCGACCACCCACACCGAACAATGGCCGTCGCAAGACCATCGACCAGCTCCGGTCGGTAATCGCTACTATCTGCGGTGTACGACGGTCGACCGGTGTCATATTAAAATGTCTCCTTCACGAAAAATCCGCCCGGAAAAAAATAATCACGGATTTGATATGTCCCCCTTAATAAAATATTGCCGGTCCCATAAAAGTCTCTACATTACAGGATCGCCCTCTCCCCCTCCAGAAAAGTTTCCCCCGGCCGACAATTTACCGGTAAAATCCGTGCCGCCCGGCGCCCCGGGCGGGGCGGATTTTAGCCAGTGAATTGTCGGCCGGGGGAGATTTTTTTTTTGGGGGGGACGATCCTATAACGGGACACTGGCACCAAATCAAATCCACCAACGACGACTGGGCAGACTAACGCAGAATCGATAGTCCATTAGTTGATTCGACCGGTAAGGTCACGCGGCCGGCCGCCTGGGTCAGTAAGGTAACGGACGGACCGTGGCACGCGTCGTCGAAATCGGAAAAGAGGCGACCTACGCTTGTACGGGAAGGCAGATCGGTCTGTCGTTTTACCCGTAGGCCCCTACTCTGCACAGATTTGAAACGTTCGCTCGCCCATAGCCTATAAATAATGACCAGGAGCAGCCCACCGGTCGTTCGATTCACGAACGTATGATACGTAACGTAGCCTATGATACTTCTAAATCATACGTGCGTATGATGGTCTATATACGTGCGCGTATGAATGGAACTATGACACATACATGTAGGCCTATACGCTTTCTCTGCAGTCTCGCTGCGGTCACCGTGAGACGTCAGCAGCACTGGAACTCGCTGTCGATTAGTCTCGGAATCTTTCATCAGACCCATTTCTTAAATCCTTTTTCCAGATCCTGTTGTATCATGTGGGGGCCGGGCCCGTACGCCTAATTTAATCTAATCTCACAGCACCATATAATATTATCTTGGAATTAATATCTGTTATTGCACTACGGCAGTGAATCATGGACATTGAAAGCAGCAGACAAAAAGAGACATGACGCTTTTGAAATGACAGCATATCGTAGAATGGTGAGGATCAGCTGGACAAAACACAGGACAAACCAGTTTATTCTGGACAAATTGTCACCGAGTCACCGCTTTCTGACAACTATTTAACACTGTAAGTTGAAGTATTTCGGCCATGTTGTCAGAGCTGAAAACCTCTCTAGAGATATATTACATGGTCGCATCAATGGTATGAGATTTCGAGGCAGACCAAAACGACGCTGGTCAAATGATGTGAAGGACTGGACTGGTTTATCGATTCCAGAGTGTATCAGTACGATGGCTAGAGACCGAACAGCATGGAGATCCTTCGTGTCGTCATCATTGGTCTTCAGTCTTCAGAAATGAGGAAGAACCAACAACAACAACAACAACAACAACAACAACAACATTGCACTACCGTTTTGACCGTCTAGTGGTATCAATGATTTTGCTGTTTGTCAATCATTTTCTGGGCCACCGTTAAGCTTAAAGGTCCGGCGTCCGTTTGCTACGGTTGTCGTCCGTCATCAGTCTGTCCGTCCGTCTGTCACGGATGTACGTCGTACAGTTGTACTGTGGCTAACTGGTAGGACATAGGGAAAAATTTTACACGAGTAATTAACCATGCGTGTTAAACTCGGGCGTGCAAAATTTCAGCCGTCTACTCTAAGGGGAAAATTTTCAAAGTGGGGTTGAATGAAGGAAGGTAGGAAAAATGTGCGTTTTAACGGAAAACTGCCCATATCTCGAAAACGGTTAAAGATACGGCCTAGATTATTATTAATCACTAATAGGAAGTGGCATACGCCCTTTCAGATGACATAAAAATCATTGACCTTGGATGACCTTCAAGGTCAGTGGCAATCAGTACGGTACCCTCCGTAGCGACAGCTGGGTTTTTTTTTGTTTTTAGTTTTAAAACGGGTTTATCTTGTTTATTAGTTTATGTCTTAATTACTTTGATTCTTATTGCACTTAAATAGCCTAAGCTTACGTTATCACGTTCTGCAGTAAGACAACGGTTTTCTGCGAGCAATTAGCCTAATAAACTGTTGTTTCGTCGAAAACGTTAGTTGACCCCAAAGAGGTTTCAATTATTATTGCGATAATTATCTCTAACGTTATTGGTTGACCCACTGCTAACGTGTTTATTACTTTATTCCTTTTACCAGTTTTATCAAGCACCGTTACGTAACATGCTGTACTACCGATATTCAGGCTATCGCGATTGCATTGTCGAGTAAACGGTGAATGAATGTTACTTTGCCATTATCATTCGGCCCGGTCCGCGAACGTCCATGAACAAGAAGATGCAGCAGTATTACAATACTTTACGGCGTCGTGCACGGTCCCACGAGGTTCAAGTCGCGGCTTCCGTGACTCGACTCGTTCTACGGATACATGTAGCCTAGGAGATAGCATCGAGCTAGCGAAGACCTTCCTTCTATCTGATCGCATTACATTTTCACGACTTTTCCCCGCAGGGCGCCGCCCGCTGCCGCCGACGCGCATTCTCTAGTCGAACTCCGTTAAGGCGCGTACAGAGCGACGTAACTGAACTAAATTGGCACGGTTTCGTTCTAGACGAACTAACTAATGGCCAAGCAGGGTGAGCCCATTGGTCATTGGTTGTCGCGTACGTAAGCATAGTTACGTAGGCCACCGATGCCGTTAGACGATGCCTACTGTAATGCATTACTGCTTGTCTATTGGTCAGTTCGTCAAAAACTAAACCGCGTCGGTTCAGTTCAGTTACGTCGCTCTGTACACGCCTTTAGCGGCAGGCGGACAGCGCCGACTGAGCAGCGCAAAATTTATACGGTCGACACGTAAATCTGGCCTTGTCGTCGTCAAGACACTAATCCAATTAGTTACTTACATTTGCCGGCGCCGCGTTCATACAGCGAACGTTTGACTACGGCGGCGGCTGTCGACCTTCGAAAAAACCGACGCTGACTCCGCCCTGACTGCTTAGTCTGCCGTCTGTCCGTATCCGTCGGACGCGTGTAGCATCTAATTGGAAGTCGTACGTCGTCGAATTGGCCGCGCTGAACAATAGCTCACGACTCGCCGGCCGAAATCCACCTCTTGCATATCGTATAAGCCAGTCTTGCGCAGGGTCGCATTCTGCTCAAGCCGTAGTCGTTTATGTTCACAGACGCGGCTAAGCAAACCGAATAGTCTAATTACCAACAACTGGGGAGCCAAAGTGCACCATAACTGTGCCACTACTGACATATTAATGCATTAAGATTTACGATATTTATATCGTTCTAGATTGGTTTAAGTCACACAACGGTTATTTTGTTCTTTGCTCTTCCTCATACCTGAGTTATGTGTGCACCCTAGGGCTCCGTACTTCTTTTTCTTTCATCACGTTGATCTAGATACTATACCTGCACGATGATTCCATTTCATTCACACGACACACATAATTTACTTACCTCTTTTCGCTTACAAGACGTTTTTCTACTAACCTCTCTTTTGGGGTCTTACTAAAAGTTTGAATATACGTGGTGTAAAAGATTCGTAGTCCACTTTAAGTCGCTCTGCAATTGTTATGTCGGAAGATCAGATGTCGCTGAGCCTAAGGCAACATAAAATCGATTGCTGAATGTCTAACGTTATGGCTACTGCCGACCGATAAATTTAGTTGTGATCAGTGTCAGATGTGATTAGATTGACAATGACTGATCGCATTGGTTTCCACAGAAGTATGTCTCACGGTGTACAATTGCGTCGCACCAATAGCGTCGTCTGTGGGGAGTAGTTGCTTTTTCCCTTATAATTTTTTTCCGATAGGCTAAAACATAAAAGGAGATAGTTTCTGTGGTGTCAAAAAATTTGGAGCTTGTTCGCTGCCAACGCTGCTTTGGCAACGCCTGTACAAAAGTTGTAGGTCTTACCGGGTATTATGGGCAAGTCGGAATTCCTATCAACAACTTGTATTTTTTTTACAATGGGGGTCAAAAATTGGCTTATAATTTAGCGTATTAGCGCCTATAACTTTGGGGTTAGAGGAAGCGACACCACGAAACTTTGCCACATGACGTGCCATAAGGTGGGCATTTTCCTTATGTACAACTTTGGGGAAAATTTGGGAGGGCAAAAAGCATTTAAAATTCGGCGCGATTTAAAACAACTTTCGACTTTGACCGCGAATAGCCTACCGGTCGAGATGTCAACAAGTAATCTGAGCAAAGCATGAGACGTGCGGCAGCCTTAGCAGTTCCTGTTTGCAGGTTGTCCTGGTCCACCTCCAGCCATGTCGGCGCAATTCACTTATGAAATGTGCACCACAGCCGAAAATTGCAAAACAAACACTAAAACCTCCTATTTTGGAAGTTCAAGGTCATTCAAAATCACCGATGTTGACACCGTTAAAAAGCTCGTCACCAGTGCTTGCTAGTGCTTATAAGCAGTATGTCTGCGTCCATCTGGCATCTGCAACTGTTTTCACACTAAAGCGGTAAAATAACCACTTCTTAGGGGGTAGCAGTCTTTGACGCCCGACTGCGCAGGCTTTTCCTAGAGGGTCGGAACTTGAACAGCAAAAATCTACGTTCAATGCTGAAAATCTCACATGCAGGTTGTTTTAGTCTATCTCCAGCCATTTCGCTGCAATTCATGATTAAAATGTGCCCTACAGCCAAAAAAAATCACCAAACCACCTCTTTTTGGGGTTCAAAGTCACGGTCATCGATGTTGACAAATCTAAAAAGCCTGTCACTAGTGCTTGTTATGATATGCAACAAGTCTGTACCTATCTGCAACCATTTTCACACTGTAAGAGCCAATAATAGCAAAATAACGTCTTTGTAGAGGGTACCCCTTTTTGACGCCCTCGTTCGAGGGGAACCCCATCACCCAGGGACACGAAATTTTGTCGCTAAAACTAGAGTCCTCGGGGCAGCCCACAGTAAAGATTTCGTGATTCTAGGTGTCGCCGTTTTGATACAGTGCCAGGGTGTGACGAACGGACGGACAGATGGACAGACACCTCGACGATGGCTAAGACGCACGAAGCACATGCTGTCGCGCGTAAGAAATTGGTGAACTTTGGTCCACTAACAAAAAAGTTACAGGCGCAGATGTAGACCCATCTTAAGTCGACAATGCGCATTCTGCGTATGCTAATGCATTTGAGTTCATGCTACGTGCCTTTGCTACTGGGCCTCTTAAAACCTAGGGGGTCGGCATTTAAACGACTAAAGTCTGCCTTTAATACTGAGAGTTTCATATGCAGCTTGTCTTGGTCTATCGCTAGCCATTTCGTTGCAAATCACTCTTGAAATGTGCGCTGCAACCAAAAACTGTGAAAAATTTACTAAAAACCCTATTTTGGGGGTTTACGGTCGTTCAAGGTCATCGATGTTGATAAATTTTAAAAGCCCGTCACCAGTGCTTGTTATGTTAAACACAACACGTTCAAAAGAAAGAAAGCAAGTAAATGAACAATTTGCAAGGCATATGATTTCATATATTAGACTTTGATACTCTCTCTCGTACACTGCAGGCCAGATAATAACCCATCATGGGCTGGCTGTGGCTAGCTGCAGGTCAGAGGTTGTACATCACTACAGTGCAGTACTCAAGCTTAACTGCATTCATTCGCTGAAATTCATATTTCTCAAACTGACATATTGACCTTTCAACTTAACAACTTATAACTGGGCTGCACAACACACACGAGATGTGAGATTAATTAACACAATCACCGAGTCTCAAGTTTGCGCCGGCTACTCCACAGTTTACACTGACAAATAGCAACTGCTGCAGAGGCCGTTATGTGGACACCGGCCGTCCTAATACACCAATAAAGTGCCAATACTGCGCTGGCATATTGTTCAAGTCAACATCACTGTGGTTAATAAAACAGCAGTCTGTTAGCAACAACGATGGAAAAAGCTAGGTTTTTAGGTTTTAATCTACAAAGAAGACAGAGACAAAAATTACAAAACCCAGAAAGAACACCATATGCACCATTCTCCACATCAAAGTCGCATAGTTTTTTGTTTAGTGAATAACGTGATGTCGAAATTCAAAAGAATTACCATCAAAATGTGAATTTAAGTTTAACTTCTATTATAAATTGCACAACAAATAGAAAACCTACTAAAAAATCTAAAATTTGGACCTTTGAGGTTTTTCGGTTTTCAAAAAAACTAAGATTTTTCAAACCAATTTTCCATCCTCGGTTAGCACTTATTAGCACAATGGAATTAGTCTAAGTGTGGTTTTGTGCAAAATCTACATTTCGGAGGCACTACACATTTATTAAACTGCAAACACCATGTGTAACTTTATGCAGTATGCACACTATCTGTGCACAGATATACAGCACACAATCAACGTACAAACATACATATATAATATACACCGTGTCTGGAAAAAAAATCCTGGAAATTTTCGATTGTAGCTTAAAGAAGAATTATCAGATTTTAATAATTTTTGACAGGAATATTTCTGACACAACTGGTCATCAAACGACTGTTTAATTTCCCACCGCACCCAATGTCTATTTCTGCACTACCTGGGGAAAACAGAACCAACACTAGAAATTTGGGGCAAAGCCCAACGTGAGTCCGCCCGGCGCCCTAAGTCCGAATGGGGAAAATTAGGGGGGGGTAAAGAGGAGTGGGGGAGAATTTCCAAGGCATCAAAGTCACGTGGCCCGAACT